>Ga0272447_1001566_pt1 | contig 14076 bp, 13 predicted proteins | sample YNPCB0133_FD_194589 | JGI IMG/M metagenome (GOLD analysis project Ga0272447, IMG submission 194589) | Hot spring microbial mat communities from Yellowstone National Park, WY, United States - YNP-CB-013-3 | ecosystem: Environmental > Aquatic > Thermal springs > Hot (42-90C) > Sediment | place... | reverse complement strand
TGGGGCGCTGAAAAACACTGCCTTCCTCATCTTCATCGCACCCGCATTGGTTTTAGGTGTGCCGATGATGGAAGTCACTTACAGGCTCAGGGCGAGTGGGTTTGCTTTGCCGACGCAAGTCCGCAGCATTTTTGAATTGCTCACTGCCGAGGGTGTTGACGAACGAAGGTCATTTTGGCTATTGACCATCAGCCACGCTTACCTGTGCCTTCTCGCAGTTTTGCTCGTCTGGCTCGTTGAAATTCACTTTGTGGTCAAGTTGCTTTTGATGGCAATTTGGTTGGTGGTCGGAGTTTTTGCTTTCTGGGTAGCGATGCGGTTCAGCGCCAGAAAAGAAGGGAGAGGGATTGTCAACTTGCTCGGCGTTCCCGTCGCTGCGGTCACGATGGATGAAGCCCTTGACATTTTGGAGCACTTCCTTTCCGAGCGCCGAACCCACTTAGTGGTCACATCGGACGCTTCCGCCATCGTTCGCGCTCAAGAGGACGAGGAATTTCGGCGCATAGTCCAAAATGCCGATTTGGTGACTCCCGACGGGATTGGGGTTGTTTGGGGAGCAAGGTTGTTAGGCTTGCCTGTTTACCAACGAGTTCCGGGAGTTGAGTTGATGGCGAAGTTGTGCGAGAGGGCAGCACAGAAAGGTTGGCGGGTCTTTCTGCTGGGAGCGAAACCCGGTGTCGCCGAGAAGGCTGCAGAAAACCTGAAATCTCGTTTCCCAGGATTGCAGGTTGTCGGAACGCATCACGGATATTTTTCGCCCGAAGAAGAGCCGCTGGTGATTGCAAAGATCAAGGAAGCCCAACCCGACATCCTTTTCGTCGCCTTCGGCATCCCGAAGCAGGAGAAGTGGATTGCCAGACATGCCGACGAATTGCAAGTCCCAATTTGCATTGGCGTTGGCGGGAGTTTTGATGTTTACGCTGGAGTGGTCAAACGAGCACCTGAGTGGGTTCAGCGGCTTTGCCTTGAATGGCTCTACCGAACCATCAAAGACCCGAAAAGGCTGCCTCGCTTGAAAGCCATCCCGAAACTTTTGTGGCTGGTCATCAAAGAAGCGTGGCTTCAAAGTCTAAGCCGTTCAAAAAGTTGACCATAGGCTCTAACCTACTCTCCTGACGAAACATGTCAAAGCGGTTAACGAGCAACTTCGGGGAACGAAAGTCCGACCAAAAGTTCTCTTAGGCAGAAATTTTGGTTTGCCACGGGCGTGATAGAATAGGGATGGCGAGGTGATGAAGCCATGAGGCATGTCTTCTATGAGTTGGCGGAAATCGTCGGTGAAGGCATACCGTGTGCCTTTGCTGAGGTCATAGACACAAGCGGCTCAACCCCGCAGAAGCCGGGAGCAAAGGCAGTTTTTCGGGCTGATGGCGGTCTTTCGGGAACTTTGGGAGGAGGTTGCCTCGAAGCGGAAGCAAGGCGGGTCGCCCTTGAATGCCTTCAACAAGGCAGAAAGACTTTGCTGACAATTCACCTTGACAGCGATTACGGGTTTGATGACGGGCTCATTTGTGGTGGGACTGCCCGCATCTTCATAGATGGCAAGCCTTACGAACACGCATCCTTTTGGAGCGAAGTTGCAACCTTCCTTCGATCCCGCAAGAGAGGCGCATTGGTCACGATTGTGAATGCGCCTGAACCCAACTTGGTCGGTGCCCGCTGGCTCATTGAGGCAAGGCAAGACGCTTGCATTCAGGCGGAAGTCCAGCATCTCAAAATTGTCGCTTGCACGCCCGAATGCTCAACCGATTTGCCGATGAGCGTCTTTGAATTGGTTGGCGAAGCGATTCAAAGGCGGGATGAGTTAACCGGTTTCATCCAACTCCCTTCAGGCGAAGCCGAGTTGTTTATAGAGCCCCTTTTGCCGAGACCGCATTTGATTATCGCAGGTGCGGGGCACATCGGTGCAGCGCTGGCTCATTTGGCGTCCCTGTTGGAATTTGAGGTCACCGTAGTTGACGACCGACCGAGTTTCGCCAACCGAGAACGGCTTCCTGAAGTTGACAACATTTTGGTCAGCGATATAGCACAAACTGTGGCGTCGCAACGGATGGACAAAAACACTTACATCGTCATCGTCACCAGAGGTCACCGCCACGATGCCGAAACTTTGCGAGCAGTCGTTCGCCATGTTGATGAAGTCGCATATATCGGCATGATTGGCAGTCGCCGCAAAATCAAACTCATCTACGACGAACTCATCGCGCAGGGCATCGCAACGCCTGAGCAGTTGGCAAAAGTCCATGCGCCCATCGGCATTGACATCGGTGGCGAAAGCGTTTGGGAAATTGTGGTTAGCATCGCTGCGGAACTCGTTTGGGTTCGCAACGGGCGAGAAGGTTCGCTCCGACCACTCGCCGAAAAGATGCTGCCTTTGGTCATGAAAGGGACGGTATTGGCAACATAGTTTGGAAGGGTGGTGGTGACATGACCTACACCTACACATGCGCCAAGTGCGGTGAAATCGTGGAGTTCACCTGCTCAATTGCCGAGAAAGAAGAGAGGGAAAAGTCGTTGGTTTGTCCGTCCTGCAACGGCAGGGAGTTCTACCGAGTTTTCAACGCCTTCATAGCCCGCAAGCGAGGGTCATCAGGTTCTTCAAGCCGCTGTGCCACTTGCTCCGCAATATCCTGCAGCACTTGTCGGTGACCGATGAAATCGTAAGGGTTTGTGAGAGCCCCATAAGGGGCGAAGTGGACCAAAACTTTGAAGCAAGGGGTGAGGACGATGTTTGTGTCCATTCGAGATGATTTGGTGTTGCATGGTGGGTTTTCCAGCGTCGTTGAGGGGTTAAGGGATTTGGGAATTGACGCTGTTGAGGTTCATGTGAGGCGGGATTTGACCGTTCGGTCGTTGGTGAATCCGTCGCAACTGCACGACTTGACTTCACCTGAGGGATTGAAGGCGCTGGAAACAGAGTTAGCCCAAAACGGCGTCCGCATCAGTGCCTTTTTGCTGGGCAACGATTTCGGTCGGGACGACGCGGAAGAGCAGGTTGAATGGATGGTCAAAACGGTTAAGACGGCACACCAACTTGGCATTAACGCAGTCAGGGTTGATGCAATTGTCAGTGGCTGGGAAAACATCGGCGTTGATGGTGCTATCCGACTTTTCGCCGAAAACATCAAACAAGTCCTTGAAGCCACCGATGACACTGATGTCCAACTCGGCATTGAGAATCACGGGACATTGGGCAACCGCCCCGAATTTCTGCAGGCAGTCTTTGAGGCTGTGAGTTCGCCGAGATTGGGCTTGACTTTGGACACAGGCAATTTCTACTGGTTCGGGCATCCACTTTCGCGGGTTTACGAAATCATGCGCCAGTTCGCCCCGAAGGTCAAACACACCCATGTCAAGAACATCGCTTACCCGCCAGAGATGAGGGAACAGCAGCGCCCTATCGGCTACGAGTATGGTCGCTATGTCTGCCCGATCTACGAAGGCGACATCAACCACAGCATTGTTGTTGAGATTTTAAGGGAGGCAGGATACAACGGCGACCTTTGCATTGAGGATGAAAGTTTGGGCAGGTTTGCGCCCGATGAGCGACGAAGCGTGCTTCAACGGGATGCTGAACATTTGAAGGCTTTGATCGCTCATTTGCGGTGAAGCGGGGCAGTTTGTAATGCGTAAAGCGTAATGCGCAAGAATTGGTTCGTTGGGAGGGATTAGCGATATGGATGAGACCAAAGCGCAGGAACAGTTTGAGCGGGAGAAGCAGGCTTATTTCGCTATGCGAGAACAGTTGCTTCAAACCCATTTCGGCAAGTGGGTCGCCATCGTTGACGGTAAAGTTGTCGCAGTAGGTGATCAAATGAGCAAGGTAGCCGCTGAAGCCTTCCAAAAAACAGGAAAAGCGGTCATGTATGTTACATGCGTCGGCAAGGAAGAAATGACCTTGAAAGTTCGCAGGGTGAGCGTTGGTTTCTACGACCCAACTTTTTCGCCACCAATGCCAATGCTAACTGTAGCGGTCAGCGACCCTTACCAGCGTCAGCAAGTGGAAGTTATGGGCATCATTGATACTGGCGCCGATTTGAGCCTCTTGAAGTTTCCCGAAGCGGAGAGTTTGGGTTTGAGGAGTTACCCTGCAGGACAAATTCGGGTTAGTGGCGTTGGCGCCCAGCCACAGATGCGCCAACTTTTCTGCGCTATCTTCCAGTTGGCAGGTCAAAGTATCTTCACGCTTGTGGACATTCGCAACGACATTGATGAGAACATCTTAGGTCGCGATGTCTTGAACTGGTTCAGGTTGACCCTTTCGGCTCAGGAAAACTTGGTGAGGGTTAAAGAGGTTTGACCTGCGGCATCAAAAATTTGACTGAAAGACATCGCCTCAAAGGGGGATGAATTGCATGGACGAACTTCAAGCGCAGGAACAGTTTGAGCGGGAGAAGCAAGCTTATTTCGCTATGCGAGAACAGTTGCTTCAAACTCATTTCGGCAAGTGGGTCGCCATCGTTGACGGCAAAGTTGCTGCTATGGGCGACAGCGCCACCGAAGTTATACGACAGGTCCTTGCTCAAAAGGGAGCAACCGTCATGTATGTCAAGCGCGTTGGATTTGAGGATAAGGTCTTGAAAATTCGTAGTGTGAGCGTCGGGTGGTATGACCCTGACTACGACCCACCCATCCCTAAAGTGATGGCAGAAGTTGAATGCCCTGCGATGCCAATGGGTCTGACTCAGACAGAGTTCGTGATAGACACCGGCTCTGACCTAACTTTGATTCAGCGGGACATTGCCGACCGAATAGACCTATGGCGTCTTCCCGTTGGTGAGGAACGCATAGCAGGGATTGGGGGCATCCCACAAACGCGGCAACTTTTCCTCGCGATAGTTCGCATCGGCAATAGGCAAGTGCCAATCCGAACTGACATTCGCGACGACATTGATGAGAACATCTTAGGTCGCGATGTCTTGAACTGGTTCAGGTTGACCCTTTCGGCTCAGGAAAACTTGGTGAGGGTTGAAGAGGTTTGACCTGCTACGACCAAACAGCCCTTCCAAGGTGTCAAAGAACTTTTGCCTGTGAATTCAGGAAGGTGAAAGTCTTATGGCTTGGAAGTGTTGTGAGCGGCACGAACTTCCTTTGGGGCAACGGACGCTCGTTATGGGCATCCTTAATGTCACGCCTGACTCCTTTTCTGGCGATGGCGTCTTTGATACTGACGCAGCCGTTGCGCGGGCTTGGAAGTTCGTTGAAGATGGGGCAGACATTTTGGACATCGGCGGCGAATCAACTCGCCCCGGCTCGCAACCTGTTCCAGCCGATGAGGAAATGAGGAGAGTTTTGCCCGTTATTGAGCGACTGATTGCCCAAAGTTTTCCATTGCCCATCTCAGTGGACACCTACAAGCCTGAAGTCGCAAGGAAGGCTTTAGAAGCGGGGGCATGCATTGTCAACGATATTTACGGCTTGAGGCAACCGGGAATGTTGGAACTTGTCGCACAATTTAAGCCCGCAGTCGTCATCATGCACATGCAAGGGACACCGCAAACGATGCAACTGAACCCAACCTATACCGATTGCGTTAGGGAAATTTCCGAGTTCCTCCAAGGGCAAGCAGAGAAGGCAATCGCTGCGGGACTGCCGAAGGAGAAAATCATCGTCGACCCCGGAATAGGCTTCGGGAAAACTGTTGAGCACAACTTGGAGATACTGCGAAGGCTGGGCGAAATCAAAGCATTAGGTTATCCTTTGCTCATCGGCACTTCGCGCAAAAGTTTCATCGGCAAAGTCTTGGGCATAGAAGTCCCGGCAGAAAGGATTTGGGGGACTGCAGCGACAGTTGCAGTTGCCATCGCCAACGGCGCTGACATCGTTCGCGTCCATGATGTCCGAGAAATGGTCCAAGTTGCGAGGATGACAGACGCGATTTTAGGTCGCAAACTGTAAGGTGAGCGCTACTGCTTAAGAGGTGAGCGAAATGGCGAAAGTCAAACCCAAATTGACGGAGGAAGAACGGCAAGCAAGGTGGGCTCAAATCCGCGAGTTCAGCAGAAGGGTCAGCGAAAAACTTAGCAAAAAATTCCGCGAGTTGGGCTATGATGGCGAAGCAGTTAGCCCTGAAAAACTTCGTGAAATGATGGTTCGGGACGGAATTGACCCAGAAGCATGTGAATTCACCCGATCCATTATTGAAGAACGGGAGCGATAACGATGGTGGTCTATGTTTTCTGGGATGCGAGTGGGTTGGGTAAGCGCTACACGCCAGAGAAGGGATCGGATGTAGTGGACGCAATTTTTGACCTCGTTTCCATAAAGAGGATGATGTGCCTACTACTGACAGTTGGCGAAGTTTGTTGGATGTTGGTGCGAAAGCGAAACGACGGTCGTATTGACCAAACCACTTACAAACAAGCAATGGACAACCTCCGCACCGAAATCCTTGACAACCCTGACTTTGCGAAACTGCCTGTAGACGAAGATTTATTGGTGCGTTCGCTGGATATGATTGAGCGATATGCTGTTAACAGCGTTGATGCTCTTATCCTATGCGCTGCTCTCGTTGCTAATGAGTTGCTGAGCGAGGGCGAAAGTTTGCTGTTCGTCGCTGCTGACGAACGATTGTTGCGGGCGGCGCAAAGCGAAGGGCTTGCAGTTTTGAACCCTGAGCATGTAACTGTTGATGAAGCGAGGATGAAAATCACTGCCCTGTAAAGGGTGAAGGAGGGTAAAAGGATGGGGCGAAAAGGAATGATGGGAAACCGCAGAAGAGGCAGGGCAAATCGGGTGGGAAGAATGGCACGGGCACGAAAACGCTGGCGCATCTTGTTTGTGGCTTCGGAAATGTTCCCATTGGCGAAAACGGGTGGGCTCGCCGATGTCATCGGCGCACTGCCGAAGGCTCTGGCAAAGCGAGGTCACGATGTGCGGGTGCTTATGCCCAAATATCGCGCAACCTTCAGCGTTGACCATCGCACTGAACGAGTGGTTGACTTGCCGCAAATTCAGTTTGGCAATTTCACGCTCGGTTGTGGCATTGACGAAAGCGATGCGCTCAAAGACGACGGGGTGACCGTATACCTGATTGAGCACTTCGGGCTTTACGACCGCGACCGACTTTACGGCTACGATGACGATTGGGTTCGGTTTGGGCTTTTGAGCAAGGTGGCTTTAGAGTTGCCGAAAGCCATCAACTGGAAACCAGACATCATCCACTGCCACGATTGGCAAAGCGGACTCGTCGCTGCTTACTTAAAAACGCTTTACAACGGCGACCCGTTTTTCTCTAACACCGCCACTGTCTTCACCATCCACAACCTCGCCTATCAAGGCAACTTTGACCCATCGGTGAGAGAGGCGTTGGGCTTGCCGCCGGAAACCTTCCAAATGCACGGGCTGGAGTTTCACGGTCGGCTCAGTTTTATCAAGGGTGGGCTTTACTATGCTGACATGTTAACGACGGTTAGCCCAAGATACGCACAGGAAATCCAGACCGAAGAGTTCGGCGAAGGGATGCACGGTTTGTTGCGCGACCGAGCCGAACAAGGACGATTGGTCGGAATTTTGAACGGCATTGACTACAAGGTCTGGAACCCGAAGACCGACGAGTTTCTGCCAGTTCGCTACGATAGCAGAACATTTGTCAAGGGCAAGGCGGCGAACAAGGAAGCGCTACTGAAACGGGTTGGATTGAGCGAGGGTGGCGAGATGGTTATCGGCATTGTGTCCCGCTTGGCGCACCAAAAGGGCTTTGATGTTGTCGTTGAAGCAGCGGACGCTTTGATGAAACTGCCAATTAAACTCGTTGTTTTGGGAGCGGGCGAACAGGAACCGATGTTCGCTGAACTCCAGAAACGCTACCCAGAAAAAGTGGCGACGAGGTTGGGCGTTGTGGATGAGGAGTTGGCTCACCTAATCTATGCGGGAGCCGATGCCTTTTTGATGCCATCCCGTTTTGAGCCGTGCGGGTTGGGACAGATGATTGCCATGCGCTACGGGACGGCTCCCATCGTCCACGCTGTCGGCGGTCTGGCTGACACCGTTCAAGATTTTGACCCTCAAGCGAAAACGGGAAACGGTTTCGCTTTCAAAGGCTTGACCACAGCGAACTTGGTGGCGACGATTGAGAGAGCACTGAGCGTCTACCAAGACCGAAGGCTTTGGCAAGCGTTGCAGCGAAACGCCATGAAGGCAGATTTTTCTTGGGACAAATCGGCTCAAGGTTATGAGACTTTGGCTTATGCGGCGTCGTTACAAATTCGTCATGGTGGGTGAGCGCACACACCAACAAGAAGCAATCGTAACCTCAATGCCATCGCTTACGCTGGCTCTTGGTTTTGGACGGCGAGGAAGATGCAAGGGGATGAAGCAGGCACTATGCACCTTGAACTTCGCACTAATCTTCGGGCAGACCTTTCCCGATGGCTCGCTGCAATTTGTCGTAGGCGACAAAGAGTTCGTAGATGGCTTGGGCGTAATTGACTTGGGCGCGAACTAATGTTGCCAATGCGTCCAAATACTCCACCAACACGCTTCGTCCTGCCGTGTAGCGGACTTTGGCGACCCGCTCGTCTTCTTCCGCTGCCTTTAAAGCCGTTTGGGCGGTTTGAAGGTTTTGCAAGGCGGTTTGCAACTCCCGCAGCGCCGTATCCACTTCGCTGGCGATTTGCAACTTCAAGCGCTCCATTTCTGCCAACGCTTTCTCCCGCATCGCTTGGGCTTCGCCGACCATCGCTTTCCGTCGCCCGCCATCAAAAATGGGCAACCCAATTGCGATGCCTGCCAGATAACCTCCCTGTCCCATGTCACCTGTCCCGCTCATGTAATTCGCCATCACCGTCCAACCAACCTGCGGGGCATAAAGGGCTTTAGCCGCCTTCACGGCATAGTTTTGCGCCTCCGCTTGCCGTAATGCTGCCCGTAACTCAGGGCGTTTCCCCATCGCTTCCGCCAGCAATTTTTCCCGCTTCGGCAACTCGCCCACTCTCAACTCGTCCCTCGCCCCTCGCCCCTCGTCCCTTTCCGTTCCGTCCCTCGCCCCTCGTCCCTCGTCCCACTGTAACTCGTCGGTCAAAGTGATTTCAGAGTCGGGATGAACTCCCATGATGGCTTTTAGCGTGATGAGTGCCGTTTCGTAATCCCGTTGGGCGTTGGCAAGCATTTGTCGGGCGTTGGCTAACTCAGCTTCAGACCGCAAAACCCAAAACTCGGGGATGCGCCCAACTTGTGCCGCTACTTTGTCAACACGAACCCGCTCTTCCATCGCAGCGACATAAACTTCGGCGACCCGCACCATTTCCCTTGCCAGTAACGCTCGCCGATAAGCCAGTTTCGTTTCCAGCGCCACATCCAGTCGCATCGCTTCCAACTGCGCCGCCGTCGCATGGCGAACGGCTTCAGCTTGGTGGATGAGGGCTTCCAGTCGCCCGCCCGTGAAAATCGGGAACATGAGCATTGCGTTGGCATCAAAGAAAGTTCGGCGCGGCAACAGCATCGTGGCGGACGGTATGATGGTTGGTGGCGAAGTAAGGATGGCGCCTTCCGTGCCCGTGCTGGCGAAGGCGTTAACGGAAAGTTGCCATCGTTTTTCCGACCTTGCCATTTGCAGCCGCGCTTCCGCTGCCTTCAGTTCGGCGACAGCACCGCGCAAAATGGGGCTTTCACGCAAAGCAATTTCAACGGCTTCCCTCAAACTCAAGGGTTGCCGAATTTGGGGGCGAGTTGAAAAGGGGTCAACTTGAGCCGTTGAGGCAGTCAGCAAACAAAAAACGATGCCCAACACCATCGCCCATCTCATTTGCGCTCACCCTTTGCCCGCTTCATCGCTTTGATGCTTCAAGGACAGTGATGCCAACCAACTTTCTGCCGCGATAGCGCAGCAGCACTCCGATTTCGTCCAAAGCAATGGTATCGGTGGCTCTTTGCCTGCTTCCAAAGTTGACATACAGGACATCAGCTTCTCGGTCGTAACTGAGCCAGACATCTTCGTTGCCCAATTGGGCAATTTGCTTGCCGATGTCCAGAACCCGTGCGATGATTTGTTGGGTCTTCGTTGAAGGCTTCGTCACGGTTGCCATACTATCGCCCTCCTTTTGAGCCGTCGTATGAAGTAGGCAGTGATGACAAAACCTTCGTCGGGGCTGACTTCCTTGTAAACCACAACAAGATAGCCACGCCTTCCGTAACCCTTCACCGCCAACAATGCGCCACCGTAACCTTGCATCACCAAGTCAGGGGCTTCAATGGTCGTCAAACAATCGGCGCGATAGCCCCTTAACTCTGGGTGCTCAATAACAATATGTCGCCACCTTTCTTCCGTCAACCGAATTGGCACGCCGTTGACCGAATAAGCGATATCGGTCGGCAAAGGTCTCGCCCCCACCTTGTTGCGCTCACAGTAAGTTTGCGACAGTTCTGACGCCATTTGCTCGCAGCCGTTATAATTCCCGATGGCTTAGGCAATTTCAGCGATGGAGTTTCCCTTAGCGGAGGTGCGATATGATGAAGCGCCGCTTCACCGCTGTCGTTTGGCGTGAAGGCAAATGGTTCGCCGCCCAATGCCTTGAAGTGGATGTAGCCAGCCAAGGGCGAACAAAAGAGGAAGCCCTTGCCAACTTGCGGGAGGCTCTGGAACTCTTCTTTGAAAAACCAAAACCCACTGTTGCGCCGAAGTTGGTGAAGGTTGAGGTAAAAGTTGGTGCTCTTTGAGTTCTCCTTTCGCTTCGGACAACATGCCTTTCTGCTTCGTTCCCGCTGGTGAATTCCCTTCACTGCACCCCACCTTCCCCAATTGACCGTCTTCGCAGCACCTTTCGGTTCAGCCATTGGGCGAAGTCGTCCACATAGGTGTGCATGATGGGGATGTCAAAGAGGCTGAGGACGGTTCCGACAATTAGACCGAAGATGATGACGACGCCCAGCGACTGATAAGCGTCCAGACCGCCTGTCGGGAAGAACGCTAAGGGCACCATCGCTGCCATCGTCGTGCAAGATGTCATCAAGATGGGACGCAACCGTTCAGGGCACGCCCGCTTGATGGCTTCTTCGCGGGGCATCCCTTGCTCGCGGTAACGCTGGATGAGGTCAAGGAGCAAGATTGCCGTCGTGATGTCCATGCCGCTGAGGACGATGACCGCCATGATGGACACCGACGAAAAATGCATCTTCATCAACCACAAGCCAAAGAACACGCCCGTCAACTCCAACGGCAACGAAGCTGCCATTTGGAACGGTCCGAGGAAACTGCGGAACTGGGCGACGAGGATGAGATACATGAAGACGACCGCCAAAAGCAAACTGTAAAGGAGCCGCCGAAAACTGTCCATCATCTGCGTCATGTCGCCCCTCATCTCAATGGAGTAGCCGGGCGGAAAGTTGAGTTGCTGGAACGCCCGCGCTTCTATCTCCATCGCCAAGTCCATGCTGGGCAATTTGCCAGGGCGGTAGTAGCCTGTGATGCCGATGACCCGACGCAAGTTGTCGTGCTCAATGACCGTCGGAATCGGTTTGGGGCGAATTTCGGCGATGTGGCTAAGCGGAACTTGGCGACCGTCGGGCGTCGCGATGAACAGGTTTTGCAAATCGCCCAAGTGACGCCGTTGGGATTCGTCCAATCGGATGCGGATGGTTGCCTGCCGAACGGAAGCGAGGCGATAAAACTCGCTCGCCAATCCACCTGTCAAGGCATAGTAGGCTTGTTGCGCCACATCTATCGGTGTCAATCCCAACTCACGCAACTTGGGCAAATCCAGCACCAACTCGTAAGCGTTGGGGTTCAGCGTCCAAGTCGTCGCAGGTTGAGCGAAATGCTCCCGTAAAAGCGGGTCGGTTCGGCAAATTTGCAAAAGTTGTTCGCCAAGTTGGTGAAGGACTTGAAAGTCAGGACCACTGATGATGAGGTGGATGGGCGCCGCTGCCGTCGCCATCACATCAACGCCCATTTCTTTGATTTGCACCCGCCGAACGCCGGGAATCGTTTGCATCGCTTCCCGATGGATGGCGTCAATGATTTCCCAGATGCTCCTCTTCCGTCGCTCCTTCTCGGTGAAGGTCAACATGAAGGCAACGCCGTTGACCTGAGGCATCTGGTAGCCCGTGAAGTAAGGTGACCAAGACTCAAACATCGTTTCGGTGCCGACTTCAATGGATGCGACTTCCAGTTCGGGTTGCTTTGCCAAGATGCGTGCCAGTTGCTTTGCCGCTCGTTCCGTCTCGGTGTAGGAAGTGCCGGGTTGCATCTCCATGATGCCGAAGGCTTGCCCGACATCGCCTAACGGCATCATCTCGCCGCCGATGAAGTGGTAGAAGGCGAAACCGATCAGGATGGTAGCAGTGATGCGGACGAAGTTGGCGAAACGGTTGCGCAGCGTCCAGTCAATGGCTTGCCGATAACCCGCTTCCACTTTGTCCAAAAACCGCTGAACTGGGTCTAAGCCGAAGTAAAGCCAACGCAGGATTGGGTGACGGCGTTCCCACACCCGCTCGTCAGGATGACGCAACCAGTTGGCGCACAAGATGGGCGTGAGGGTGAACGAAACCAGCATGGATGCCAGAAGGGCAAACATCAGCGGGTAAACCAACTCCACATACATCAACTCAGTGATGCCGCCGCAAAACAGCAGCGGGATGAGGGCAACGGTGAAGGTGGCAGTGGAAGCGATGACGGCGAGGCGGACTTCGGCGATGCCTTCAATCGTCGCCGTCTTGGGGTCAAAGCCACGACGCAAGTAGCGTTCAACGGCGTGGATGTCAATGATGGTGTCGTCAACGAGGCGACCGATGCTCAGCAACAAGCCAACCAACGAGCCGCTGTTGAGGGAGAAACCGAAGGGCACAAGCATTAAAGTCGCAAACGCCAAAGAAGTCGGCACGGTGATGAGGGCGATGAGTGTCCCGCGCCATTCGCCGAGGAAAAGCAAAACGACCAACGCCGTGAACAAAACCGCCAATCCCAACTCTTCCCAAACTTTGAAAGTCAGGTGGTTGACGAAGCGGGAGTTGTCATAAGTGACCTGAAACTTCACGCCGGGAAATTCCCGCTCCAGTTCCCGAACCGCTTTCATGATGCGTGGGACGACTTGGGCGCTGCTGCCCTGCGGCTCCTGCAAGACCGCTACTTCAACGGCAGGCACAATTTCACCAACTTCATTATTTTCGTGTCCCTTGCCCCTTGTCCCTCGTCCCACGACATAAAAGTAGCCGCTCCGTCGCTCCCAGTAAGCGTCCCGAACTTCAGCGACATCGCGAAGGTAGACAATGCGTTTCGCCGATTGAGGGCTGGGGATCAATGATTGGGGAATGGCGAACATGTTTTGAGGGCTGGGAAACAGCGACTGAGGGCTTGACATCGGTTCGCTTCTCATCTCACCCATCGGGCTCAAACCACCTGCCATGCCCATCCCGCCAACCATTCCCGCCGTCCCTGAAACCATGCCCCTTGTCCCTTGCCCCGCGCCCATTGCTACGGCAGCGATGGGGATGTCCAGCAGACGATGGAGTTCGTCTGGACGGGCGAGGGTGTCAATGCGGATGAGAAACTCGTTGGCGTTGAAAGTCAGCCGACCAGCGGGTTGGGCGGTGCTGAAGCGGTTGATGGCATCCACAATGTCCAAAATGGAAAGCCCGTAGGCAGCGAGTTTATTTCGGTTAACTTCAATCTGTAGTTGACGCTTGTATCCGCCGAAGGTGTAAACGGAGAAGACGCCGGGCACAGATTTCAGTCGATTGACTAAGGTGTTGTCGGCAAATTCACGCAGCCGCTTCATGTCCCAGCCGTAACGCGGGTCACCTGTCAAGCCGAAGGTGAGGATGGGAAGGTTCAACGGGTCAATGGGCACGACCCAAGATGGTTTCAGGTTCGCGCCCGTCGGCGGCAAGTTGGCTTGAATGACATTCATCAGCGTCAGCACATCGTTGTAGGCTCGCCTCATGTCCGTGCCGTAGGCGAACTCCAAAGTCACGATGGACAAGCCATCCTGCGAGGTAGAGCGGATGAAACGCAGGTTGCGGACATTGACAAGGCTCTCTTCAATGGGCTTGCTGATGTAAAGTTCCATCTCCTGCGCCGACAAGCCGGGCATCATCGTCACGACGGCGATCAACGGTTGCTCCACATAGGGCATAATGCGG
>Ga0272447_1001564_pt1 | contig 14078 bp, 13 predicted proteins | sample YNPCB0133_FD_194589 | JGI IMG/M metagenome (GOLD analysis project Ga0272447, IMG submission 194589) | Hot spring microbial mat communities from Yellowstone National Park, WY, United States - YNP-CB-013-3 | ecosystem: Environmental > Aquatic > Thermal springs > Hot (42-90C) > Sediment | place... | reverse complement strand
CCGCCTCCTGCAGGAACTGTTCGGTGAGGTGGCGTCGCTCGCCTCGGAAGCGTAGGTCGCCGGTGTATACCACCCAACCCGCGTCGGTCTCAACCGCCCACGCCCCCGCGCCGGGGATGGAGTGGTCTATCGGGAAGAAGCGCACTCGGTGCCTGTTCACACTGGCGTTGAACTGTTGCAACGGGCGCACGTCGCATTTCGTATGGCGTTCTTCGGGTAGCTGCGTCCAGAAAGATTGCATCGGTTCGGGGTCAGCGTCCACGACGTGAACCGGGCGGAAGGTCGCGAGGGGCGTCTCCTTGCGGTTCCACGCCAGCGTCTGGAACTCGCCGTTTTTTTGCTCGAACCGACGCACGAGGATGGTGCCGCTGTCCTCTTTGCCGACGTCCTGCAGGGCGCGCAACAGCAACGCGCTCTCGGCGGAGCAAATCAGGGGAATGTCCTCGCGCAGGTATTGCAGGTCACCCATGTGGTCAAGATGGGCATGGGAAAGCAACACGCCATGCACCTCGTCCAGCAGGCACTGCCAGTCGTTAAAGAGGTAGTGTTCATGGAAACGCGGCTGGTAGATGCCGTTGACGGGTGGAAGCATCCCCATCACGAACAGCTCGTACAGCCCGCGCGACTTCTGTGGCTTGATGAACTCTTCGTAGTAGTCCATCAGGCGGCTGAGGTTCTGCCCAAAGTCCAGCCACAGCGTCAGGTCGCGGTCTTGTAGCAGGATTTTATTGCCCCCCACGCAGTCCGCGCCGTCCCACACGGTGATTCGAGTCATGGTGTCACCCCGTGACGCCGTTTCGGGTTTGGTTGTCTGTTCGCGGGGCTGGATGGAGTCTCCTGCCATTGCAGCTTGCATTTTATTATTGACTAAGTGTATAATCTTAGTCAATAATCAGCGAGGAGGGAGAACCGTGTCCGCAACTGGTACACGTCCAGACGTTCTGGTCAGCACCGACTGGGTGGCACAGCATCTAAGCGACGAGAGCATTCGGCTGGTGGAAGTGGATGTGGACACCACCGCCTACGAGTCGGGACACATCCCGGGCGCCATCGGTTTCAACTGGCAGACGCAACTGCAACATCGCGTACGTCGTGACATCATCACGCGCGAGGAGTTCGAGCAGCTGCTGAGCGAATCGGGCATCAGCAATGACCACACGGTGATACTCTACGGGGACAACAACAACTGGTTTGCCGCGTATGCCTTTTGGCTGTTCAGCATCTACGGGCACGAGAAGCTGTACCTGATGGACGGAGGACGCAAGAAGTGGGTGGCGGAGGGACGTCCGCTAACCACAGAGGTGCCCCAGTATCCCCGTACCCAGTATCGGGCGAAGGAGCCGAACGTGTCCCTTCGGGCGTATAGCGCGCAGGTCATGCAGGCAATCAATAATCCGCAGGTGGCACTGGTAGACGTGCGCTCGCCCCAGGAGTTTACAGGGGAGGTCATCGCACCACCTGGCATGACCGAGACAGCGCAGCGCGGCGGTCATATTCCGGGCGCGGTGAATATCCCGTGGGCGCAGGCAGTCAACGAGGACGGCACCTTCAAGAGCGTGGACGAGCTGCGCGCGCTATACACCAGCAAAGGCGTCACCCCCGACAAGGAGGTCATCGCCTACTGCCGCATTGGAGAGCGGTCGTCGCACACCTGGTTTGTGTTGCGACACCTGCTCGGCTATCCGCAGGTTCGCAATTACGATGGCAGTTGGACAGAATGGGGCAACCTTGTTGGGGCACCCATCGAACGCGGTGAGCAGGTATCGCCCTCGTCGGCGGAGGCTCCTTGTCCGGCGTAGGGCTTCCGCGCCCAGAAATCCGCCCCGACCAGAAGTGAGGCAGCCGAGGTGGGCTTCAACACATTCGCCCACCATCGGCTACGATTTCTGGCGTGTTTTTTGTCGCGCCTTTCGCCCGCCAAGATATGCGGCACCCAGTCCGATTGCCCACAGGACGAGCGAACCGGGCTCTGGTACAGGCGGGGGAGTTGGGCCGCCTCGTCCAGATGGGCCTCCCCCCGAAGAGAACAGCCCGCTAAGTCCCACCATAAACAGCGGCGTCAGCGAGGGCGCGGAAGCGTAGAACGGCGTTCCACCGGATGACATCGGCAGTTCAGGCATGAGAAGCACCGACGGCGCATCCCACGCCATCAACTCCGCATCTTGTAATTGAGCGATTATCGATGGATCGTCGAAGGTCAGCGTATCCAGTGTCTGCATTGGTGGTGCCAACGGCTCCTCTGGCGTTGCAGCAGACGGGACAGGCGGTTCGCCCTCTGTCCCACGAATGCTCTGACGAGGTGGGCTAACGTAGCCCGGCAAGCTCGTTCCCATCGGATTGCCACACTCCGCCAGCAATACGGGCCTGCCCGTGCGCAAGTGAACGAAAACCGCGGTACCCTTTTTCAATCGGCGCACTTGACTGCCGATAGTACCGTCTTTTCGGATGAAAAACACCCTGTAGCTGCCCGATCGCGCCAGAGGACGCAAGCCGAGCTGAGTCTGCACGTAGCTCGCGAACGCCTGCGCAGGGACACCAAAATGCTTCTCGAACCGCTGAGCCACTACCACCTGTGCCTTAACTTGGGCAGCTAGTTGTGCAGCGCTGTATGCAGGTGCCAATAGGAATGAACCGCGGGGCATACGTGCCCCCCATGCTGCAGCACCACAGCCGAACCATAGGAGTGCTAATAATATGAAATATTTTCGCCCTTGGCTCATCGACACTCACTCCTCTGAATATTCTTCCGCTAACGTTAGACTGCAAGTCTCACACCAGAGGCTGAAGGGAGACCCTGTATCTTTACTAGTTTTTCGCAGAAAATAGTAGAAGATACAGGCTGAGCAGGCGATGAAGCGCAAAAGGAACCTACCGCCTGCGGGCAGGTTCCTTCGAGAGACAGGGGCGCGATCAAGCTGCTAGCTCCTCTTGTGAGGCACCACCCCAGAAGGCTTTCAAACGACGTTGCGTCTGTTGCACGAACTCCTTTGGATTCACCCAACCGTCAGTATGGTTCCAGGCGCTCTCTATCCACAAACCCGAATCTATTAGGGTCTCTTCTTCCAGCATCTGCAGAGCCTCGCTGCTCAGTCGCTGCCGCACGACCTCCGCCTGCTCGCCGGTATATGGTAAGATAAACGCCATATCAGGCACGTCGATACGTGCAGGGATGTCGGCTTTGCGGATTTTTGCGCGGAGGCGCGGTGCCAGACGCGCCATAACGCCCTCAAACAGGTTCAATCCATATTGGCGAATGAACAGTTGCGAACCACCCACCCGAATAATCACCAGACCAAGCACATAACCGTACCGGCTGGCACGGTTGAGCTCTTCATCCAGCCGGCTTTCAAAGTATCGCCGATTGTAGCAACGAGTAATTGGGTCCACAATAGAGGGCTGAACCAGCTCGGCTTCAGCAGCTGTTAGGCGTTGGTGTAAACGCATCATCTGTGCTTGTGCGTCTCTAATCTCTTCGGTCACCAGTATCTTACGCAGTTTTTTAGTGGAGTTGCGCAAGATATGAGAAACGTAGTTGCAGGAGATACCCAGCCTTTGGGCGATTTCGGTCTGTGAGAGCTCCTCATAGAAAAAGGCGTACAATACTTGACGCTCGATCTCTTTGAGCCGCTGCATCGCATGTTCCAGTAACACGCGCTCTTCGGTAGCCACCTGCATGGTGATGCTATCGGGGTGTTCCAGCTTCTCGATGTCGGCAGCGGGGAAGTGGTCGTCGCCTTCGCTCTCGCAGTTTTCCAAAGAAGTCACCCGAAACAGCTCGCTGGTGGAAAGCAGATACTCCACCTGTTTCTCCTCCATATTCATGACCGCACCGATTTCGGCGGCGGTCGGTTGCCTGCCCAGCTGTTGACACAGTGAGTCGACCACGCGGGTCAGTTTCTGATGCAGCTCTTGAATCCAGGCAGGCACCTTGATAATCTTGCCGCGGTCGCGCAGGTAGTGTTTAATCTGCCCGATGATGAAATGGGTAGCATAGGTCGAGAACTTGGTGCCCTTGTCTGGGTTGTACAGGTCGATAGCGTTCAGCAGCCCGATGTAGCCTTCCTGTATGAGGTCTTCTATCGGCTCACCAGTGTTCACAAAACGGCGGGCGACACTTTCCACCAGATGCGCGAATTGCTCGACAATGCGCTCACGCGGCTCCGGTTCTCTGGTACGATGGTATTCAATGACCAGCCGCTGCACTTCGTCATCATTATACCTTTTGGACATCCCTGTCGCTCCCTCGGAACTGCTTTTGTCGGTGGCGCATCCCGCGCCGTGTTGGGGCTACACTGGTATTATCGGCAGAGAAAAGGCAATTTTTACGGGGGGGGCGGCTGCACCGTGCTAACCGGGACAGCGGCAGGCATGGAGTGGGCAGGCGTCTCGCTGAATAGCCGCTCCACTAGTTCACGTGCTTCCTGCTCGTCGGCATAAACGTAGCTTCGCCCAGGACGGCACGGCAACGTTACCATCTCAATGTTCTGAGAAGGCACCGACTTTGCAAACCATGCTAGCGCTAGCAGCTGTCCGTAACTGAGAGAAGTGGAAAGGTTTTCGTCCACCGCGTCCAGCAGCTGTGGCAGTTTCAGATAGGTGCTGGGATGACGAAAATGCTCCTTGACCGCAGCAAGGAACTTGTGCTGGCGTTGAATGCGCATGAGATCGCTGTCCATTCGGTAGCGCACGTAGCCTAACGCCTGCTCGCCGTTCAACCGATGCCAGCCAGGCTCCAGATGCACGTGCAGGTCGCCCCAATTGTCATCATAGTGCATCGGCTTCTCGACATAGATAGTAATTCCGCCCAGCAGGTCCACCACGCGACGGAAGACGCGGTAGTAAATCACGACATAATGGTCTACTGGCACCTCGAGCCATTCATGTATCGTTTGGGCAGTTAGCTCTGGACCGCCCAATGCCATAGCGGAATTAATCTTGTGGTAGCCATGCTCGGGGATGCGCACGCGCGTATCGCGCGGAATGGATAGCACATTGATGCGTCGGTTGACAAAGTCGAAGTGTGCGAGCATGATGGTATCGCTGCGAGTCCGCTTGGTGTAGATGCGCTTCTTGTTGTCTCGGTTCTCATCGGAGCCAAGTAGCAGCACGGTTACTGAAGATTGTCCTGGAAAGGCCTGCGCTACATCCAACCCACGATACTGCCATAGCGCGCCGACTGTCTTGCGAACCGCCTTGCTGGAAGCGTAGAAATACCCAGTGACTGTGCCGACGGACAGCGCACCCAACATCATCAGAAATAGTATCATGCGCCAGAAAAGACTGCGCCCCTTGCGCCGATCTACTGCTTGCCGAGCCAAAACATCACCCCTTGCGCCCAGTATACCAAAAATCTCGGCGCATTGCAAAAACGGTTCATGTCGGTGTTGGCGAACTGAGGGAGACGCCTTTTAGCCAGCAGGTGAACCCCAACACCCGCGCGACCGCTTCTATTCTACAATCACTGCCGTACCGCTCACGGTGACCATCAGCATTGAGCCCCCCTGCCCCAGCACTTCATAGTCGAGGTCGACACCTACCACAGCGTTCGCCCCCATCGACTCCGCTTTGGATACCATCTCCTGCATGGCAAGGTCACGGGCGCGTTGCAGCTCTTGCTCGTAGGCTGCTGCTCGTCCGCCAACAATGTCGCGGATGCTCGCGAAAAGGTCCTTAAACACGTTCGCGCCGACGATGGCTTCGCCTACAACCAGCCCCAAATATTCGCGGATGGTTTTGCCCTCTAATGTGGGCGTGGTGGTAACGGTCATTCTCTGCTCCTCCTTTGAGCGATGGCGAGGTCGTGCCTCTACCTTTATAATATACAATGCACACAGACCGAAGGATGCTTTCCTCGCCGTGCTTTACTAACGAAATATTAAGTTTCGCGATCGCAGGTTAGGGGGTAATCGCTCAGTATCGTCGTACAGCCCAGAAAGCGAATGCAACTATGGCGACGACCAGCAGCGCGACCACTGCCATCACGCGTTTCTCTTCGCGCGAGAAACGGAAATACTTCCGATTCACCATCAGCAACACCACCGCCATCGGTACCAAACCCGGCAACATGTCCACCGCGTCCATCAGTCGGGGGGTCAACGACCCGACGGTGCTTTGGAAAACCATATACGCTGCCAGCGCAATCACCATCCAGAGATAGGTCGCGCGGGCTGCCATGCCGAACCGCCAGATGCACGCGAAGTAGAACGCCAAAAACACGAAATCCGCCGGTCCGATAATACCGATGGGGCGCAGTCCGGCAGGCGTTGGTTGCGCCCCGACCTGTGGCACGTGAACGGCGACCGCGCTAAGCGCGTGAGGAGCTGCTTCCATGACACGCGGAATCCATAAGCTGACAATCGCAAAGTCCACTAGTGCGGCAAACAGCGCAGCGGGGGCAAGGATGTTCGGTTCACGAATAATGTAGGATACCGCCAATCCCAGCATACTGGATGCCAGTACCATCAGCGTGTCGCTAATCCCCCACAGCATCTCCAGCGCGATTGGGCTGCTGCGCAATGGGGTGACCAACTCGGGCGACCACCGCACAACCGCAAACGCCAGCAGCAGTAACAACATCCAACCTGCCGCCTGTAACGGACGTAACGGCAACGCCGCTGCCCGCATGACTACCCAAGTCGCCAGCGCCATAAAGACCAGCGTGGAAAGCGCCACCTGAACGAAACCGTCTCCCAAAAAGGTCACCAGCGGCGCCCCCACGCGGTACAGCACATACACGCCTACCGCCAACCCAAACTGGCGCAGGCGGTCATCACCCGGCGCACGCATGTGCTATCCTGGCACAACCTTTGTTATGCGTTCGATATCGGGGTCAGTGAAGATATCCAACTCGTCTCGGCTGGTGGACGAGAACTCGCTGACCACCGCGCCCTCATCGCCTGCCTGGAACCAGTGCTTGGTGTTTGGCGGAATAGTGTACTGGTCTCCCGGGCGAAGAACGATCTCGTGCCACACAGTGTAATGCTGTTGCCGCCCTGCTGGGGGCTTTGCCTTCGGATTGGGCGTCGGCTCTCCCTCCACATACAGATAGACCTCCCCCCAGCGGCAACGGAAGGTCTCCATCTTGCCTGGGTCGCCGTTCACGGGCGGATGACGATGCTCTGGGCAGGTCTGCCGCGGCAATAGCACCAGCTCTTTTGCGCAGTAGCGGTCTGTGTTCACATACACTACCAGCTGCAGCCCCGTGTTTTCAAGGTCGCCAAGCCCGAAATCCGCGACCTCGATCTGCTGCTGCTCCTCTGGGGTTAGCACAATGCCTGCCTTGCGCAAATACTCCATGGCACGCTCTTGGGCCTGGCGCAGCTGACTTTCGGTAATCATCGGCAGTTGCACCTCCTTGCACGCTTATTCCGGATGTTATATACGCTAAAGGGTTCACCAAATGGTTGCACATGTCCTTGCGCCTTCGTCGCCGACTTTTCAAAACCTGCTACCACCCGTGCAGCCATGCCCAGTCTGTCGCTCTCTGTTATTGCGCCTTCGCATCGGAAGTGGCTGTAACCTGCGAAACGGCGGTTCACTGCTCGCCGTGAGCAGATGGGCGACTTTGTAGGATGGCATCACGCGGCCTTAGCCTTCGCGATAGTGTCTTTTGTCTGCAGTCGGTGGACCGCCCCGCCGCACGGGATGGGTCTGGTCGGCTTCCAGATATATCTTGAAGCCTTCCCGCAGCAGGCGAACGGCTGCGTTCGTGCCATAGAAGGCGATGCCGTACCCGCTGTCCTCGCGGGGGTAGGCGTATGCATGGTAGACCGACGCCTGCACATGGGGAATCACTAAAGTCCAGCAGGGCGTCCTAAGTATCGGGCGTGGTGCGGTTGTCCTGCAAAGCATATCCGCCACGAGTGGAAACCGCCATACCCAGCGCTGTAACCTTAGCACCCAGTGTATGGTTCCGCCAGCGGCTGCCCGTTCCGATGAAACCCAGTATAAATCCTCTCGTTTGCGTTCCCTTGAGACATCGGCATATTCCTCCTCATCCGTAAGGCCAAACGATGAATGTCTTGGTGCCAGTAAAGATGCTCACCAGCATCCAGATGCTGCCCATCGTACACTCGCCCAGCACCAACCCGAGGAAAAAGGGGATGGCGCGCTGGTACAAGCGCAGACCACCGACCTTCATAATAACTACCTTGCACACCCATGCCACCAGCAACGAGAACCACAGCACACTTAGGCTCCAGCTGCTGGAGATAGCATAGCCCACAGGGTGCAGGGGGAAGTTGGCGATGTTCATGCGCAGGATGCTCAGTACTGCTGTAACCGCGAAGCCCACCATCATTGCCCAGATGACGTTACGCTGTTGCAGCGAGGAGACTGACCCCGACAGCAGTGAGGTGATGCGATCATAAGGCTCTCTGCCAAAGATGGTGCTGACGTACGGAGTATCCGCCTTGGACGCTGCGCCCCACTGGTAATGCAGATGCACGTTCATGAAGAAGCCGGTCAGCGTGCCCCAGAACACCGCGAACACCAGCACCCAGAACATCGCTCGCATGGAGGAACGGGTACGTTCGGCGGCACGCAATCCCTCAATGTGCGTAGGCATCGGGTGGGCGCGGTAGGCGCGGTTGAAGCCCTGTATCGGCGCGAACATCACTAGGTCCTGCCGCTTCAGGTTCTCCACCCCGAACAGCAGGGGGATTAGTCGCTGTGGTCCCGAGTCGTGCAGGTCATGCGCAGGTGGACCCAGTTCCGCGCGCATTCGGGTTACTGCCAGCGAGATGGCGAGATAGATGAGCAGTGAGAGCGCGATGACCCAGCCGGTCATGCCGGTGGAGAGGAAGAAAAGATATATCGCCACGAGGCTCGCCACAAAGCCCAGCGCCGCCCAGCGATAGGGCAACGCTTCCCCTTTGTCCGTACCGTCTGATCCGCGCCAGATTGCCGAGAAACCGTGCGCCAGTGCCTTGCGTGCGGTGTACAGCGTGAACAACGCGATGCCCACGTACGCCCCAAAAGATTGCTCGTTCACGTAGGGGAAGCCTGGTATCTGATTCCAGCCATAATAGGCGGCGATGATAGGCTGCAGCTTCCACAGCCAGAAGAAAAACCAGCAAGAAAAGAGCAGGTCAGTTGGTAACAGCACCCCGATTCCCACAATCCACGGGAAGAAAGCGAGGGGCAGCCAACCGATAGCGTTCCATGGCGGGGTGGTGATGTACTGTTCCAGCGTCTGCCAGCGTACGTAGGGCTGGGGGATGCTGGGGAACAGCCGGTTCAACCCGAACCAGATATCGTTCACGGCTGCCAGCGCGAAAGCAATCCAGAACAGACGGTTCTGAAACACCGGCACACGCGGTTGCACCAGCTCTAGCGGCAGTTGCACCAACGGAAAGGACAACCGCTCGCGGTCAGTCCACTGCTTACGCAACAGCACGTTCAGACAGAACATGCCGAACGCCAGCACCGTGAAAAAGCCCGTCCAGATGAGCAGCGGTGGTGTCCAGATGCGTAGGTCCCGCTCGTTCCAGAGGTTGGCGTTACCAATGTAGTATTTGTCCACCGCATCAGGGTCACTAACGAACAACCACTTTGGCAAGTAAGGGATGACTTCGCTCTCCCAACGGTTGGCGGGATTAGCGTACTTGAAGGGATAGGTCAATATCGGCGTGATGACCTCGATCAGGTCGTGCGATGCCATCACCGCCGTCATCAGGGTGAAAAAGTAGACAGTAATGAGTTCCGCTGGTGAAAAGCGCCACTGCGGCACGATGCGTCCGACCAACGCGTTCACCGCGATGAGACAGAGCAGCACAAACAGGATATGTGGGAACAACGAGATGGTTGTTGGTTGCCCTGCGTAGCGAATGGCTTCGATAGAGATGTTAAACCAGGCAATCAGCGGAGCAAGAATAACCCCAATAACCACCGCACGGAGGGTCACACCACGCTGTGCGGGAACTGTCTCCTCCGTTGCTTCTGATACCGCACGTATTCTGTGCCAGATAGTTGTTGCCATACATGTCTGCCTGTTGTTGAGGTTTCACGGTTACATATCCATGCTGGAGGACGAACCTCCGGGCGAGCCCCTCTCCGTCTCCCCTCGCGGTCGGGACGGGGTTTACGGCTCAGCGGAAGCCTCGCCCTCCGCGCCGTCGCTTACAGCAATCCCTTAGACTTCAAGAACTCCAGACTGAGCTTCGCGCTCTCCAGCGGCGGGCGTTGGCAAGTGTCCTGTTCGACCGCCATCCACTTCACCCCGCTCTCTTCCGCCGCCTTGAAAATAGCATCCCAATCTAGGATGCCGTGCCCGACCTCGGCGAAGCTGCCGTCCTCTGCCATATCCTTCAGGTGCAACAGGGGTACTCTCCCGGCATACTTTCGGATATACTCAGCAGGGTCTTCGCCGCCATGCTTTACCCAGTAGGTGTCCAGTTCCGCCCGCACCAGCTTCGGGTCGGTGTTCTCGAAGAAGATGTCCAGTCCATACTTACCGTCGAACTTCTGGAACTCAAACGAGTGGTTGTGGTAACAGAAGGTAAAGCCCGCCGCCACCACCTTCTCGCCGATGGCATTCATCCGTTTGGCAACGCGCTTCCAGCCTTCGGCGTCCTTGCGCAGCTCTTCAGGCATCCAAGGTACCACAATATGCTCCATGCCCAGCCCACGAGCCAGGTTCAACACGCTTTCGAGGTCGTTTTCCAGCTGCTCGATGCCGAAGTGCCCCCCAAACACTTTCAGTCCGAGGCTATCGAGGAACTGCCGGGCTTCCTCGACGCTCATACCACCCGTGTCGGAAAGCTGCACCGCCGGGTAACCCATCTCTGCTACTTTCTGCAGCGTCCCCTTGAAATCACGCGCCATGTCGTCGCGCACGGTATAGGTCTGCAATGCAATGCCGAACTTGCCCATTTGCTTAACCTCCTGCAGGTTGCTTAACTTTTCAGTTCGCCACAGCGGGCGATTTTTCCTGTGCCTCGCGACCGCAATCGCTATTGCCTCAGCACCTCCATCACACGGCGCACGGCGCCGCTTGCCCGTTCGTCGCCAGCATTGGTGGCTACTAGGAAGCCTCTTCGTGAGCGAGGCAAGAGCAGAATCTGTGCGAACCACATGGTGTTGCTACCTGCGTGTTGCAGTGAGGTCTCCTGCGCCAATGACGGCTGAGATATGCCCCATCCCATGGCGTAGGTGCTGCCTGCTGGTGGGGTGTGCAGCTTCACGAAGGTCGCCTTGCGCAGCAGGGGAGGGTTTTCTTCAGACTCGCCCTTCAGATGCAGGATTGCGAAACGCGCCCAGTCTGGCAGGGAGAGGTGTACCGTACCCGCAGGACCGAGAACAGGAGGGTTATCCGCCAGGGGTGAGGGAGGCACCGGCGAGTATCTACCCGCCATCCAGCGGTGTCCACATGCTCCAGTGGTCGGCGCGCCGAAGCCAGCACTCTTTATCCCCAGAGGGCGAAACAGATGTTCCTGCATCAGTTCTTCCCACGTCTTCCCCGTGACCGCCTCCACCATTGCACCTGCGACTACATAACCGCGGTTAGAGTAGATGGTCTTCTCACCTGGGGTGGCAACGGGCTTCTCCTGCAGGATGATTCGCGCTGCCTGCAACCGCTGAGTGGCGGATTGGCTCCAGAGTCGGGAAAACAGCTGTCGGTGAGCGCTCAGGTTTTGCGGCACAGCGGAGCGGTGTGTGAGCAATTGTTCTACGGTGACCTTCCAGTATTCGCGACGGATGTCTTTGCGGATATCCGAAAGCACCTCTGCCACCGTACTTGCCCAATCCAGCTTGCCCATCTCCACCAGACGGGCAACCAGAGTGGCAGTCATCGATTTGGTACAGGAGCCGATATGGAATCGGTCGTCGCGCCTCACCGGGTCGTCCTTGTCTACGCGACGTTTGCCTGCCGCGCCCAGTGCGACCAGTCTGTTCTTTTCGATAAGGGCTGCTGCCAGAGCGGGCACTTGTGCCTCCGCGCGCACCGTCTCCAACAGGGCGTTCAGGTCCCGCATCTCAACCTCCCGAACATTGATTTTGAAACGGGCACAGTGTATCCTGTAGAGGGAATATTCTCTTAACAGGGGAGGCAATCATGCATCGTCTGGTGGATTTGCGCAGTGATACCGTCACCGTACCCACTCCAGAGATGCGTCGCGCGATGGCAAACGCCGAGGTCGGCGACGACGTGTATGGGGAAGACCCCACCATCAACCGTCTGCAGGAGCGGGCGGCGGAGTTACTGGGAAAAGAAGCCGCGCTGTTTGTGCCGTCTGGTACGATGGGTAACGAAATCGCCATCAAAGTGCATACCCGCCCTGGCGACGAGGTGCTGCTCGACGAGGACTGCCATATCGTGAAATGGGAACTGGGTGCAGCGGCATTCATCAGCAACGTGCAGTTACACACGCTGCCCAATCAACGAGGCATCGTGCCTGTAGAAGAGTATGCCAGACGCATCTACCCAGGTGATGACCATGTGCCCCCTACTCGCCTGATTTGTGTAGAAAACACCCACAACGCGGCGGGCGGGGTGGTATTACCACTGGAGTATATGCGCGAGATATGGAATCTCGCCCAGCAGCATGGCGTGGCGGTACACCTAGACGGCGCACGCGTCTTCAACGCCTCTGTAGCTCTGGGCGTACCCGCGAAGGAGCTCGCCTCCTGTGCCGATTCGGTGATGTTCTGCTTATCGAAGGGACTGGCATGTCCAGTTGGTTCGGTGCTGTGTGGCTCGCGGGCATTCATTGAGGAGGCACGGCGCGTGCGCAAGATACTGGGCGGGGCGATGCGGCAGGCAGGGGTACTGGCGGCGGCGGGGCTGGTCGCACTGGACAGCATGATAGCGCGTCTGGCGGACGACCACCGGCGTGCCCAGCGACTGGCGGAGGCGATTGCAAACATGTCCGGCTTCTGGGTGGATATCCAGACAGTGCAGACCAACATGGTGTACGTCCAAACGCAGCAGCCTGCACGACGCGTTGTCCATCAATTGGAAACTCTGGGCGTGCTGTGTCTGGACGTGTTTCCACATACCATCCGTCTGGTCACCCACAAAGACATCGACGATGAGGACGTTAGCCGCGCGATAGATGCTTTCGCAAAGGTCGCCAGCGAGCACTGAGGGTGTTCAAAGGCACTGCCTGCCTGGCAACCCAACACGAAACCGCCTATGGGGGAAAACCCATGTCGGCAGGTCTTGTCCCTGCGTTGCCCGCGATTTATCAGTCGCTTGCGCACACCCTTCATTGAACACCCCGGCAACTATCGACGGCATCAGCGGGCGCTTCTGCACCAGAGCGCAAAACCAGTGATACGCAGAGGAGTTCCAAATAGCAAGGTGCTTGCCATGCCGTGGATAAGCCACATACAGCGGTGGGAGATTTATGTGGTGTGCTTTGGGAGCGCGGTGTTTCCTGATATCACCAACGGCGTCGGTCGCGGCAGCAAAACTCTTTGCGTATATTGCCAACGCGTCGGCTCGTGGTATAATGGCAATAGCAATTATAGGCGGGGCGAGACGAGATGATAGACACGTTGGCTATCTACGAAAAGCTGAAGGAGGTCATGGATCCGCGCGCAGCGGAGGGGGTTGCGGAGGTGCTGGGCAACGCTGTCCAGCAGGTTCAGGATTCGATGACCGAGCGCTGGTTCCGTACACTCGATAGCGAAATAAGGGGGCTACGCGAGGAGATAGAAGAACGTTTTGCTCGCATGCAGCAGACCGTCGAGGACATCCTGCGCGTTCAGCGCCAACACACCGAGGAGATTGCCGAACTGCGGCAGGTCACGCAGCAAAACACACAAGCAATCGCCGAACTGCGCGAGATGACGCAGAAGAACACGCAGGCGATTGCAGAACTGGTGCAGGTGACCCAGCAGCACTCCAGAGAGATCGCCGAATTGCGCGAGATGACGCAGAAGAACACGCAGGCGATTGCAGAACTGGTGCAGGTGACCCAGCAGCACTCCAGAGAGATCGCCGAATTGCGCGAGATGACGCAGAAGAACACGCAGGCGATTGCAGAACTGGTGCAGGTGACCCAGCAGCACTCCAGAGAGATCGCCGAATTGCGCGAGATGACGCAGAAGAACACGCAGGCGATTGCAGAACT
>Ga0272447_1001563_pt1 | contig 14086 bp, 8 predicted proteins | sample YNPCB0133_FD_194589 | JGI IMG/M metagenome (GOLD analysis project Ga0272447, IMG submission 194589) | Hot spring microbial mat communities from Yellowstone National Park, WY, United States - YNP-CB-013-3 | ecosystem: Environmental > Aquatic > Thermal springs > Hot (42-90C) > Sediment | place... | reverse complement strand
GCGTGCCATGCGCTCTTCCTGGCGGGCCGCGATCTCTTCGAGGCGTGCCATGCGCTCTTCCTGGCGAGCGGCAATCTCCTCCAGGCGGGCGAGGCGTTCTTCCTGGCGGGCGGCGATTTCTTCGAGGCGAGCGGAGCGCTCCTCCTGGCGTGCCATGCGCTCTTCCTGGCGGGCGGCGATCTCCTCCAGGCGAGCGAGGCGCTCCTCTTGACGCGCAGCGATCTCTTCGAGGCGAGCGATCCGCTCGTCCTGGCGAGCCAGGAGTGCACGGATCTCCTGGAGTTCGGTGTCGTGCCGCCGGGTGAGTTCGGCAAGTTCGCGGATCAGCTCGCGGAGATCGGCGACTTGCTGCTCGACGCGGGAGAGCCGCTCGTCGTGGCTGCGGACGACCGTCACGAGCTCCCTGACGGCTTCGGTGAGCGACTCCACCGCTTGCTCGAGCCGGTCGACGCGGCGACTCAGGTCGCGCATCTCAGTCGGGAGCGTCAGCAATTCCTGGGTCAGCACATACCGCCGGAGTTCCTCCCGTAACTCCGGATGCTGCTCGATCGAATCCAGGAACCTCCGGAACTCCTCGACGGTGAACGCCATCGCCGGCCTCCGATCGCCTCCAGTCTATCACGTCACCGAGCCGAGCGAACGCTCGATCCGGTGTGCGAGCGGTGCGGTCGGGCGGAGCAGCGCGAGCCTCGTCCCACTCGGTATCCCAGGTGCCCTAGTCGATCGGGCACGGTGCTCGGCACAGCGACGACCGCGGAACCGCGAGTCCGACCGAGCCAGTCAGTGACGCTGTCGTCAGGAGCGGTGCTGCCAGCGCGAGCGGGTATCCCCGAAAAACACCCCGCCGCCCCGATCGTGCAACGGGAGCAGCGGGGTGCGGTCGGAAGTCGCTCGTCGCGGTGGTCAGCCGCTGACCTTGGGCAGCTCGGCGAGCGCCTGCTGGACTGCTTCCTCGGGATACTCGTAGTCTTCCAGCTTCCCGGTGAGGTAGGCCTCGTAGGCTGCCAGATCGAAGTGGCCGTGCCCGCTCAGCCCGATCAGGATCGCCTTCTCTTCGCCAGTCTCGGCGCAGCGGCGGGCCTCGTCGATCGCAGCGCGCACGGCATGTGCCGATTCGGGAGCGGGAATGATCCCCTCGGCGCGGGCGAACAGAACGGCTCCCTCGAACACCTTGGTCTGCGGGAGCGCGATCGCCTCGATCAGTCCGTGTTCGTAGAGGTGGCTGACCAGTGGTGCCATCCCATGGTAGCGCAAGCCACCGGCGTGGATCCGGGCAGGGATGAAGGTGTGGCCGAGCGTATGCATTTTGAGGAGCGGCGTCGTCCGTGCCGTATCGCCGAAGTCGTAGGTATAGACGCCGCGGGTGAGCGACGGGCAGGCGGCCGGTTCGACGGCGACGATGCGTACGTCCTTCCCCTGAAGCTTGTCCCGCACGAAGGGAAAAGTGAGACCAGCGAAGTTGGAACCGCCCCCGACACAGCCAAAGATGACGTCCGGGTAGTCACCGGCCAGCTCGAACTGCCGGAGCGCCTCCAGCCCGATGACCGTCTGGTGCAGGAGCACGTGGTTGAGCACGCTCCCGAGCGAGTACTTGGTGTCCGCGCGCGAGGCTGCGTCCTCGACCGCCTCGGAAATGGCGATTCCGAGGCTTCCCGGATGCTCGGGATCCTGCTCGTAGAAGCGCCGGCCGGACGCGGTGTCGGGACTGGGGCTGGGGACGCACTGGGCTCCCCAGGTCTCCATCAGGATACGCCGGTACGGCTTCTGGAGATAGCTGGCCCGCACCATATACACCTTGAGTTCGATACCGAAGAAGGCGCAGGCCATGGCGAGCGAGCTTCCCCACTGACCCGCTCCGGTCTCGGTGGTGAGCCGCTTCACGCCGGCCTGCTTGTTGTAGTAGGCCTGGGCGACCGCCGTGTTCGGCTTGTGACTCCCGGCCGGGCTGACCCCTTCGTACTTGTAGTAGATGCGCGCTGGTGTACCGAGCACGCGCTCGAGCCGACGGGCTCGGAAGAGCGGCGTCGGTCGCCAGAGTCGGTAGACGTCGAGAACCGGCCCGGGGATCGCGATCCAGCGCTCGCGGCTCACTTCCTGGAGGATGAGTTCCATCGGAAAGAGGGGTTCGAGGTCGGCCGGACCCACCAGTTCCCCGGTCCCTGGGTGGATGGGCGGTGGGGGAAGCGTGGGGAGATCGGCGGCCAGGTTGTACCAGTGCGTTGGGAGATCGGCCTCGGTCAACACGAACTTGACGGTCTCTGCTGCGCTCACCCTCGTCCTCCGCTTCGCCTGTTGTGCCGCTCGTCACTGCAGGCATTGTAACGAAACGACCGGATCCTGCAAGAGATCGTCCCGCAGCCGCCTTCCCGGCAGGCCTGGCCTGCACGCGTGTCGCCAGTGGCTGTCGTTCCGGGTCGGCCCCGCTCGTCAACGCTGGCTCGTGGTGGTCTCCTCGGCTAGCGGTAAGAGGCAGCTGCGCAAGCCTTCCGGTGAATCGAGTGAGCAGCCGCGGAATGCTTCCGGGAGCCCAGCCGGTTCCTCGGGTTGGAGCGTCACGTGCAGGATCCCGAAGCGGTCACGCAGGACCTGGGCGAGATCGAGAAGCACCGCTGGCCACGGGCGCGTCTCGTCCACTTCGACGTGTCCGCTCAGCGCGATGAAGCCGCTGGTGACCGTCCAGACATGGAGATCGTGCACGTCGACGACACCAGGGACGGTGCGCATGGCAGCGCGGATCGCGCCGGGATCGAGGTGAGCCGGTGTGGCTTCCAGCAGGACCTCGACCGAGTCCCAGAGCACACGCCAGGCGGAGCGCAGGACGAGCAACCCGATGGCCGCCGAGAGCAGCGGATCGACCGGCGTCCAGCCGGTCAGCCAGATGATCGTGCCGGCGGCGATGGCCGCGACCGAGCCGAGCAGGTCACCGAGGACGTGCAGGAAGGCGCTCCGCAGGTTGACGTCGTGACGATGCAGCGCGCCGCGCGAGAGAACCCACGCTGCTGCGCCATTGGCTGCCAGCCCAGCCAGCGCGATGGCGAGCATCAGCGGAGCATCGACCGGCCGAGGATGGAGCAGGCGCTGGAACGCTTCCCAAAAGATGCCGGCACAAACCAGTATGAGGAAGGCGGCATTGGCCAGCGCGGCCAGTACCTCGGCCCGATAGAAGCCGTAGGAGCGCGCCGGCGTGGCCGGCCGACGCGCCAGCAGGCTGGCGAACAGCGCGAGCCCGAGTGCTGCCGCATCGGTTGCCATGTGGGCGGCATCAGCCAGGAGTGCCAGCGAGCCAGCCAGCCACCCGCCGATCACCTCTGCCACCATGAAGACCAGCGTGATGCCGAGCGCCCAGGCGAGCGCGCGCTGCTTGTACTCGGCCCGCAGACTGGCCGGGGTGTGCTGGTGCTCATGCCGGTGCATGGATCGTGCGTTCTCCCTGTTCCACTGGCGGGCCTGCGAGATCGGCCAGGCGCTCGGCGGCGAGTTCCGCCAGGTGGACTGCTCTTTGCGGATTCCCCCGCGCGTGCAGCCCGCCGCGGATCTGCATGAGACACCCCGGATTGTCGGCCACGACGAGCGGTGCGCCAGTCGCGCCCGCCGTGCGCAGCTTGCGCTCCAGGATGGCTGCCGAAAGCTCCGGGTAGTCCAGGCTGAAGGTCCCGCCGAACCCGCAGCAGAAGCTCGATTCCTCCATCTCCGCTACCGTACAGCCCAGGACCTCGCTGAGGAGGCGCCGGGGCTGCTCGCGCAAGCCGAGCGCATTGGCCGACTGGCAGCTGTCGTGGTACGTCACGACCGGGCCAGGCCGCGACCACTCCTGCGGGCCGAGCTGGGCGATCCGGTCGAGGAAGGTGACGAAGTCGACCACGCGGGCAGCAGCGCGGGCCGCGCGCTCGCGCCACGCCGGCTCGTCGCGGAAGAGGTGCTGGTAGTCCTGCGCGATCGCCGCGAAGCAGCTCGTCGAGGGGGTGACGATCCAGTCCGCCTCGACCCGCTCGAGGAGCGCGATCGTCTGTTGTGCCATGGTGCGGGCGTGTCGGCGGTCGCCTGCGTTGTTGGCCACCAATCCGCAGCAGTGCTGTTCGAGCGGGAAGACCACGCGGCAGCCGCAGGCCTCCAGCACCTGGACAGCCGCTTCGCCCATCTCGGGCAACAGCCGATCGATGAGGCAGCCGGGGAAGAAGGCGACCGTCTGGCCGACGACGCGGCTGCCAGCGAAGCGGGGCGGCGGGGCCGCTCGTTCGCCGACCAGCTCCGGCGCCAGGTGCCGCAGCCGGTCGCGCAATGGCCGCCGGGCCGGGGCCGGCAGGTGCCGGCTGCTCGTCGCACCATCGACGAGCGGCAGCGCGCGGAGGAAGCCGTCGCGGTTGGCCAGCGGTGCAGCGGCGAGCGCCGCGAGCCGGGCCCAACGGTCGCCGCTGCGCGGGTCGCTCCAGCGCTCGAGCACGGCTCGCTTGAGGAAGGGGAGCCCGAGTCGCTCGGCCACGCGGGCGCGCACATCGAGAATGAGGCGCGGGATCGGGATGGCGACCGGGCAGACGGTCTCGCAGGCGTTGCAGGAGACGCAGAGACTCTGAGGGTCGGCTACCGCCTCCAGCCCATGATGGATTGCGGTCAAGGGTAGGCCGATCGGGCCGGTATAGATGTGCCCGAAGAGATGCCCACTGACCACCTGGTAGGGTGGGCACACGTTCGAGCAGGCACCGCAGCGGATGCAATAGAGGGCATCGACCAGTTCCGGATCCTGGCGCGCCGCCAGGCGCCCATTGTCGAGCAGGACGATGTGCAGCTCGCGCGGCCCGTGCGCGCCGCGCACCAGCTGGATCTCGATGTCGGCCGTGCGGGTCGGACCGGTGACGAAGAGGACGCGGACCGTCAACTTCTGGGCAGCACCGGCTCGGGGCAGGACGCGCAGCAGGGGCGGGATATCGTCCAGGGTGGGGACGATCTTGTCGATACCGACCACCGCGACGTGAATCGGGGGGAGAGTGGCGACCAGTTCGGCGTTCCCCTCGTTGGTGACGATGACGAGCGTGCCTGTCTCGGCGATGGCGGCGTTGGCGCCGGTGATGCCGATATCTGCCTCGATGAAGGCGCGCCGGAGTTCCTGGCGGGCGACCTCGACCAGCTGCGGGGGATCGGGCGGGATCGGGCGACCGAGCACCCGGGAGAAGAGCTCGGCGATCTGCTCGCGCGACTTGTGGATGGCTGGGCCGATCAGGTGCGACGGCCGCTCGCCAGCCAGCTGCACGATCCATTCACCCAGGTCGGTCTCCACGACGCGGGCTCCGGCATGCTCGAGTGCCTCGTTGAGGCGGATCTCCTCGGTGGCCATCGACTTCGACTTGACGACCAGGCGAGCCCCGGTGCGCTGGACGAGTTCGGCGATGTAGCGGCGGGCGTCTTCGGCCGTGCGTGCCAGGTAGACGCTCGCGCCGACCGCCTCAGCCTGGCGCTGGAACGCGGCGACGAGCTCCGGAAGCTGGGCGATCGCCGCCTCCTTGCGGCGACGAAGATCGGTGCGCAGGGCGGAGAAGTCGACGTCGGCGAACGCCTCGGCCCGTCGCTGGCGATAGCGGGTGAGCGTCCGCTCGAGCGCCTCGCGCTGGGCACGGTTGGCGAGCGCTGTGTCGAGCGCGCGCTGGAATGCTTTGCTTCTTGCGGGCATGGCTCTCCTTCCTCTCCTGCCCTGACGCGTCCGCTTGCCTGTCAAGTGTAGCGCTCGTGCGCTGTGCGAGACGGTGTGGAAGTGTCGTCCGCCGCGCTGCGTGCCTCGGACGCGGGGGAGCCAGGCACGCCTGGCCGCTCCACGAGGTGGGTGGTCAGGTGCTGGCGAAACGGATGCGGATGTTCGTGACCGGTCGGATGGTCGGCCCTGCCCTGTCGAGGTCAGGCGGTGCTCGACCTGCTGGCCCGTGAGGGCCGGTAGTCCCGCGCCGATGGGTGCCGCGGTGCTGTGGCCGATCATCGTGCGTGCGGCCGGCATGGATCGCCCGGTACTGAAGCCCCGGGTTGGATCCCCAAGCCCCCTAGGGGGGCTGGGAGGTACGTAACTGCCCGTGTCAATCGGCGGGGTGTGGGCGCCGTCTCGATCAGCCGGCTTTGAGGATCGAGCCCGGCTGTTTTCACCCCAGGCGGTTGGTGACCGCGTGGGGGCCCCGGGAAGGCGGCCGGGCGATCGGGGCTGCGGCTGCCTTGCTGCCCATGGATCTGCACCGTGGGACGCATGCCGTTCGGGTCTGCCGCGCCGCAGGCGCGGCGGGCGAGGCGCCGCCTCGCCCCTACAGGGGGAGGGGCGGCCGTCGCCAGTTCGACACCGACCTGCCGCGGTGGAGCGGTATACCCCGTCCTGTAGGGGTCAGGCGCTGCCTGACCCGCCGGCCCGGTAGGGCCGGAAATAACCACCGTCGCCAGTGTGCGGATGCCGATCACGGCCGGAGTGCGCCCGGGGCTGAAGCCCCGGGCTGAATCCGCAAGCCCCCTGAAGGGGGCTGTGAGGCGCACAGGCGCCCGAGTCGATCGGCTGGGTGCAGGCGCCGTGGGGATCAGCCGGCTTCAGCCGGCTTGGGGAGTGAGCCCGGCCGTTCACGGCCGGGCGATCGAGGATACAGCCGCTCGGCTGATCCGCGCTGCGTGTCGTGCGAGACGTGTCGGCCACGCGGAATCGCCGCGCCTCTGGCGCGGCGGGCGAGGCAGCGCCTCGCCCCTACAGGGTTCGGCGGTTTGGCGCCGCGGGAACGGATGGCCGTCACAGGCCCGGGGCTCGGCCTCATACTGTAGGGGTCAGGCGCTGCCTGACCCGCCGGCCCGGGAGGGCCGGCAATCGCCCCGTGACACGCTGACGACCGTGGTGCATGCGCGGTGGAGGCCACCGCGACGACACGCGGGCTCGGGCCGCACCCCTGGCGCAACTGGCGTCGCCGCGCCGACCCCGACCGGAACGTGCCGACGATGCACCACCCTTACCCCGCTCGGCCGCTCACCCGGCCCGGCCGGCCAGGACGCGCAGCGCCAGCGCCTGCCACTCGAGCGCGACGCGCGTCGCCCGGATCCGCTCGAGCACCCGCGGGTCCTCCACCCGCACGGTGAGCTCGCGCGTTTCCTCCCGCTCGCTCGCGCTCGCCGCTCGGTCGAGCCGGACGCCGCCGACCCGCAGTTCTGTCCAGTAGCGTGTCGGCTCCCCCGGCGCCTGCTCCCGCACGGCGGCTACCAGCTGCCGCACCGGCTCCGGCGCCGACTCCAGCCGACCCGACCAGCTCCCCCCGCGCGCGTCGCGCAGCGCCACTGTCCCGCTGGCCAGGTCGACCGTGAACCAGGTGGTCACCCCGTGCACCGCCACTGCGCCGCGCAGTCGGAGCGGCGCCCCCTCGACCGAACGCTCGAGCGTCAGCGCGACGTGCGCCACCACTGGAGCCGGCGGTTCACCGGCCGCACCGGCCCTGAGCCGCACCCGCGCGGCCCGCGCCTCGAGCTGCCAGCTGGCGCCGGCGACCCGCGCGCCGCAACACCGCTCGACCATCGCTCGCCTCCTTTCGACCCCCTTCGGCCGCCCAGCCGGCCTGTTCCCAGCCCGTCTCTGCACCGCGAGCGGACTGATCCGCTGCGGCAGTCGCGGTGCGACCGCTGCCCCGCGAACGCGAGCGCCCCGGTCGGGTGGCTGCCCGACCGGGGCGCGGCTGCGCGCCCGACTAGCGCAGGAGCTGGAGCACCGACTGCGGCATCGCGTTGGCCTGGGAGAGGACCGCCACGCCCGCCTGCTGGAGGATCTGGTTGCGGGTGAAGGTGACCATCTCCTTCGCCATGTCGACGTCGCGGATCCGGCTCTCCGAGGCGGTCAGGTTCTCGTGCTGCACGCCCAGGTTGGCGATCGCATGCTCGAGCCGGTTCTGCACGGCACCGAGATCGGAACGTACCTCGTTTACGTAACTGATCGCCCCGTCGAGAGCATTGATCAGGTTTCGAGCAGCATTTACCTGATTAATATTCTGTTGGCTCAGTGATGAGGAGAAGTCGTTGATAGATTGGTTAAGTGTTCTCATCGGATTAGTAACATCTGTCGTAGAGGGACGCACGTCTCTGAAATTTACATTGAAGGAGTGTGTTGAGTTCGGCCCTACCTGCATATTAGCACTGCCGCCACCATTGTGGGTGGTGATGGAGTCCGTCGCCCCTGCGGTCAGCGCGGCACCGAGGTTATCGGCGGTGATGCCACCAGTGCTGGTGACCGTCAGCTTGATGCCGAGGGCTGAGAAGTTGAGAACTTGGCTTCCACCCGCCGCGATGTTCGAGATCGTGATCGACTGAGAAACGTTGTCTCCATCGCGAGTGAGTGTCAGTGTGTCGGTCGTTGTGTTGTAGGAGAACGTGTAGGTTCTGCCCGGTACCGCACCGGAGACGTCGAGGGCGAAGACATGGGCCGTCTCGCCCCCGCCGGTGAGCGTTGTGCCGACCCTGATTTCGCTTGTAGCGGCAACCGTCGTGACCAGCGAGCCATCGAGGAGGTTCTTTCCGTTGAAGGACGTCCGAGCGACGATCGCATCGACTTCCACGCGCAAGTTGTCCAGTTCCTGATAGATCGCTCGCCGGTCCTCGGTCGTCAGCGTGTCGTTCGCGGCCTGGACGGCCAGCTCGCGCATGCGCTGGAGCATCGAGTGGACTTCGTTGAGCGCGCCTTCGGCCGTCTGGATCATCGAGACGCCGTCCTGGGCGTTGCGCATCGCCTGCTGGATACCGCGGATCTGCGCCCGCAGCTTCTCGGAGATCGAGAGCCCGGCCGCATCGTCGGCCGCCCGGTTGATGCGCAAGCCGCTGGAAAGCTTCTCGATCGACTTGGCCAGGGCGAACCCGGTGATCGAGAGGTTCCGCTGGGCGTTGACCGCATTGACGTTGTTGTAGATCCGCATGCGTGGCCTCCCTTGCCATCCGTTTCTCCGCCGGCACGTCCCTGCGCCGGCTCTCCATCCTGCGCGACTGTCTCGCCGTCGCGCGCGGTCGACCTGGTCTGGTGCCGCCTCGCCCGGCGGCAGGGCCTCCTTTCTGTTCTCCTCTTTCGGCTGGTCATCCGGCGCACTCGATAGGGAAAGAAGTACCGGTTCGCACGGCGCGGCCGCACGGCGCAGCCACCCCATCGAGCGCGCATCGGCCGCCTGCTGGATCCGGACGGCACGATCGGCCTCGCCCCACGACCGGCACGATGGCCGGCCCTCTGGGTCAGTGGATCAGGCACCACCTGACCCCGACGAGGCGGGGGTGGCACCCGCCCGTCGCACCCGAATACCCGCCTGGGGATGCGCCACCCTGGCATGATTGCCGGCCCTGACGGGCCGGCGGGTCAGGCACCGCCTGATCCCTACCCAACGGGGTTCACGCACCGCCCACCCGTGCCGGCATAGGCCACACCGGGGACGCTCCGCCCCACCTGTGTAGGGGCGAGGCGCTGCCTCGCCCGCCGCGCCAGAGGCGCGGCAACCCCCGCGGAGCACAGCCGGCACGGTTGGCGAGAGAGACGCATCGACAATCGCGCACCGCGCGCTCATTCCCGGCCCGCCAGGGCCGGCGGGTCAGGCAGCGCCTGACCCCTACGAACGGGGTTCACACACCCCCCCATCCGTGCAGGCATAGGCCACACCGGGGACGCTCCGCCCCACCTGTGTAGGGGCGAGGCGCCGCCTCGCCCGCCGCGCCAGAGGCGCGGCAACCCCCCACGGCGTGCCTCGACCATGTCCAGGACCCCACTGGCACCGTGATCATCGCCCCGCGACGGCGTTCCCGGCCCTGGCGGGCCGGCGGGTCAGGCAGCGCCTGACCCCTACAGGACGGGGTTCACGCACCGCCCATCCGTGCAGGCATAGGCCACACCGGGGATGCTCTGCCCCACCTGTGTAGGGGCGAGGCGCCGCCTCGCCCGCCGCGTTAGAGGCGCGGCAACCCCCGCGGAGCACAGCCGGCACGGTTGGCGAGAGAGACGCATCGACAATCGCGCACCGCGCGCTCATTCCCGGCCCGCCAGGGCCGGCGGGTCAGGCAGCGCCTGACCCCTACAGGATGGGGTGGGTCACGCAGCGGCCCCACGCGCACCGATCACCGCGGCGGTGGACAATCCCGCACCGGGGTCAGGCGTGCCGCGCTCGCCGCGTCAGGGGCGTGGGAGGCTCGGACGTTCTTCGGCGTGACGGGCGAGGGGTGATCCGCCGCGCTGCATGCCGGCGGGCGGTCCACCGGTGCGCTCCGTCAGCGATCCTCTCGGCCGCCGAAACGGTCGGCGCGTGCACCGGCCCGGCGAGCCGCGCGACGACTGGCTGGCCGGCCCGATCCACGCTACACTCGGCTCCAGCTGCGAGACGCCCCTGCCGATACCTATGACCAGGAGCCGAGGGGGACAGGGTGATCCAAAGGCCGCTCACGCAGCCACCTAAAGGGTTCACGGTCTGGCAGACAGCCGACCTGGGCGTCCCCGACCGCACCGGGCGACTCGCCTGGTACCGCACCCGCGTCGAGGACTTCGCGCCCGATGGCCAGCGTGTCGTGGTCGGCTGGCCGATGGTCCAGCTGGCCTACGTCTCCGTCCACCGCGGCGACCTCGTGTACCTCGGTGCCACGGTTCCGGACGACGCCCTCTACGTGGTCCCCTGCGAGGTCGTCGCGACGGTGCTCGAGCCGCAGGCACGCCTGGTCCTCGCACCCGTGGGGAACTGGGAGCGGATGCAGCGTCGCGAGCACTGCCGCGTCGCCGTGACCATCGCACCGGAAGAAATCCTGCTCCTCCCCGCCGAAGGGGAACCGCAGCCCCTGCGTGGCCTCATCGTCGACCTCAGCGCCGGCGGTGTCCGCCTGCGCTTGAGCCAGCCGCTCCGTCCCGGTGACCGGCTGGCGCTCCGCTTCGCGCTCCCCAACGCGACCCAGCCGATCGGCGCGGTTGCCGTCGTGCGGCGGGTGACGCCGCTCGAGCACGCCGACCCACCACGCTGGGATCACGGCTGCCAGTTCGAGCGGCTGGACCGCCGTACCGAGGATGTCATCGTCCGCTTCGTGTTCCAGCGCCAGCGCGAGTGCGCCAGGCAGGGCCGCGCCGGCTAGCCGAGCCCCCGCGCGGCAACCAGGCCGTTCCGGCCACCGGCACTCTCGCTGCCCTCCGCACACCACCGGCGGGTCAGGCACCGCCTGACCCCTACTGGACGGGGACGAGGGTATGCCACCGCAGGCGACACACGCTGCACCGGTGATGCGCCGCCCACCCCCTGGAGGGGCGAGGCGCTGCCTCGCCCGCCGCGCCAGAGGCGCGGCACACCCGCGTGGCGCCCCACGCTGCGGTGCGCTCGGGCACATGGCGGCACTCGCTCTCCCGCCACAATGACCGGCCCTCTGGGCCGGCGGGTCAGGCACCGCCTGACCCCTACCGGACGGGGCTGCACCGCCCAACCGTGACCAGACTGTGCTGCACCGGAGAGAACCGCCCTACCTGTGTAGGGGCGAGGCGCTGCCTCGCCCGCCGCGCCAGAGGCGCGGCACACCCGCGTGGCGCCCCACGCTGCGGTGCGCTCGGGCACATGGCGGCACTCGCTCTCCCGCCGCAATGACCGGCCCTGCGGGCCGGGCACCGCCGGAGCTGAACTCCCGGTGAGCGAGCCCCACGGAGCCGCGTCGACCGGTGAGGCGCCCCCATGCGCTGCCCCTGATTCCCGCGACCCTGCGCCGTCGCCGACCGCGTGGAATCGTAGTGGTCGGCGGCGGTTCGGACCGGGAGCCAGCTGGCCACGATCCTCCCATCGCGCCTGACTGGGCAGGCGAGGAGTCACCATCCGCCCGGCTGTGAACGGCCGGACCCGCGCTCTCGGCTGGCCGAAGCTGTCTCTGGCACCGAGACCCTTCCCTTGACCGATCGGCCCGGGCAGACGCGTCCTCAGCCCATCCAGGGGTCCGCGGATCGAACCCCGGGTTTCAGCTCGGTGCGCTTCTCGCTCACGCCACGACGGGCAGCTTCCCCTCCCGACCGAGCAGGCGCAAGAGAAGCTGCAGCTCGAATTGCGCTTCTGGGTCAGTCAGATCGCGGCCCAGCAGAGCGCCCGCCTGCTCCAGCCGGTAGCGGACCGTGTTGGGATGCACCCCCAGTTCCTCGGCAACTGCGTTGACCGAAAAGCGCGCTCGCACCCAGTGCACGAGCGTTTCGACCAGCCGGTCGCCGTGTCGTGCCCGCTCGAGTGGCCCGAGCCAGAGGGAAAGGAACGCCTGGCGCGCCTCGCTGTCCCCCGCGAGCACGCGCTCCAGGACCAGATCCTCGTAGCGGTACAGTCCCGGCCGGCTCACGTATTCGAGGAGGGTACAGGCCTCGCGGTAGCTCCGGCGTACTCCGTCCGGTCCAGCGTGCGCGCGCCCAGCCACCGCGGTGAGCCCGCACCCGGCCAGCTCCTGCCAGATCCGCTCCAGGTGCGCCTCCTGCTCGACCAGCGCGATGACCTGGTCGTGCACGGTCGCTACCAGCGGTGCCGCCGCGAGCTGACGCAGGACCCGCCGGACGCGCAGCGCCACCTGCTCGCGCCGCTGGAACGCTTCCACCGTGAGCGGCGGCTCACCGAGCGCGATCACCGCAACGCGGTAGCGCCGCACCGGATCGTAGCCGAGCGCGCGTGCCCGCTCCAGCTCCTCCGGCGATCCACTGAAGCGCCCCTCGATGACCGTGTTGAGGAAGGCGTAGCCTAACCGCGTCTCCAGTTGAGCGAGTTCCCGCTGCTGGGCGAAGAGCAAGGCGAACACCAGCGCCGCATGCTCGGCCGCCCGGAGGTCCAGGCCGCTCAGCGGTTCACCTCCCTCGATGATCCAGACGAGCCCGACCAGTTCCCCGTGCAGCCAGATGGGACAGACCACCCGCTCGCGCAATCCCAGTTCGGGGATGGCGGGGACACGATACGGCTGCGTGCCCTGCGGCGGCAAGTAGCCGCGAGCTGCCAGCCCCTCCTGCAGCCAGGCCGGTGCGCGACCCGACTCGATCGTCACCTGCCGGGCCGCGTCCTCGTAGGGGCCACGCTGGTAGTACGCCAGGAGCGTCCCGTCCGGCTCCTCCACCGTGATCGAGCGACCGAGGAGTTCGCCCAGCGTGCGGACCAACCGATCGAGGCTGCGCGTCCGGGCCGCTGCCCGCATCAGCTCGCGGTGCAGCTTCTCGGCCCGTTCCAGTTCCTGCCACTGCTCGCGCAGGATGAGCTGGTGGACCGTCTCGGTGATGCGGACGAAGGGAATCTCCCACGGGATTTCGATGAGCGGCAGACCGACCTCCTCGGCCGCGATCCGCATCGGGTCGGGGAAGCGCGCGAAATAGTGCGGAACCGCCAGACCCAGTGCCGCCACCCCGCGTTCGGCCAATCGTCGCACCAGGTCGGCCAGTTCCTCGTCCTGGCGCGGCCAGGCGATGCCGGTGCTGAGCATCAGCATGCCGCGGTCGATCCAAGGTAGGGGATCGGGCAGGTCGACCACGTGGACCCAGCGGACCCGTGCCTCCAGCCCGCTCGCCCCCGCCACCACCCGCGCACCCTGCAGGACCGGAAGATCCAGAAGATCAGCAACGCGCACGGTGTTCCTCCTGTGACGTCTTCCAGGTGTGCCTGCTCAGAAGTGTACGCTGCTCCAAAACCGGCGGCTGGCCGGCCCCCTCGTGGGAACTCGATACTCTTCGCGGGCAGGGAGCGCTGGTCGAGGCGAGGCGTACCTCACCCGCCGCGGCAGTGATGCGGCGGACCCCTGGTGGCATGCATCGACTGCGTCGCTGGTCCGCCCGCCACCATGCCCATCGCCCCACCCAGCGATTGCCGGTCCTCCCAGGCCGGCGGGTCAGGCAGCGCCTGACCCCTACAGGACGGGGGATACCGCCCCACCGTGCCAGGTCGGTGTCGAACTGGAGACGACCGCCCCACCCCTGTAGGGGCGAGGCGGCGCCTCGCCCGCCGCGCTAGAGGCGCGGCGATTCCGCGTGGCCGACACGTCTCGCACGACACGCATCGCAGATCAGCCGAGCGGCTGTATCCTCGATCGCCCGGCCGTGAACGGCCGGGCTCACTCCCCAAGCCGGCTGAAGCCGGCTGATCCCCACGGCGCCTGCACC
>Ga0272447_1001559_pt1 | contig 14096 bp, 12 predicted proteins | sample YNPCB0133_FD_194589 | JGI IMG/M metagenome (GOLD analysis project Ga0272447, IMG submission 194589) | Hot spring microbial mat communities from Yellowstone National Park, WY, United States - YNP-CB-013-3 | ecosystem: Environmental > Aquatic > Thermal springs > Hot (42-90C) > Sediment | place... | reverse complement strand
TTAGACGGCGCGGAAGCGGACGACGCACGTCAGGGCTTGGTCGAATCGTCAGCGTCGTCGACCTCAATGACGTACGCCGGCAAACGGCCGGAGGCCATCAACCAGAGCATGACGCCGACCAAGACAAGTACGAGTGTCACGCCGAGCCAGCCAACGATGCCTAATTCCTCTCGCCCCGAAGGAGTGACAAACGCTGCGTACGTGATGATGCCCCAGATCAGCGCCAACACCGGCACCAAGATCCAAAGGACCCAGCGCGGCAGAAATACTTTCATCTTCTTCGCCACAAGCACCTCCTGCGTGTCCGTCTAACGCCATGCCGATAAGCTGCGGGCGCCGCAGGCGACCGTCAGCTTCATCGGCTTGTTAGACGCGAGGATCACCGTATACCGCCGTTCCCGCCCGGATAACGAGTAGGGCGCCTGGTCTCAGATCGGTCCAGTCTTCGTCGGTCAGGGGGCTCGTAGCGATAACAAACCCTCGTTCGGACGGCTTCTTTACCTCTGAAAGATCGACGGTCCAGTCTTCGTCCTGGAGCGTGACCGCTTGGAACGGTGCTTCACGATACGTAAGGCAAAGGCCCTTATACCCGTTCGCATCACGATACGCGAACAGCTCCGAGCCGTTCGAGAAGAGCACATTCATGGAGCCGTATTGGTTCAGCTCGCGGAGCAAGTCTTCGATTCGCGGGAAGTTCGAAAAGGCAACCCCCTCCTCCTGCATCCACGACAAAAGGAGGCAGAGCGCTCGCTCCGAGTCGGTTTCGCCATGTGGTCTGAAGCGAGCGGGCTCAGGCAGGTCGCGAAGGGTGCCGTTGTGAGCAAACACGATGGGGGTACCGTGAAGATCATGGCAGAACGGATGAGTGTTCTGCTCTGTCCTGGTTCCGCAGCTTGCGCGGCGCACATGAGCGATGAAGATGTTGCTGACGAATGAGTTAGGCTTGTCCACGACGTCGAGCGCAGCCCCGCTCTCATTGGCTGGCTTTGGTTCCTTTCGGATCTCGGGCCGACCATCTTTGAACCATGCCAGGCCCCAGCCGTCCGGGTTGGTCGCACCGCGATGCCGGAAGGCACGGAATGAGATGGAGACGGTCACCGGCTCATTGAACGCTAGCCCGAGCAGCTCGCACATCCTGTTCCCTCGCGTCTAACGCCATGCCGCTCAGCCGCGAGCGGCACTCACGGTGTTTCCGGCTACACCCGGTGCGCCCGCGCCGCTCGTCGGCTGCAGCGGCTTGTTAGACGCCTCAGAAGTGAGCGACCAGCCATTTGCCATCTTCGCGAACCAGGTCGATGTCATCCTCGTGCGTGGATCCGTCCTTCGTTACGATCCGGACGTGAACACGTGCGGATTCGCTGGACGATTCGACGCTCAGGATCTCGAAGGAGTCCATGCTGTCCGAACGGTAGTAGGGTTTCAGGTTTTCGTTCTTTATGCCACCCATGAGGCTGACCACCATCTTCTTGTAGTCAGCACTCAGACGATCCTGTGCTTCGAGATGCTGCCCATCCTTGAGAAGCGACAGAAAGGATTCTGCCGCACTCCTGGGAGAAGATGTTGAACTGCACCCTCCCACTGCCAGTGCACATAGTGCAGCGAGGATGCTTGCACGCGCGCGATGTATTCGATGCATCTTGTCCTCCGTCACCAAAAGGCGTCTAACTACTGTTTATATGGTTTCCACCTAACACGCTTATACCGCAAGTTGTCGGCATAACACGCGCTGGCGGGTGAGTTATTAAGTTGTTATTTCTCATCAAATTTTCTCCACTACAAAACTGCTCTGTGGTGTTATATGGTTTCCGTCTAACACGCATAGCTCACAACGCATCGACCGGACTTTTCACACCTCGACCACCTCGATTCAACACATGCGTGTAGACCATCGTCGTTCGCACATCCTTGTGGCCCAGAAGCTCTTGAACTGTTCGGATGTCATAGCCATCCTCTATCAAGTGCGTTGCAAACGAGTGCCTGAGTGTGTGACACGTAGCCCTTTTCGTCAATCCCGCCTTTTCAACTGTTTGCTTGAACGCCTTTTGCAGGATGGATTCATTAACGTGATGCCGACCTTGCTCGCCCGTCCTGGGATTTACCCAGCGGTGCCCTTGCGGGAACACCCACTGCCAGCGCCAGTCACCAGAAGCGTTCGGATACTTCCGATCCAACGCGTTGGGTAATGGAACCCGGCCATAGCCGTCACGCAGGTCTTTTTCATGGATCGCTTTGACCTTTCGCAGATGCTCCTGGAGCGGCGTCTTGAGCGATTCGGGCAGCATCGTCACGCGGTCTCTGGCACCTTTGCCGTCCCGAACCGTGATTTCATTTCGGGCAAAATCAATGTCCTGCACGCGCAACCGCAGGCACTCCATCAAACGCAATCCCGCGCCATACATGAGCGAAGCCATCAGCCATTTGTCGCCGCTGAGCTGTGCAAGCACGGCTTTCACTTCTTCGCACGTCAGAACAACGGGCGACCGCTTTGGTCTGTGTGCCCGAATGACACCGCCAAGTTCTCGTCCAAGAACGTAGCGGTACAGGAACAGCAAGGCTGAGAGAGCCTGGTTCTGCGTCGAGGCGCTGACTCGTTCTTTCAATGCCAGATGGGTCAGAAACGCGTTGATTTCCGGCTCTGCCATCTCGGCTGGGTGGCGTTTGTTATGGAACAAGATGAAGCGCTTGATCCACATCACGGGACCTCTTCGGTCCGGCGACTGTAATGCCGCGCTCGCAACGCTAGCCGCACCTAATCCAGGAGCTTGGGTTTCGGCCAACTCGCGGGCCGAGCATGACTCAAAGCAGGCTGCTGCCCGCTGCTCCCTGGCCGTGCTGGCCCGTGCGAAAATAGCCCTTTGACCACTGGATTCTTCATCGCTCCTGCTCGACGCAATCTAAACGAGTGCAGGCCTCCTTACAGACGCCCCGTCGAGTTGCGGTGGCAGTGTATACCAACAGATCATGTCAAGTCAAGCCCAAATGGTCCCTGCGCCAAGAGATCGTTTACAACAGCAGAGCGCCTGGAGGTGGGGATGGCGCAAACTATCCTAAGACCCTCTCCACGAAAAATCTCAGCCCCAACATAGAGCTTACCATGGCATGAAGGACCGTCGGGACAATCAGGCTTCTAGTTCGCTCCCACACGACTCCGTAAAGCAGTCCTCTGACGGTCTCGTTAAGCATGGAGAATGCAAAAGCAGTAGCGATCCCCTGTTCTAGCCGCCCTAAAATATGCAGCAAGCCAAAGATCAGGCTCGCCAGTAGCGGCGAGGTGAGTCTGGAGCGGAAAACAACTGCCAGATGCCCCTGCAGATAGGCCCGATAGAAAAACTCCTCAGGAAAACCTGCCTGGAATAGATTGTAGGTAAAGCCGACCACGACTCCTAAGCCAGCTTTCGGCCAGCCCGCGTCTTCGATCACAGCCCAGCGGAAGGGGAGCAAGGAACCCGCGAGAATCCCGCTTAACAGCAAAGCTAACCCAAGATTCCGTGGCCAGTTTCTCAGGTTTAGACCCATGCCTGTCACTGAGTCCCCCTTGACCCACAGGAGGAGCAAGGGGATGACCACGGTGAACAAGAGCTTGAGCAGGACGGCAGTCCCTATTTCCAAACCCCGTATCTCCCAACGAAGCAGGGTGATGTCCAAGTGCCAGATCGAGAGACTTACAGGACCCTATAAGAAGCCAGAAGACAAGGCCTAGCCAGGGTTTCACCACCCGCGTGGCTGGGACCAGCCATCCTTCCGTGAGCCGGAGCGTGAGCAAAATGCCGACGATGACAGCAGCGGTATTTAGTAATCCCACCGTGAGAGGTCTTATGGCGTTCTGAGATAGTAAGATCACCACAGCGATGAAAGAGAGCAGAACAAAAAGCAGTCCCAGGGGGGTGTCAGCAATTTACGCCATACGCTCATGAGGGATACTCTCTCATTCTGGACCAGCTCTAGAGTGGACATGCTTTAATTTCCCCCCTCTTGCGTTGTATCCGACCTCTTCTTGATACTGCCTACGGACGTTTGAATGCTCATTTCGGCCTGTGGGCCCTCGCCCACGGCGCCTCTCATCTCAGATGGGTTTTCTTTGATTATCTTGACAAGCCCTCAAGCGGCCTCTTGCGGTCCCCTTATTGATCCTTGCGCCATAGCGTCTCTAGAAGCTCCAGCACGGCGTCCGGGGTGGTAATCGCGGCGGTGTTGCCCAAGGTGGGGTCCTTGGATGCTCATAAACCACCGCACACGCCCTTTACGCTTCAGGCCTGGCTCTCAATCAGTGGCGCTGCTGAACAGCCTTCGCTTCAGGTGGCCTATAGAATGTGAGGGCGATGTGTCTGCGAGCGCGGTCGCCTATGCAGAAAAAGGGACCTCTGCGTGCCGGGGCGATCCTCACCGAGATCACCAGGGTCCTCTCCCGAGTGAAGGTGAGCAGGGACGCTCAGAGCCGCATCGCCAAGCGGCTCCAGGAGGAACTGTTTGCCTCGTGCAAGCGCCTACACGAATCTCCTCCTACCTATTCTTGGACGCCATCTACCCGAAGATTAACTACGGCCAGCGACACCCTAATAGATGATGAAGTCCACGACCCAGTTATTGAGTAAGTGGAAGGCGAAGCAAGCCCAAGTGCTGCGAGTTTGCAAGTAAAGCGTCCCGACGATGAGCCCGAAAAGGGTGGTGTAAACCGAAAGGAAAAGCCCGAAACGAGCATGTAGCAAGCCAAAAGCGACCGATGAAAGGAGCAAAGCCATCAAGGGCGAGTGGAGCAAGTTCGTCAATTTCGGGATAGCGTAACCGCGAAAGAAGCCCTCCTCAAAGAAGGCGGCGCCCGTCGCCCACAAAGCGATGGGCAAAAACCACAAACCCTGCCGTTGCCACCAACCCCACGAACTTTCCGTCGGAATGCCCAAACTCTTCGCCAGTAGCGATAGCGGATACCATGCCAAAAGAGCGATGAGCCAGTAGCCAATTGCCATCGCCACTTCCCGCCCGCCGCAGCGCCCGTGATACAGCGCCGAAAAGCCATCCAGCCGACAAAGGGAAAGGAAGACAAGGGCTTGCGAAACGGTGTAAGCGAGCACCGACCAAGCGCTGGTGGCGCTGATGCTGATGCCGATGGCATACAAAAGGGTATACAAAAGGGCAGTCAGCAAAGGCGGTCCCGCCATTGCTAATAACACCTTACCGATGTCCACGAGGTGCAGAACAGCGCGCATCAACCCTCCTGCAAGATCTTGCGCAGCAGCTCGTTGACCAGTTGTGGATTCGCCCGCCCTCCGGTCTCTCGCATCACCTGACCAACGAAGAAGCCGAAGAGCTTCTCCTTCCCTGCCCGATACTGCGCGACGGAGGCGGCGTGGGCATCGAGAACGCGCCGGATGACCGCCTCCAACTGTGCCGCATCCGTGATTTGCACAAGCCCTCGCTCGCGCACGATCTGTTCGGCTGACTGTCCGCTTCGGAACATCTCCTCGAGGACGGTCTTGGCGATCTTGCCGCTGATCGTCCCATCAGCGATGAGGCGGATCAGTCCCGCGAGCTTCTGCGGGGTGACGGGCGACGCGAAGGGTTCCATTCCGGCTGCCCGCGCCAAGCCCATCAGCTCGCTCAAAATCCAATTGGCCGACGCCCGCGGATTGCCCGTCTCGCGGACGACGGCTTCGTAATAATCGGCGAGCGCGCGCGTACTGGTGAGCGTCGCCGCATCCTCGATGGAGAGGCCGTACTGCTCCATGAACCGCCACTTCCGATGATTCGGCAGCTCAGGCAGCTCGCGCCGGATCTCCTCGATCCAGTCCTCGGTCACGATGAGCGGTGGGAGATCGGGCTCGGGGAAATAGCGATAATCGTGCGCCTCCTCCTTGGTGCGCATCACGTAGGTGCGCCCCTCGGCCTCGTCCCACAATCGCGTCTCCTGCACGATTTGGCCTCCGCTCTCGAGCACCGCGATCTGACGCCGAATCTCATACTCCAGGGCGCGCTGCAAGAAGCGAAACGAATTCAGATTCTTCAATTCGACTTTCGTGCCGAGCGCTGTCGTCCCTCGTCGCCGCACGGAGACATTGGCATCGCAGCGCAAATTCCCCTCCTCCATGTTCCCCTCGCACACCTCCACATACTGAAGCGTCTGCCGCAAGTACTGCATGTAGTCGTAGGCCTCCCAACTGGAGCGGAAATCGGGCTCGGAGACGATCTCAATGAGCGGCACGCCACTGCGATTGAACTCAATATAAGAGGCGCGATCCGAATCGGGCATGCCCTCGTGAAGAGACTTGCCGGCGTCCTCCTCGATGTGCAGCCGACGAATGCGGAAGCGCTTGCGCCGCCACGCAATGGGGCGTCCGTGTGCGTCGCGCTCGGCCGTGTCAATCTCCACTTCGCCGTGCTCGGAGAAAGGCTGATCGTATTGCGAGATCTGATAGCCTTTCGGCAGATCGGGATAGAAGTAGTTCTTTCGGGAGAAGACGGACACGAGATTGATCCGACAGCCGAGAGCGAGCGCGGCTTTCGCCGCCATGCGCACCGCCTCGCGATTGAGGACCGGAAGCGCGCCCGGCAGACCCAAGCACACAGGGCACGTGTTCTGATTCGGAGCGTCTCCGAACTGCGTCGAACACGCGCAGAAGATCTTCGAGCGCGTCTTCAGTTGCGCGTGAATCTCCAGACCGATGACGGCCTCGTACTCACCGGGATCGTACTCTCCGCGATCTTCGGATCGCGCGGGGCCCCCCGTCGCATGTGACGTCCATTCTTCTCTCCTCGCCATACGCCTCTCAGTGTAGAAGAGAGAGCACACACCGGGCAAGCTGTGGCCTCACCGAGGGCGCCCGTTCACAAGCCGAATCTCGCACCGGCCGAGATGGCGCTCGATCTGCTCGAGCGCGTCCGAGGAAGGCGCGATCTTCACGAAGGGATTCGGTCGAATCCGCGCGAGAATCCCTCCGGCGCACTCGACTTCGAAGAGAACGTCAGCTGATCCGCGATGGCGATCGAGAATGCCATAGAGGAGATCCACCTTCGCCGGAGTCACCGCCTCGGCCGGCACGCGGATGATCACAAGCGTTGCGGGCACCCCACGCGATCCAAAGATCGCGTGGGGACCCCGGGTCGCACGCTCCTTCAGTTCTTCCAGAGTCACGATCTCCTCGGCGATCAGCGTAGCCGTGTTCTCCTCGAGCTCGAGCTTTCCGCGCACGACCACGAGAGCATCGGAGCGCAGTATCCGGCTCGCCTTGTGGAACGTCTCGGGCCAGACGAGGACCTTGAGCGAACCGTATTGATCCTCCAGAGTGAAGATCGCAAAACGATCGCCTCGCTTGGTCGTCTTGAGCGAGAGAGCAGTGACGATGCCCGCAATCGTGACCGTCCGACCCGCCCATTCCTGAAGACGCGAGGAGCGCATGAGAGCAGAGCGAGAGGGGGCACCCTCGGGGGTCCCCACCCGATCCAAGGAGTGCGTGGGGTACCCGTCCGACTCCAACTCGCTCTCGGACTCCACCTCTGCGAGATCGCCGTTTGACGCCTCGTCTTTGAAGATACCGGCGCCGAACAGTTGCTCCGTCGTCACGTCGGTATACTGCGCGATCTCCGCCGCATACTTCTCCAAGGGATGCCCGGTCACGTAGAAGCCCAAGGTCTCTTTCTCCCCGGCGAGGCGCTCTTCCAAAGGCCATTCCGGAAGATCCGGAAGCGTCGGTTCTAGCCCCTCAGCCGTCGCCGGCGCCGACGCGGCGAAGAGGTCGAACTGTCCGATCTCCCGCTCGCGCCCGCGGCGCGCGCCGTATTCCAAAGCGCGTTCTACGGCCGCGAAGAGCTGATGACGATTCGCTCCGAGCGAGTCGAACGCCCCCGCCTTGATCAGGCTCTCCAGGACCCGCCGGTTCAGCACGCGCGGATCCACGCGGGCGGCGAAGTCGAAGAGGGAGCGGAACGGCCCTCCGGCTTCGCGCGCGGCGATAATGGCTTGCACCGTCGCTATCCCCAACCCCTTGATGGCGGCGAGCCCGAAGCGAATCTTTCCCCCAAGCGGGGTGAATCCTTCTCGGCTCATGTTCACATCCGGGGGGAGGATCTCAATGCCTCGCGCCCGCGCGCGATTGATGTACTTGACGACCTTGTCCGTGTTGTTCAGCTCGTTGGAGAGGACGGCCGCATAGAAATACGTAGGGTAGTGCGCCTTCAGGTACGCCGTCTGATACGCCAGAAGACTGTAGGCGACCGCGTGCGATTTATTGAAGGCGTAGTCGGCGAACCCTTCCAATTGCTGCCACAGCCGCTTCACCTTCGCGCCATCATGCCCGCGCTCTATGGCCCGCTGCAGGAAGGCCTCCCGGTGCCGATCCAGCTCCTCGCGCTTCTTCTTCCCCATGGCGCGGCGGATCAGATCGGCTTCCCCGAGCGAATAGCCCGCGAGCTTCTGAAAGAGCGCCATGACCTGCTCCTGATAGATCGGGATGCCGTAGGTGCTCTCCAACACCTCCCGCGCTTCGGGGAAGTCATAGGTGACGCGCCGTCGCCCCTGCCGTCTCTCGATGAAATCCTCGACCAGACCGCTGTCGAGCGGCCCCGGACGATAGAGGGCGTTCAGCGCGACAAGATCCTCGAAGCACTCCGGCTTGAGCCGCCGGCAGAGCTCGCGGATTCCCTCGCCCTCGAATTGAAAGATGGCATCCGTGTCGCCTTCGGCGAACAGCTCCAACGTCTTCGGATCATCGAGCGGGATCTGCGAAAGATCGAGCCGCTTCCCCTCCGCCGCCTCGATCATCTTCAGGCAATCGTCAATGATCGTGAGCGTCGTCAGGGCCAGGAAATCCATCTTCAGCATGCCCGTCCGCTCCAGATCCGTGAGGGCGAATTGTGTGGTGATCTCTCCCTTGGGCGTCTTGTAGACGGGGATGAGGTCATGCAACGGACGCGGCGAGATCACAATACCGGCAGCGTGGATGGACGCATGGCGCGCACATCCTTCTAACCGGCGGGCGAGGTCCATCAGCTCGCGAACTTGAGGATCCTTCTCGATGAGCTGCCGCAGCTCGGCGTTCCGGGCAATGGCCTCCTCGATGCTCACATTCCGACCGCGAATCGGCGGGGGGATGAGCGCCGCGACTCGTTCCACATCGGCATATTTCATGTCGAGCGCACGGCCCACGTCCTTGATGACGGCGCGCGAAGCGAGCGTTCCGAAGGTGATGATCTGACACACGTTCTCCCTTCCGTAGAGCTGGCTCACGTAGGCGATCACCTCCGGTCGCCCCCGCATGCAGAAGTCAATGTCAATGTCCGGCATCGTGACGCGCGCCGGGGAGAGGAAACGCTCAAAGAGCAGATCGTACTGAATGGGATCCACATCGGTGATCCGCAGACAGTAGGCCACCAGGCTGCCGGCCGCACTCCCGCGCCCCGGACCGACGGGAATCCCGCGCTGCCGCGCATAGCGCACCAGATCCCAGACGATCAGGAAATACCCGGCAAAACCCATGCGCGTGATCGTCTCGATCTCGTACTCCAAGCGCTGCTCATAGGTCGAGAGCGGATACTTGAGCTCTCCACGAGCCGCTTTCTCCCGCCACTGCACCATGCGCTCGGCGAACCCCTCACGCACGACCTTCTCGAAATAGCTCTCCGGGGTGAATCCTTCGGGAACAGGGAAGACCGGCAGATACCCGATGCCCGGCGGCTGCGGCAGCTTCAGATCACACCGCTCGGCGATGCGCACGGTGTTCCGAAGCGCTTCGGGAAATTCCGTGCCGAAATGGTGCCACATCTCCTCGGCCGATTTCACATAGAGCTGATCGGAGGGATAGCGCAGCCGCTGCGTATCGTGGACCGTCTTCCCCGTTCCAATGCAGAGGAGCACGTCGTGAGCGCGAAAATCTTCGCGCGTCAGGTAGTGACAGTCGTTAGTGACCACCAGCGGGATGCCCGTCCGTCGGGAGATCTCGACGAGCGCGCGCGCGACGTCTCGCTGCTCCGGAATCCCATGATCCTGAATCTCCAAGTAGTAGTTCCCCCGACCGAGGATATCCTGAAACTCGAGGGCGTGACGGGCAGCCTCGTCCACACGGCCCTGACGGATGAACGCGGCCGGAACACCCGACATGCAGGAGGAGAGGGCAATAAGCCCCTCGCGATAGGTGGAGAGAAGATCCTTATCGATGCGCGGCTTGTAGTGAAAGCCCTCCAGGTAGGAGAGCGAACTCAGCTTGACGAGGTTCCGATACCCCGTCTCATTCTGCGCGAGAAGGATGATGTGGTAGATCGCCTTCTCCGGCCCCGCCGGTCGTTCCCGCCGATCCCCGAGCGTCAGATACGCCTCCATACCAATGATCGGCGTGATCCCAACCTCCCGCATCGCATGAAAGAACGAGATGGCGCCGAAGAGATTCCCGTGATCGGTCACCGCCACAGCGGGCATGCGCAACTCCCGCACACGACGCGCGAGCGCCGGGATCTGAATCGCTCCATCGAGCAGGCTGTAGTCCGTGTGCAGGTGCAGGTGCACGAACGTCTCGCCCATCGCCATGCATCCCCCAAGTTGATGTGCTCGACGGCCTCTACTATATCAAAATCTTGTGGTCTCCCGTCAAGGCAAAAATGCGGCGCGCCTCGGGACTCCGGCAGACGGAGTACTCCCCGTGATCTTCGGATCGCAGAGGGTACCCCGCGGTCCGCTTGTCGTTCTCCGATGCGTGCGCTAAGATTGTCGCCTCAAAAGGCGAGGAACAGAGGGGACCATGAAACAGGTCATCGCGTTCATTCCACCCCAGCATGTAGAAAAGGTCCTCGAGGCTTTGGACCGTATCCCCGTGCGCGGGCTCTCGCTCCACGAAGTTCGCGGTTTCGGGCGCGGGCGCGCCCAGCTCCTGCGGGAGGGTCCTTCAACTCCCGTGCGCCAGTTCAGCGTGAAGGTGAGGCTGGAGATCATCTGCCGCGATGACGAGGCGGAGCGGATCGCGCGAACGATTCAACACGCGGCGCACACGGGACGGCCCGGCGATGGGAAGATCTTCATCGCGCCGATCGAACGAGCGATCAGCATCGTGACGGGAGAGGAGGACGACGCCGCCCTCTGAGGGCGCTCGCCCCTTACTCGGGAGTCCTCACGTGGCTACCGGCCCGTGAAGCGCGCGGGCCGCTTCTCCAAAAATGCTCGCGTCCCTTCGCGAAAATCCTCCGTCGCGGCACAGAGTCCAAAGAGCGTGGCCTCCCACTGGAATGCTTCCTCGAGCGGCATTTCCAATCCCGCCGTGACAGCCTCCAGGCAGAGTCGAACAGCCACCGGCGCATTGCTCAGAATCTGTCGCGCAATCGCCTCAGCCGTCGGGATCAGCTCCTCCCGGGTTGTGACGCGATTCACTAAGCCGAGACGGTACGCTTCCTGGGCCGAGATCATCTCGCCCGTCAGAAGAAGCTCCAATGCGCGCCCCCTCCCGATCAAGCGGGCCAGTCGCTGCGTCCCCCCGTAGCCCGGGATGAGTCCGAGCTTCACCTCGGGTTGCCCCAGCCGCGCATTCTCCGATGCAATGCGGATGGTGCACGCCATCGCCAGCTCACAGCCTCCGCCGAGCGCATATCCATTGATCGCTGCAATCACCGGCTTCCCCAGGCGCTCGATAAACGACAGAAGCTGCTGCCCGAAGCGCGCCATCTTCTGCCCCTCGAGGGGCGTCTGCTCGGCCAGCTCCGCAATGTCCGCCCCCGCCACAAACGCCTTATCCCCCGCTCCCGTCACAATGACGACACCCACCTCCTCATCGTGAGCGATCTCGTGAAAGACCGTCCACAGTTCGCGCACCGTCGCGGCGTTCAAAGCGTTCAGCTTCTCCGGTCGGTTGATCGTGACATAGCCGATGCGATCGCGCTTCTCATACAGGAGATACTGATACGACATACGCCCCTCCTTCGTCCGCACGGGGCCCCCAGGAGCCTCCGCTGAGGCCCCCCTGCGGGGTGCCCAGATTAATCCTCCCCCCTGCTCATCGCAACGCCATCGGCGTCGGATTCTTCGGATCCGAGTAGTCGTAGAATCCTCGCCCCGTCTTCCGCCCATGCCATCCGGCGAGGACCATCTGTTTCAACAGCGGCGGCGGCGCAAAACGTGGGTCCTTGTACTCCTCGTACATGATGAGGGCAATGTAGTAGGTCGTATCCAGACCGACGAAATCCAGAAGCGTGAAAGGCCCCATCGGATGATTGCATCCGAGCTTCATCGCTGCGTCAATGTCTTCGATGGACCCCACGCCTTCTTCCAACGCACGTACCGCATCCAGGAGATACGGGACGAGCAGACGATTGGCGATGAACCCCACACGATCCTTCGCGCGCACAGGCGTCTTCCCCAGACGGCGAGCGAACTCCATCGCGCGCGCGACGACCTCTTCGTCGGTGAAGAGCGAGGGGATCACCTCCACGAGCTTCATCAGGGGAACGGGATTGAAGAAGTGCAGGCCCAGGAATTGCCGCCGACGCTGAGAGGTCAGTACCGTCGCCATCTCCACGATCGAGATCGAGGACGTATTGCTCGCCAGTATCGCCTCCGATTTGCACACCTGGTCGAGCCGCGCAAACAGCTCCTTCTTCGCCTGAATATTCTCGATGATCGCTTCCACGACGATGTCGCAGTCGGCGTAATCCTCCACCCGAAGGGTCCGCTTCAGCCGCGCGAGCGTCTCCTGCTTCTGCTCGGCCGAGATCGTTCCCTTCTCGACGAACTTCGAGAGCGATTCTTCAACGCGGCGGAATCCTTTTTGCAGGATCTCCTCCGAGACATCGGAGACGATCGTCTCGTAACCGGACATGGCGGCGACCTGGGCGATCCCTGAGCCCATGAGGCCGCAGCCAACGACACCAACTTTTCGAATCGTCATAGCCGTGTCCCTCCTACGTTCGGTCCGGGTGGCGATTCTCCCCCAGGTAAACCGTCCTTCTGCTGATCAGACGGTTTTGATTCAGAGCCCCCACACGTTCTCTCCCTGCTCAAAATGGCGAAGGCCGTCGGACGCGAAATCCTGGCGGTAAGGGCGAAGCGACCGGCGGACAGATCGTGATCTCATACCGTGTTCCGCGGAGAAGGGGCAGGCGATATCGTCCCTGCGCGTCCGCCTCCACGCTCGCGGAAAAGGCAGCGTTCGGCACATCCGTGAGCGCGTCGCTGAAGGCGGAGATACTCGCCCTCGCAACCGGTTGGCCGCGCTCATCGGTGATCCTCCCCGAAAGAGAGACGAACGGAGAAAGCTCCGGCATCACGAAACCTTGTGTCGCATCCGCTATCAGTGAGCGCTCGCGAGGAGGAACAGGGAAAAAGAGCATCGCCTCTTCAGAATCGAAGCCCACCCCTGCAGACAAAAGGTACGTCCCCGGTGGAAGGAGCAGACGATACGCGCCCGTTGCGCTCTCTCCGGGAATGCCCACCATAGCCCAAGTGCGCGGCGAAAAGTTCAGCATGAGTTCGCCCCCCTGACAGGGGACGCCCCCATTCGGCGCGAGATTCGCCGCCTCGGCAGCAGCAATGGCCGAGACATTGGCCGGCCGTCCTGCCGGGCGCAGCACTGTTCCAGAAAGCTCCACCGCCTGCGGGAGCGTGAAGTCCCGCCGACCCGAAGCACTCACCGTGACCTCGCCGAGGCGGAACTGCACATAATCCTCTCCCTCCGTATCCCCGATGCCTGCTGTGACGGTGTACGATCCGGGCAAAAGCCGCGCCTGATAGTCTCCATCGAACGGCGCATGGGCGAGGACGTTCCCATCAGAGGAGTGAAAGAAGAGGACGCCCTTTGTTGGAAAACGTCCGGCACTCTCGATCCGACCCGAAAGGGAGACGGTCCGCGGAACATTGGGAAGGGGAAGATCCAGCGTACGATTCCCCGTGATCGCGACCGTTTGGGAGAGGTCCAGGAGCACCGAAAGCACAGCTCCTTCACCGTTGTCGAAGTCGAAAATGTGCCGCTCACAATACAGCCGATAGTTTCCAGCCGGGAGCACGATGCGATAGGTCGCCGTCAGACCGGAGGAAGAAAAGCTCGGCATCACTCCACCGAAGAAGACCTGATCCCCGGATCGTGCGAGCACCAGACTTCCAAAGACCGACGCGGGATCGTCCGTCAGAATCT
>Ga0272447_1001558_pt1 | contig 14099 bp, 9 predicted proteins | sample YNPCB0133_FD_194589 | JGI IMG/M metagenome (GOLD analysis project Ga0272447, IMG submission 194589) | Hot spring microbial mat communities from Yellowstone National Park, WY, United States - YNP-CB-013-3 | ecosystem: Environmental > Aquatic > Thermal springs > Hot (42-90C) > Sediment | place... | reverse complement strand
TAGGCAGCCGGGTCGATTTGAGCCAGAGCAGGCTGTAAATGCGGCGGGCTGGATTGCTTTGCTCCAGGCGCGCATTGATGCATTGGAGAAGGCCTTTGCACACATTAGGCGTCATCCGCTTACCCAGGTTGTGCACGTACGCACCTGGCAGCCGCTAGAAGCGGTGCGCTACCCCGATGCTATGCTGTGCCGCACCTTAAGAAATGTCCAGGGCGGCCAAGGCCCCGAAACTCAACTCTTGGGTTTGCGCATACGTCGCTGGCAAAAAGCCCGGCGTCCTACGACGACGACCGACATTCCCGAACATCACTGGCTAGCCTGGCAACTTACCCAAACGCATCATCAACTCAAGCAGGTCCTGGCGCGCCTATCCTCCCGAAAAGCCTTTGTCGCTATCCAGCAGCAAGCCATTCATGCCTTATGTAGGCGAATTGAACGGTTGCGCACCGATCTGCCCCCGCTGAGCGTAAAGGCTACGCCTCCTCCGTCCACGCATCGGCTGTTTCGTGCTGAAGGCTATCGGCAGTCCTATCAAATTTTTCGGCAACTTCGACAGGGGCTATCCTTGCTTGGGGACGTGCTCCAATTTGAAGTTGGGCAGGTCCATATGCTGTACGAGTACTGGTGCTACGTCACATTACTTCGATGTTTGAGTCGGCAAACAGGCCGATCTCTCCCTTGGAGGAGCTTGCTAAGGGAAGAGGAAGCGGGGTTTGCTTTACGTTTGCAGCGGGGACGAGGATTGAGCTTTCCCTTACCTGACGGTGGGCGCCTTCGCTTGATCTACAATCCCCGTTGGCATGCGCACCAGCTGCTGGTACCGCAGCAGCCGGATTTTTTACTTTCCTGCTATTGTCCTGGTCAGCCTCCGGTACACTACGTGCTGGATGCCAAATACCGACTCGATACTTCGCCCGCTTATGTGCGCCGCTACGGCGTGCCCGGCCCTCCTGTTGATGCCTTAAATGACCTGCATCGCTACCGCGATGCACTTTCCGACTATTTCACACGGCGTGATGGAAGCCATGTGGCGCAGGCGTTGGTGCTTTACCCCTATCGAGATGGCGAGATCGGTACTTTTGCTGGAAGTCGACTGGCTCGGGCTGCTTTTGAAGAAGGCGTTGGGGCATTGCCGTTACTGCCTAGCTTTACCGTACACCTTGAGGCCTGGTTGCAGCGTGTTGCTGAACCAGAATCAAGGGGCAGGGGTACACTGCGCCGTATCCAGGGGTACCAAGTAGGCTGAGCCAGGTGCACTCTCGCGGGGCACTCCAATTAGGGCAAGCGCGTCATGCAGGCTCAGTGCAGCGCCAAAGGCCTTTTCTCCGGGGTCAATGCGACGCCAGAAGCACCAGTTTGCGTTAGCTCGCACAAAAACGTACACGACGCGGTCGACGTTGAAGTCAAGCCCCAGTTGTTCGTCAAAGCCGGCCACCAGGGCGCGCTGACCGTCGAAGGCAAGGGTCGCACCAAATCCTCCGTTGGGATAAGGTTGGGGTGGATCGAGGGTGGTTACCAGGATCCAGCGGCCGTCGCGTTGCCGCTGATAGTGCCGGACGCGGCCGCCGTTGTGGCGTCCACCCAGCCGTTCGCCAACCAGCAGATCATTGCCTTTCAAGGCCAAAGCCGGATTAAAATCACGAATGCCGCCCAAAGTCGTTTCGAGTTGCCAGCTACCATCTTGTTGCCGGTAAAAAATCAATACGGCACTAGGACGGTTGTAGCGGTACGAAGGCGCTGCCAAGACTACGATATTTCCCGAAAGCGCCACGGCTCCGCCAGGCCAGGGGCCTTGGGAGGGGGGCGCTGCCGTTAAGGTAGCCATAAGTTGCCAATTTTCGCTACCAATTTGCTTAAATACGTAAGCCGCACCGGCAAGCCGACGGCCTGGGTCACCCCAAGTACTTACAACGGCCAGGTCGCCTTCGAGGGCTACAGCCGCGCCGAAGGCCCCGGTGGATGCCTGAGGGGGTGCTGTCAGCCGTGCTGTTTGACGCCAGCTTCCGTCGGCTTGACGGGTGAACACATAGGCTGCATCGGTATGTTCAACCCGATAAGGCTGGCCGGCCGCTGCAATGAGTACGCGCTCGCCCTCAAGGGCTACCGCACGCCCAAAAAAACGGCCTGGTGCGCAATCTTCGGGTTGCAACGTGGCTTCCAGCATCCAAGAACCATCCGGTAAATGTCGGTACACGTAGGCGGCGCCAGAAGCTGGACCACAGCGATTGACACCTCCGGCGCCAACTACAGCATACTGGGCACTAAGGGCTACAGCTGCTCCGAAAGCATTGTCAGCCGTTGTATCGGGAGTCGAAAGCGGCCAAAGTGGCACCAGTTGGGCATAAGCCGACAGGCTTAGCAAGGCCAGACTATAGCCTAATCCAAGAAGCAACCAGTTCACTTTGGAGAAGACGATTTTACTTCGGTTAGTAGTTGCTGAAAGCAAGCCTGCTATATGCGGCCGACAAGGTCCCATCGGCCCATAAAAGCAGTTTTGGCGTTAGTGAAGCATTCTTGGGGTAGCGTTATAGCCAACGACGGACGTAGCGGGCGTAGGCGTCATATGCATGCCCAAACTTCTGTCGTAACGCGCGTTCTTCAGGTTGGATCTGAAAGCGCGTAAGATAGGCAGCAAAAAGCCCGACAAACGCTAAGCTCAGCAGATGGGCTAGCCAAACTGCCCACCCCAGCAGGCAGCAGAGCATGCCCAAATAAATCGGATTTCGGCTGTACCGATAGATGCCCGTAGTGACAAGCCGATCGGTTGCATGCGGTGTAAAAGGATTAGGGGTGGTGCAAGCTTGGTGAAGCGCCCAAACGCCGGTAGCCGCAATACCTAATCCTATCAAGGTTAGGCCAGCTGCCAATCCCAGCCGCAGCAGTAAGGGGAGGCTCGGGATGGAAAGGTGGGGTAGACGCGGGGCAGTAAGCCACATCAACAGCGCGCAGAGGCCCACTACAACGGCCGGGGGAAGCCTGAGCTCCAGCTAGGAAAGCGTGGTTTTTTATAGCGTGTTTAAGCCTCTTCTTCGTCTTCGTCGAGCAGGGCTTCTTCTTCAAACGGTTCTACTTCGTCGACTACGAGCACGTCCAGGTCGATGAATTCTTCGTCGGCCCCGTGGGCAAGCGCGGCTGCGCGAGACAGTTCTTTGCGTAAGAAGCACCCCGTTGGGGTATCTTGCTGCGCCAATTCTTCGGGTGTTCCAGCAAATAGGATATGACCACCGGCTTCGCCGCCTTCAGGTCCCAGATCGATTACGTGGTCGGCTACCTTGATCACATCGAGGTTGTGTTCAATGACCAGCACAGTATTTCCCTTACGTACCAAGGCACGAAGCACAGCCAGTAGGTGGCGAATGTCCTCGAAGTGCAGACCTGTGGTAGGTTCGTCTAAAATGTAGAGCGTGTTTCCCGTACCAGGTCGCGAGAGTTCGCGTGCCAGTTTAATGCGTTGGGCTTCGCCGCCGGAGAGCGTTGTGGCCGGCTGTCCTAAGCGGATGTAGCCCAGCCCCACAGCCTGCAAGGTACGCAGCTTGCGGGCAATACGAGGGAGAGGTTCGAAAAACTCCAGGGCTTTGTCGACGGTCAGCTCTAGCACTTCGGCAATGTTTTTGCCTTTATAGCGCACCTCGAGCGTTTCAGCGTTGTAGCGACGACCTTTACACGTTTCGCACGTCACATAGACGTCGGGCAAAAAGTTCATTTCCAGCTTAACGACACCGGCTCCTTTACAGGTTTCACAGCGTCCTCCTTTGACGTTGAAAGAAAAGCGTCCTGCCTTGTAGCCGCGCAGTTGGGCTTCCGGAAGCTGGGCAAACAGGTCACGGATATGGCCAAAAAGGCCGGTGTAGGTGGCGGGATTGGAGCGTGGCGTACGTCCAATAGGATCCTGATCGATCGCGATCACCTTATCGAGATGTTCCAGTCCTTCGATGCGTTCGTAAGGTAGCGGAATGAGGCGGGCGTTGTGAAAGTGCCGGGCCAATATCGGATAAAGGGTCTGGTTGATCAGGCTGGATTTACCTGAGCCCGAAACGCCCGTAATACAAATGAAGGTGCCTAAGGGCAGCACAAGCGGATCGCCTTTCAAGTTGTTTCCGCGCGCGCCATAGAGCACCAGTTGACGGCCGTTCCCCGATCGTCGCTCACGGGGTACGGGAATGGCGCGTTCACCATTTAAATAGGCAGCTGTCAGGCTAAGCCGACCGTTGAGGGGCGTTAGGCGATGGGGGGAACCAACCGCCACCACATGGCCGCCTTGCTCGCCTGCTCCTGGACCTAAATCAACCACATAGTCGGCAGCTTCGATCATTTCCCGGTCGTGTTCGACAACCAGGATTGAATTTCCTAGGTCTCGCAGCTGCTTAAGGGCCTCGATCAGCCGGTGATGATCGCGTGGATGTAGCCCGATTGACGGTTCGTCCAGCACATAGAGTACACCGGTGAGCTGGGCTCCGAGCTGGGAGGCTAAGCGGATGCGTTGGCTTTCTCCCCCTGAAAGCGTCCGAGCTGGCCGGTCTAAGGTCAGATAGCCTACGCCGACGTCGATCAAAAAGTCCAGGCGCTCAAGAATTTCTTTGAGGATAGGACGGGCAATGAGGGCTTTTTGGCCTTTAAATTGCACTTGACGTAAAAACTGGCGCAGGGTGTACAAGTCCATGTGGGCCAGTTCGGCAATGTTCTTGCCTTCGATGCGAAAGGCCAAGCTTTCCGGCTTTAGGCGGGCTCCTTTGCAGGCTCGGCAGATCATTTCTCGCATGAAGGATTCAGCCCACTGGCGCTGCGCAGCCGAACCTGCTTGGGTGCGGGCATGATGAAGGTATTCCAGAAGTCCTCCAAAGCGATGTTGGTAGCGTAGCTCCCGGTCTTTATAGCGATAGGTGATTTCAAAGAGGCGATCCCCTGCCCCTTCAAAGAGCACCTGGCGCTGCAGGTCGGTGAGCGCTCCCAGGGGGGTGTCGAAATCGAAACCGTAGACCTCGGCTACAGCCCGAAGTTGGCTGAAGATCCAGACGTCACGGGGTTTCCCTAGCGGCGCCAGCCCTCCCTCGTTAATTGACTTCGAGGGATCGGGGATGACCAGTTCTGGGTCGATTTCCAGCCGCGTGCCTAAGCCATTGCACATCGGGCAAGCGCCGTAGGGCGAGTTAAACGAAAAGGTGTTGGGCGAAGGATCGTCGTAGGACACACCATCTTCAGGGCAATAAAGGTGACGACTAAAGACGTGGTCAGTACCCGACCCGTCGGCATGGAGTACGTGGGCAATGAGCACGCCGTGACCTAAACCAAGAGCAATCTGTACCGATTCGTGTACGCGAGGCCGGATTTCGGGCCGTATGACGATGCGGTCTACAACAACCTCGATGTCGTGCGTCTTGTAGCGGTCCAGCCTCATGCCCGAAGTAATCTCCTGTACCTCGCCATCGATGCGTACACGCTCGAAGCCTTGACGGGCAATTTGCTCAAACAATTCCCGGTAGTGGCCTTTGCGGCCACGCACTACAGGCGCAAGGATCAGTAGGCGTGTGCCTTCGGGGAAGTTCAGGATGCTGTTGATGATTTCGTCATCGGTTTGCCGGCGCATGGGCTTGCCTGAGATGTGCGAATAGGCTGTAGCGACGCGAGCGTAGAGCAGGCGGAGAAAGTCGTAAACTTCGGTTACGGTGCCTACGGTCGATCGTGGATTTTGCCCAACGGTTTTTTGTTCGATGGCGATAACCGGCGAAAGGCCATCGATGAAGTCTACGTCAGGGCGCTCAGGCATGCCGAGAAACTGTCGGGCATAAGCGGAAAGGCTCTCCAGGTAGCGACGTTGTCCTTCGGCGTAGATCGTGTCGAAAGCCAGACTCGATTTCCCCGAACCCGAAAGCCCTGTAAGAACTACCAACCGTTCCCGGGGAATGTCCAGATCGATATTTTTGAGGTTGTGCTCCCGTGCTCCGCGAATCGTGATAACTTCTTGCATAGGCCCGACCTACCAGGCACAGCTTCAAGCGTGTTCCAACAGCAGCCACAACGCTTCGTTCCAGGTGTTTTTGGGGTATAACTTCAGGGAACGAAGTCCGCTGCAACGCTTTGGTGCACAAATCTCCTGCAGCTAAGCTAAGTTTTGTGGATGGCCGTCTACGTTGAAGCCTTTTTACCGCTTTTTGTCGCAATTAACCTGCCAGGGATTCTGCCTTTTTTCATTGCGCTTACGGAAAGACTTGCGGCTGCCGATCGGCGGCGCCTTCTGGTACGTGCAGTGGCCACCGCCTTTGTAGTAGCCGTACTTATTTTGTTTGCGGGCCAGTTTATCTTTCAAACACTAGGCATTACGCTGAATGATCTACGCGTTGGGGGTGGTCTAATTTTGCTTGTGCTGAGCATTACGGATCTGGTTTTTGCCGACTACCGTCGGCGCAATCCGTCAACGGATCAAGATGTGGCAGACGTAGGTGTAGTGCCGTTGGGCATTCCGCTCATTGTAGGTCCTGCCGCAATCACGACAATTCTGGTGGCACAACAAACCTATGGCTACCTACCCACTTTGGTGTCACTTATCGCGAATTTATTGCTGGTAGCGGTAGTGTTCTCTTTTGGCCCCTGGTTGCTGCGCACCTTACGACCGGTGGCCGTACGTGCCATTGCTAAAGTGGCTAGTCTTTTTTTGGCAGCTATTGCCGTGGCCATGATTCGGGCGGGTATTACTGGGATGCTTGGAGGGTCTTGAGCCGAGGAACTTTCCTTAAAGCCTTGCATTCATGCTGCTTCGCATGCCAACCCTACCCAGTGGATCGGATTATGGCGCTGAAAACGCTCGACATTGACGCGCTGGCTGCAAAGACGGGCAACCTTTATGAGACTGTTGCCATTCTCTCGAAGCGGGCTCGCCAAATTGCAACCCAGCTGAAGCAGGAGCTCGATGAGAAGCTCTCTTACTTTGAAGGCCTGGGGCCGGAGTTTGAAGATCCCCGGCACCAAGAAGAGCAGGCGCGCATTTCCATCGAGTACGAGATGAAACCGGAGCCCACCGAAATCGCCATTGAAGAGATGCTCCGAGACGAGATCTACTACCGCGACGCTTCAAAAGAGCGTATCGAAGAGTAGCCTCAGGCATTAAAGGCGCTGCTCACAGCGCCTTTAATGCTTTTAGCGTTTCAGGTGGAGAATCACCGTAAGTGGGAGATGGGCGTTTAGCTGCAGTTGCGTTTGGGTTGGCGTTTGAAGCGGCAATGGCGAGCCATCATCCAGCGTTAGCGTTTCAAGTCCCCGGCGCACAACCAGGGTGAGCGGTTGATCCTTTGCAGAGGTCAGCGTCAGTTCGATGCGGCGGGCAGGAAGATCCCAGTGTAGTCGCTTTATCTGAAGCTGACCCCGAGCTCGGGCGCCCTGCAGCCTGCCGCGCGGCAGCCGTTCGTCCACTGCGGGCAACAGCTCTAACAGGCCTGGGCGGCTGTAGACGAGCATTTCAATCACGATCGCGGGCAGGCTGTTGATCAAGTCCGCGTTATAGACATGGCCTGGGTAATGGAGGGAAAACAGACTGGGCAGCAGGTAGCCATTGCGCAGCAGGTCGCGGAGGTTCCGATAGGCCAGCTCTGGATCTTTGAGCCGGGCCCCGATCAAGGCCAGATGCACCAGTCCGTGAGCCGATTCGTTTTCATGGCCTCGCAGATAGGCAGCCTTGCGTGCAGCTTCGAATAGTTCGGGTGTTGTCTCTGGAGTGATTTCATGGCCGGGCCAGACTGGATACAGATGGGACAGGTGTCGGTGATTGTAGTTGTCGGTCAGCTCGGGGTGTGCCCACTCTTTGAGCGCACCGTCTTCGTTAATGAGGTAGGGTGGCAGCTGATCTAAAAGGGCTTTCCAGCGCGGTATCCGGTCGGGTTCCAGTCCTCGCGCTTCGCACAGCGTAATCAGCGTTGAAAACACCTCGCGACAGACGGCAATATCCATCGTCGCGTTGATGCACCCGGGAGTGTCTAGGTTAGCTGGGCGATTTTCGGGTGAGTAGGAGGGGACGAAGACCACATGGCCATCAGGGTCGGTAATCGTCAGAAAGGTTTCGTAGAATTGGGCGATTTCTTTGAGGTAGGGGATCAGGTGTTGATGGACGAAGGCTTCGTCATCGTAGACTTCCACGTATTCGTAGAGGGGCTGGGCGAGCCAGCCTGCGCCGGCTGTCCAAAAGTGCAAGGGGTAGTCGGCGTTGAAGTGGGTATGCCAGCCGCAACGGCCGTCAGTACGGGACCCCGAAAGCACGCCCTCACAGCCATAGAGGCGGCGGGCGTTGTGGCGCCAGTCGTCGAGCAGTCCTTCGATCAGACGTGTCAGGCTAGCAACGGCTTCAGGTATAGCACCAATGCTAGCGGCCGCCATCTGCAAGTTTAGGTTGGCATCAAGCGTAAAATCGCCAGACCAAGGCGGCCGCCATTCGCCTGTCCAGAGTGCTACCAGATTGGGTGGCCACTGGCCGCAAGAGCTAATCAAGACATAGCGGCCCATGTCAAAAAGTTTCTCGAGCAGGGCCGGAAGGATGTTTTCTTGTGCCTGCTGTTCGGCCAAGAGCATTTCGCTGCTTTTTTGTCGGCTTTCGCCCACTTCAAGGTCTAAGGCCACGCGGTGAAACAGGGCGCTGTGGGCTGCAACATGGGGTGCACGCAAGGCTTCGTAGTTTGCAGGTAGGCTGGCCAGTGCGGAACGTTCGGTTTCTATTCTTGAGACAGCCATATCGTCGAGCGGCCATACACGGGCCAGAAGGAGCACGCGCTGGACGCCTCGGACGTGTAGCTGTCCGTCGCGGACGGTTTGCGTTCCGCCTTCGGTCACGACGCGCACGAGCCCTTCGTAGCCGCGGTGCGTGTGGGTGTAGGCGCAGCGGTAAGCTAGCCAGCCGGGTTCGGTGGCAATTTCGGGTGGATGGTAGCCTTCGCGCTGCTCAGGTGGCCGCACGTCCTGCACTTCCAGATGCAGCGTCAGCGCTGGGAGCGGCCCAGTCTCGGCCGACACCTCCAGCACCACAACCCTGTCGGTGCGCGAGACGAATGATCGCCGCGCATATGTGTCGGTTTGTGCGCGCCAGAAGACGCCAATCTCACCGGTTTCGAAATCTGTGCACCGCAGATAATCAGTGGGTTTTTCTGTGGGCATCTCCAGCACGAGTGCAAAGGCCGGATGGTAGGGATCGGTCCAGAGCAGGCCCGGCCATCCTTCGCAGTGGGCCATCTCCAGCGCGTATTCGACAGCCTCGCGATAGCGGCCTTCGAGCATCAAGGCGCGAATGCGGGGAAGGTAGGGCGCCAAGTTGGGTGGCGGTACGCGCTCATCGCGCAACGGCTCGTAGAGCAGCTCGTGATTGAAAATGATGCGCTCGCGCAGGGGATCGCCGTAGACCAGGATCCCCAACGTGCCGTTGCCGGCTACAAGCGCTTCTTCCCATCGTATGGCTGGCTGCAGGCTATACATACCCCGTTGAGGGACATGGGCTGCCACAAACGGGGAAGGGGTGCGGCGGGATTGGGGCAGGACTTGCCCGAGCCAGAGCGGCCCGGCCGCTAGGGCCAGTCCTGTACACTTTAGAAAATCACGGCGATCCATAAGAAACGATAGATAGACACTGTGAGGCCGTGTCTCTATGCTGGAGACACGGCCTCGGCCTGGATGCCCTATTTTATCGTTCGCGCCAGTTGATTTCTGGTTCAGGTTTGTTGGCGAGAATGGTTTCTATCCGCTCCAAAACGTCTGGTGTTAGGCGGGCGGCTACTTCCAAGGCTTGCATGTTTTGCTGTACCTGTTCAGGTCTAGAGGCGCCTGTGATCACAGTACTTACGTTTGCGTTTTTCAAACACCAGGCGATTGCTAGTTGAGCCATTGTGCAGTCCAGCTCTTGGGCGATTGGCATAAGCTGGCGAACTTTTTCGATCTGACGCCGGCCTTCTTCGCTTTCGAGTCGTTTGCGTAGCCATTCGTAGCCTGGCAAGCTCATGCGGCTGCCCTCAGGAATACCTTCGTTGTATTTACCTGTTAGGATGCCGCTGGCCAATGGGCTCCAGGTGGTCAACCCCAGGCCATAGTCGCGATACAGCGGTGCGTACTCACGCTCGACGCGTGCGCGATGGAACATGTTGTACTGGGGTTGCTCCATGGTAGGGGGAATCAGGTGCTCGCGACGGGCAAATTCGTAGGCATAGCGAATCTGCTCGGCGCTCCACTCGCTTGTGCCCCAATAGAAGGCCCAGCCCTGATCGAGCACATAGTTCATGGCCCAGACGGTTTCCTCTATGGGCGTCTCCGGATCGGGCCGGTGGCAAAAGATCAGGTCTACGTAGTCGAGCTGGAGCCGCTCTAGCGCCGCCTGCGTGCCTTCGATGATGTGCTTTCGCGACAGGCCCACGTCGTTCGGCCCCTTACCGCCCCAGAAGATCTTCGTGGAGATGACCAAATCTGAACGCCTCCAGCCGGAGCGTTTCAGAATGTTGCCCATTATGATTTCTGCTTTGCCTCCAGCGTAGGCTTCGGCGTTGTCAAAGAAATTCACGCCTGCTTCATAAGCTGCATGCATGCATGCTTCAGCTAGGCTTTCATCGATCTGATCACCGAACGTCACCCAGGCGCCATAAGACAGCGCCGAAATTTTTAACCCAGAACGTCCTAGATGCCGGTATTCCATCGCCATAGATCTTGTGTGGTTGAATGAACACGAAGGATGCGTTAAGAGTTTGCAACAGCGCAGACAGTTATGCAAATCTTGTTGCCAGTTTTTAGGTATTCGTAACGGCAAGTTCAAGAAGGGTGCGGAGCGTTTGGAGTAGACGGTGGCGAAGGGGTTGCGCTTCGTGGTAGAGTTGCGCTTGTAGCGCGCGGTAGCGGCGGCGTCCTTCAGGGGTCTCGATAGGGATGGGCTCCAGACCATAGGTCCGCAGGTCGTAGGGACTGGCCTGCATGTCAAGCGTGCGGATGCGGTAGGCAAGTAGGAAGGCGTCGGCAATCAGATCGCTTCCGACCCACGGGTAGAACTTGTAGGCCCAGCGGTAGAGGTCCATGTTGGCGTGCAGGCAGCCAGGCTGCTCCAACTCGTGGATAGTGTCGCGGGTAGGCTGAAAGCGATTGAGCGGACGCGCTGCTTCCGTGAAAAAGCGAAAGGCGTCAAAGTGGGTGCAAGTAATGGGCTGCGATTCAACAAAGGCGGCCAACGCCTCTGGGGCCATGCGTAGGGGCACGTGGGCATGGCGAGGTTGCTTGGTGCGATAAACCATGGCCCACTCGTGCATACCAAAGCAGCCCAGGTGAGGCTTTCGGGCAGTTGTCTGTTCCAGCAGGGTTACCACCCAGCGTAGTGATGGAATGCGATGTGCGGGAAACCGGCCGGGATCAACCGTTACCCCTTTGGAGGTTTCTACAAAGTCCGGATCGGCTAACCACTTACGGGCTTCGCGGCCCTCTACGGCTATGCCAAGCCCTGGTCGCCAGCGCAACAGCCGACCGGGGCGAAAACTATAGTATTCAAAAAGAAAGTCAATTACGGGGTGTTTGACGCCTCGCCGCCGTGCTTGAAGATAAGGAGCGAGCAATGGCCGCAATCGGGTTGCGTGGGCAGCAGCCCGTTGCCGGGCTTCGGCTTCGGTAAGTATGGTGTGGATGTAGTACATGGCGCACGGCCTAATTGCGCTGGTACAATTCGCAAGCTTTCCTGCGCGTTCCACGAACCCAAATGCCTGACGTTGCGTTGCTACGAAGGTTTTTCACTACAACCCTATGCGTTGGATGCACCCCATTACGCGCGCCCTGCTGCTTTCGGTGATCGCTTCCGGCTTGCTGGCCTGGATGCTGTATCGATCGCGACGGAGCGCTTCGGCTCGGCAGGCTGTAGCGGTGGTTAATGCCGATCGGCTTCCGCCAGCGCTTCAACAGCATCTACTGGACGAGTTGGATCGGCTGCTCTAGTCGGAAGCGCTTGCAATTTGTGAGCTAGCTAACTTTATTGGAACGTTTAGCACGGCGACAACTTAATCGCGCGTCACCCCCTGACCTAAACGTACAAGGAAGCCATGCATTCGCGACAACGCCTTCTACTTGCGCTTGGGCTGCTGTGGCTTTGCAGCCCGCTCTTCGCTTTGGGACAGGCGACGTCAAATACGTCTAAGCTGTCCGTTGAAATTCCTTATCAGAAGTTTGTGCTGGACAACGGGTTGACTCTTATCGTTAGTGAAGACCACAAAGCGCCCATTGTAGCCGTTAACATCTGGTATCATGTGGGCTCAAAAAACGAAAAGCCAGGCCGGACGGGCTTTGCCCATCTGTTTGAGCACCTGATGTTTAACGGCTCAGAGCATTTTAATGACGACTGGTTTCAAGCCCTGGAGCGGGTAGGCGCTACGGATCTAAATGGTACAACCAACCGTGACCGGACGAACTACTTTCAGAATGTGCCGGTCAATGCCCTTGATCTGGTACTGTGGCTTGAGTCAGATCGGATGGGGCATCTCTTAGGCGCGATCGATCAGGCCAAGCTTGACGAGCAGCGCGGCGTGGTGCAAAACGAGAAGCGCCAGGGGGAGAACCAGCCTTATGGCAAGGTCTGGAATTTGATTGCGCAGTACACCTATCCTGAAGGGCATCCGTATTCCTGGCCGGTGATCGGTCACATGGAAGACCTGGAGGCGGCCACGTTAGAAGACGTGCATGAATGGTTTAAGACTTACTACGGCCCTAACAATGCTACGATTGTCATTGCAGGAGCCATCGACGCCCAGACCGCCCTGGAAAAGGTAAAGCAATACTTTGGCGCGATTCCGCCAGGTCCCCCACTGGCCAAGCCCAAAGCCTGGGTGGCCAAACGTACCGGGGAGCAGCGCCTGACCATGCAGGACCGTGTTCCCCAGGCGCGTATCTACAAGGTTTGGAATGTCCCTGAATGGGGGAATCCCGAACGCGACTATCTTGAGTTGGCAGCAGATGTGCTTGCCAGTGGAAAAACGTCTCGCCTTTATCGGCGCCTTGTCTATTTCGATCAGATTGCCACCGACGTAAATGCGCTTGTTTTTACGGGCGAAATTGGCAGCCAGTTTATTATTGTAGCTACGGCAAAGCCAAACGTCCCGCTTGCCCAAGTGGAACAAGCCATCGATGAAGAGCTGGCGCGCTTTCTGCAGGAAGGCCCTACGCCTGAAGAGCTGGAACGGATGAAGACGGACTACATTTCCGGCTTTGTGCGCGGCATAGAACGCATCGGGGGCTTTGGAGGCAAAAGCGACATTCTGGCCCAATACGAAGTCTATGGTGGCGATCCCGGTCTCTATAAAGTGACCCTGCAGCGTATCCAGCAGGCCACCGCGGCCCAGGTGCTTGCTGCTGCACAAGCCTGGCTTAGCGACGGTGTTTTTGTACTGGAAGTGCACCCCTATCCTCAGCTTCGCGCTACGGGCCAAGACGTTGATCGCTCGAAGCTTCCGGATGTTGGTACGCCTCCGGTAGCTGCTTTCCCTGAAGTGCAGCAGGCCACGCTGTCGAACGGGCTAAAGGTGCTCCTTGTCGAGCGCCACGCCATTCCCGTGGTCAATTTCCAACTTTTGCTGGATGCGGGCTATGCGGCCGACCAGTTTGCGCATCCGGGTACGGCCATGTTGGCCATGAATATGCTCGATGAAGGAACCAAGACGCGCTCATCGCTGGAAATCAGTGATGCGCTAGACCGGCTGGGTGCTCGCCTAAGCACAGGTTCGGATCTAGACGTTTCGTATGTCTATTTCTCGGCGTTGCGTGACCGACTGGATCCGTCCCTGGAGCTGTTTGCCGATGTTGTGCTGAATCCGGCCTTCCCAGAAGCCGATTTCCAGCGGCTTAAGCAACAACAGCTCATCGCTATTCAGCGCGAAAAGGTCACGCCTACCCAGATGGCTTTGCGCGTCTTCCCTCGCTTGCTCTATGGAGAAGGGCATGCTTATGGGCTGCCGCTAACAGGCTCGGGCACAGAAGCCTCCGTAGCGCAAATCACCCGAGAAGACCTGGTGCGCTTTCATCAAACTTGGTTCAAGCCCAATCACGCTACGCTTGTTGTCGTAGGCGCTATCTCAATGGAGGAACTGCTTCCCAAGCTGGAGCGCTTGTTTGCCAACTGG
>Ga0272447_1001557_pt1 | contig 14109 bp, 12 predicted proteins | sample YNPCB0133_FD_194589 | JGI IMG/M metagenome (GOLD analysis project Ga0272447, IMG submission 194589) | Hot spring microbial mat communities from Yellowstone National Park, WY, United States - YNP-CB-013-3 | ecosystem: Environmental > Aquatic > Thermal springs > Hot (42-90C) > Sediment | place... | reverse complement strand
GGTAGGCAGTGTTTGTTGGGCGATGTGGTAAGCGAGTTTTGCGATACGCACAAATCGGCTCTCTCGCATCGGTGTATTCCTCCGCAATGGTTATTCCACACCGCCACCCCTCTTTGCAACAGAGCAAGTAAATATAGCTTTATTCTCCCAAGTAAAGCTAATCATCGGTTGCTGCAGCGTCTTCGCTACACGCCTCACTGCGCAAGAGTTGTTAGTTACTGAAAGAGAGCATCCTGCGGGGCAAGCTAAACATGTCACCGCAGAAGGATAAAGCAGGTGAACCAAATGAGGCTGAGAAGCCTTTTCGGTGTCGTGGCTAGTTGTATAGCAGTGTACATGGCGAGTGTTGCAGGCGTACTTACCTTGACCGCGTTGGCAGACCCTACGTCCCAAACCCCCACAGTCACAACCGACCGAGACGACTATTTGCCTGGCGAAACGGTATACATCACTGGCTCAGGCTTCTGGCCGGGCGAACCTGTGGACTTGAGTATTGCTGTTGAGGGAGAGGACGGCACTTGGATCCCCGATGTGGACTGGACCATCGAGTAAGCGGACCAGGCTGGCGGCTTCGAGACGACCTATATCGTTCCAGAGCATTGGGCTGATAGAACCCTGCGCTTGACGGCGATGGGGTACCAGTCGGGGCTGGTCGCCACGACCACGTTTAGGGACTCGGTGACAAGTGTGACTATAACCAGCCCAACGAGCAGCGCTCCAATCACCGTGACCTCGCTCCCCGCAACGATAAATGTTGCCTTCAACTACAGAACCACCACGCCGAGTCCTCCTGTAAGCGTTACGGCGGTCATCACGATAGGACCGCCGGGCAACCGTATAGCGACAAAAACGGTAACGGGACTGCCGCAAGGCACCCAATCGCGCACAGAGGCTGTGACGATTCCCGCCGGAACCCCCAACGGGAGCTATCAAGTTAGGGTGGACATCACGCACGCGCACGGCGCTCCTCAGTCGCGCCAAGACACCCAGACCAACGCCGTCATCGTGAATGTGCCGCCGCCCAACACGCCGCCCACGCTTACCGTGGCGAACCCGAACATCACGCGCGGGCACCTGTGCAACCCGACGCGCCCCTCAACCACAGTAACCGTCACCCCTGATGACTTCGGCGCGTCGGCATCCGACGCCGAGGATGGAACCCTCCCCGTGACCTTCGACGACGGCTCTACGAGCAAGAGCGTCACCCTAACGCTTGCGCAGCCAACCGCGACTCTGACCCTCAAGACGGTCGACAGCGGCGGGCTGACGGCAACGGCGACGGTCACGGTCACCGCCCATGTCATCAACCAACCCGTGAACAACCCGCCGAGCGTGACAGCGGAAGACTACGATCTCGGACACATCTGCGTCGGAACGGGCAACGGCGACCTTTCCTATCAAGTGACGGTCACGCCTGCGGACTTCAATCCCGTCTATTCCGACCCTGACGGCGATCCCCAAGCGGGTCCGACCACCTTCGGCGACGGCAGCACGAGCATGACCGTGACCTTGACGCTCCCCGCAGGCGTTGCGAGCCAGGTGGTAGAAGTCCACGTGACGCTGCGGGTCTGCGACGATCCGAGCGGGCGGAACGACCCGCATTGTGACCCGCTGCAGAGCCTGTGTGGGGAGACGACCGTCAAGGTGAGAGCCACCCTGCACCGAAACAACCCGCCGATTATCACCGCCAACAACGCAAACCTCGGGCAGATTGTCGGCTGCCTGGTGAACGGAAGCTTCCAGACGACCCAGCCCATCTCCCTCGCGACCTTCGGCGCGGAGGCTTCGGACCCAGAGGGCGACCCCGTCTCGCTTTCGATTCAGGGCGACCTCACCCAGCTTACCTTCGTCGGTCCGGGCGTGGTCACGCTCCCCGTGACGCTCGTCGCCACCGACGATCTGAGCGGGCGCACGAACGGCGCCTCTGCGCCGATGACTTCCGCCACCATCGTGACTGTCACGGTGCATGTGGTTTACCAATTCGTGGGCTTCTTCTCGCCGTTGGACAACGCGCGCGCGACCATCGTCAAGCGTGGTAGCACCGTGCCCGTGAAGTTCCAAATCTATGACTGCAACGGCAACCAAATCACGACGGGCTTGCACCGGGTCAGTGTGCACTACCTCTCGCCCGTCGCGCCGAACGGCTCGGTGGAGATTACCGACGCCGGCTCGAGCAACGACAACACCTGGTACTTCCGCTACTCGGCTGGTCAGTGGATCTACAACCTGAAGACGAACACGAGCTACTCGCTCAACTCGACCTACATCATTCGCGCGCACCTGAACGACGGCACGACGCGCGATGTGCATATCAGCATCAAGCGTTAACCGAAGGGTCTGACCCGACGGCATCAGAGGCTCCTCCCAGAACGCTGGGGGGAGCCTCCATTTCTGGGAGACAACTCACTGTTTCCCGCGCGAGCGCCTGCTTTGTCCTGACTTGCGCCCGAGAAACTGGTCAATTCTCCCCTTTTACCGGAGGTTGTTTGAAAAATGAACCCGCGCCACCACCATACCGACAAACATCACCACCCCGTGCCCCCATCACCGCCAACAACTGCACCACCTTCCACAACACAAACCGCGCATACACATCACACGCATTCCGATAACCGCAGCTCTCCCCGTAATTCCCATACTCCCCCTGCACATTCCCAAACACTCCCTCTATCCCATAACGCTTCGGCTACGCCCCAGCCATACTCCCCGAAACCAAACACCACCCGAAACCGAGAGGGAGGCACCAATACCCTGACACAACCTCGCCTCCACACCAACAAGCGACAACCAACCCACCGCCTCTGTCTGCGCCAGCAACTGCGCCCAATCACCATACAACTTGTCCCCAACCAGCAACGAGCTCTTACCCAACGCCTCAGCACCATGCACACGCACCCAACGACCCTCGTCCCAATATGCACCGACCCAACGATAGTCCCGTCACCCAACGACGACCACCACCCCAATACACCCAACCCACCGCCTTCAGATGGGAGCGCAAACAACGAACCGGCGCCCCACGATGATGCCGCTCATACTCCGAAGTAGCATCACTGATGCCCATGCCCTTCACTGTGGTCCACAGGGCAACAGTATCACCATCACCCTGCTTCTGCTTCCCCTCTATCCTCTCACGCGCTAACCCCTACAGCAACTGCTCCGAACGTTCCTGCCCCCTCAGACCCTCTCGTTAGGCAAGGTAGCGAGCAAACCGCCTGATTAGGCGACGCCTCTGGCGCAATGGCATACAACGGGTGGTGCACAGAGGCTTTGCGGCGCGCTCTGCAGCGGGACCAGCGTCAAGATGAGCAGCTCCGAGTAGGTGGGTTTTCGCCTTCGGCCATCAAGATGGTTTGTGCTGCGATGGTGGTCAGGCTCACTGTGGGCAGGTATGTTCTTGGGGTGTTCATGTTCTTGAACACACCCCAGCAGACGCTATTTTCGGTCACGCCCATCAAGTCTTGACTGCAGTTCTTTATCTGTGCTAACTTTTTTGTGAGAGTCGTGAAGCTTTAATTGAGCTTGCAAAACAAGATGGGAGGTTACAATTATGCGCACCGAAGTACCACCGTTCGTGGTGGCGATTGTGCTGGTCGCCGTGCTAATTCTGGTCGCAATCGGTTACTGGCAGGCTACCAAACCGAAAGAGATTGTCAAGCCGCGAGTAACCGCTCCGACGATACCAACCTATACTGAATAGAAGGAGGTCGAAACACACGAATGCTTCGCAGAGCTTTTACCCTTATTGAACTGCTAGTAGTCATCGCGATTATCGCGATACTAGCAGCCATTCTATTCCCGGTGTTCGCGCAAGCGCGCGAAAAGGCTAGAAGCGCTTCCTGCCTGTCCAACCTCAAGCAGCTGGGGCTAGCTGTCACCATGTACGTGCAGGATTACGACGAACGCTTTGGTGGGGGCAGCACCCACCTTCAGGGTGATCCAGGCAACTGCCTTGGACATCGCTGGTGGCTGGACATGATAGAGCCATATGTGAAGAACCGAGGGCTAAAAAACTGTCCATCGGAGAGAATTAGGGTACCTTTCTTCGACCCCACGATTGCGGATGTGCCCGGAACTCGTTGTGGGGAAGGCGTCTACTATTCCAGCTACAGCTGGAATGTGATTATCTGCTGGATTGATGGCGCAAACGGTATCAACGCCATTCCGGGCTTCTCTTGTATTGGAGATCCCAGCCTGCAATACTGGGGTATCCGTCGTGGTACAGCTTTAGCTGCTGTTGCGCGCCCCGCCGAGGTAATCGCCATTATGGATACACGAGATGGATGGATCGAGACGTGGGCTGATATTCTGACCGACCTATACCGCAACCCCAACGGGCCTGGCGTTGCTTATCGGCACAACGATGGCTTCAACGCGGTGTATGTGGACGGGCATGCCCGCTACCATCGCAGACACTCGACAAAACTGCGCAACTGGGTGATTCAGGAACTTCCAGATAACATCGCGAACCTACCGTAGGTTCTCGTGTGAAGGCAGCAGCTGCCCTCCCCGCCACCCCGTGGCGGGGAGTCTTTGCTAATAGCGGGGTTATCATGGTCTGACACGCGCTCTGCTTGTGCTGTTAATCTTCTCGTAAACAAACACCCTGCTCGTTTGTCTGCTGCCGTATTGACAACAGCTACTCCATGCTGTAAACTGATTTATCCCAAGAGGGGGAGGTGTCAACGATGGTTCGCGGGCTATTTTTCATCTTGCTGTTTGCTACTACGGTGTTTGCTACCCCGTTCAAGGGCGAGCAAGGCTCTCCGCTCGTGCTGGCGGTCTCCGATTTCACTGGCAGCAGCCCTGCACTTTGCCAGGCGGCGACCGAGATAGTCCTAACCGACTTAGCGAAATCGCGCCGCCTCACACTGGTGGAACGAGCGCAGCTGCGGCAAGCGTTGAACGAGCTGCGCCTGCAGAAAACAGGTCTCACCGAAAGCGGCGACATGGCACGCGCAGGCAAAATCATTGGGGCGACCCATGTGGTTATCGGTAGTCTCAGTGTCAACGAACAGAGGGTGATTCTGAACGCTCGGGTGCTGGATGTACGCACTGGCGCCCTGTATGCGGGAGCAGCCGTCAACGTAGAAGGCTGGATTGACGAGCTGTTCGCGCTGGCGCACGACTTAGCCAATCGGCTGCATCATCGGCTGACGGGAGAAGCGCTACCCGGCTTCGCGGAACCGCCACCTCCTGTTGCTACCGAGCTAGCGTCCCTTGTAAGCAGTGACATGCCCCTTCCTAAAACGCCCTCCCCAGACTGGGAACATCTTCCCGAACGCGCAGCTATCGCGCAGGTGCTGGTAAAGGGCTGGATGCGTCTCTTTGCAGATAACTCGTTCCGTCCGTATGAGGTGGTCACGGAGCGCTACTTCTACGAAACTCTGCGCCGATTTGCCCGACGTTACAGCCTGGACGATGCGCGTCTGTTCCCCGCGAAAGAGGGAACGAACATAATGACCCTTCTGGCAGCGGCACGTGCTGTAGAAACACTCATCACGGGACGCGCAACCTACTTTTTGGAGGTTCCCCCGTGGTGCCAGTCCTGGCTGCGCGACACGCCGCAAAAGCCCCTGACTCGGGCACAATTCGCCGAGCTGTTAGTGCTTGCGGAGGCTCAGCTGCAACGCAGGATAACGTCGCCTACTGCCGCGCCGTCTGTACCTGCGGCAGGGCATTGAGAGGTAAGGAAAGGAGCGTGCCGTCCATGTGGAGACTCTGGCTTTTGGGGTTTTTGCTTTGTGCCAGCATTGCCCACGCCGACGGTGAAGTCATTGCGGTCAGCGATTTTGTGGGTAAGCCTGCGGAGATCGGGCAGGAAATAGCCGAAACCTTGGGGACGGATTTAGCCAAGTCGGAGCGCATCACGCTGGTGGAGCGCTCACAACTGGATAAAGCGCTTCGTGAGCTGCGTCTGCAGAGCGTCGGTTTGACGGAACCCGCTCAAGTGAGAAAAGTGGGCAGACTGGTCGGAGCTACCGCCATTGTGGTGGGCAGCTTCTACGTGCGCGGGGAGCAGATAGTCATCAACGCGCGGGTGGTTGATGTGCGCACAGGGAAAGTGATGGCTGGAAAGGCGGAAAACGTGCAGGGCAAGTTGAGTGACCTGTATCATCTGCTCGGCGACCTCGCAAACCGCTTGCATGTGCGCCTAACAGGAGTAGAATTGGCTTCCGCAGAGCCGGTCGCACCGCGCCTTGCCAGCCCAAAGTCTCTTTGCCTTCGCGATGTGGAGGACGACCCCGACATCTTGTATGTGGTGCAGCAAGGCTGGATGCAGGGCACACCTGACGGCTGTTTTCTGCCTGATAAACCAGTAACAGTAGGCGATTTTGCACGGGTAATGTCTCGAGTAGCGGCTGCCCGAAAATGGGAGGGCAGACTGGAGATAGACACCTCGCGCCCGGGCGACCTAATGAATCCATTGCGTGCAGTTGCCGTGCTGACCAGGCTGGCGTTGCCCCCCGAGCGTTTTTCAACACAACCACACGCTGAAGGTGCTCTGGCACTCCTGCCACTTTGGGCGCGGCCGTATGTGTATCAGGCGCAGCTGCGGGGCTACATTCGGGATGTCCAGGAAGCTTCGCCGCACCAGGTGCTGAGGCGTCGTCAGTTAGCAGTGCTGTTAACGAGGCTGATGCCTCCGCCTCCCACGATACAGATTGCCTCTCGGCAGCTTCAAGCACCCTCGTCGTGGGCTGGTGCATGGACGGGACTGGTGGTCGATGCCAGAGGGCTGGGAATGCGCTCCTGCATGAGCCCCGTCGTGGTAGACAAAAACGGCAGGCAGATCTATCCTGACCCGCGGCATGTGCCAACATTGGACTACATTCAGGAATATGGTATCGCGGATTTTGTGAAGATGGAATCACAGAGCCAACGTGCAGGCGACAATCCGGTGTATGTGCGCCCCATCCAGGTGAAAGGTGTGTCCCGAGACACGGTGGTGATTAGCACGGCGGATGCAGAGCGCGTTCTTGAAGCGGAGAAACAAGGCGGTTTCTTAAAACGGTGGCGTGTAGTGTTCTTGGTGGACTGAAGTGCGCGTTTTTATTGTCATCTTAGGCCTAATAGGGTGTTGCGGAGCAATGGTCGCTGCGTCGCAGGAGCTGGAGGTCGAAGCTTCCGGCATCGCGGCGATTGGTAGCGACCGGGCTGCTTCGCTGGAGGAGGCAGTGCTAGACGCCAAACGCAACGCGGTGGAGCAGGCGCTGGGCGTGCTGGTCAATGCCGAAGCGCTAGCGCAGGACTACGAAGTGGTGTGGGAAACCATACGCACGCGCAGTCAGGGCTATGTTAAGCGATGGGAGTTGGTGGGCGAGCCAGTGTGGGATGCGCGCAACGGGCTGGTGCGGGTGAGAATCCGTGCAGTAGTCAGCGCGGCGGACGCGGTCAGAGACCTTTGGGAGATACCAGAAGTGTACATTGCCTTAGAACGCCCCCGCATCGCCGTGAAACTGCTTTCTGCCGACACACGCCAGCCTGAACCTGTCAGTACCGCCTCACTTGTGCAGGCTTTGCGCGCTAAGGGCTTCGATGTGACAGACAGTGCGAGTAACCCTGCAGAGGTGCTGGTCACAGGCACGGTGCGTACAGAGGCAGGTATCCGACTAGGCGACCAAAACGCCCCGTATGGACTAGGTCAGGTGGTTGCCACTCAAAAGGCGTATGCGGATGTGCGCGTGGTGTGGGCAGATACGGGAGCGGTGATTGTGCCGCCCTTCCGGCAAGAGGCGGTGGGATTCAGTTTTCACTCGAACGAGGAGGCGCGTCGGGAGGCCCTGCAAGCACTGGGGCGCGACCTGATGGATGAGAATAAGGGTGCGCTAGGGCAGAAGATGCTTAGCGCGTGGATTAGCCAGCTGCAGAATGGCTTGCGAGTGCGTCTGGTGGTGCTTGGAGCTAATTACCGCACACTGGCGCAGTTTGCCGACCGACTGCGCGCGCTTCGCGGAGTGGCAAGTGTGGAGCGCGAGCGAATACAAGTGGGCGAGGGAGTAGTGGAAGCCGTCGTGCGCATGCCACCCGCAGCCTTCCGTCGCCAGTTGTTGCGGTTGCAGATAGGGGCAAAGCGGGTAACCATCCTGCGCTACTCGCCCAGTCAAATAAGGCTGGCGTTGCGTCAAGACCGAGAAACAAGGTAATCCGATATCTTCACCGAGGAGGTGCATCATGAAACTCTGGGCAGTATGGCTCATCGTGCTAGTGTGTGCAACAGCCCTGGCACGAGGCACGTCACCCCAAAGCCAGATGGTGGGTCTGGTCGAAAAAATCGGGGACAAGGGCAAAATAGATTGGCAGTATGGCGTTATTTACGGAAGAGGCGTCGGTGCTATCCCCACCAATGAGCCCAACAAAGCCAAAGCCTACCTGAAAGCGCGTCGTTACGCCATCATGACGGCGCTGGAGAATCTGCTAATGGTAACCGACCGGGTGCGCGTGGACGCCACTGCCTACGCGGAGGACTTCGAGGTGCGAAACGAGCGCATCCGCACAGAGGTGCGTGGATTTGTGAGAGGCGCAGAGGTGGTCAGTGAGCGCAACATCACCTTGAACGGCGTGCCCGCAGTCGAGGTCACGATGGCGGCGCGGCTGTACGGCGAGGAAGGTCTCAGCCGCATCCTGCTGCCTGAGGTTGCGGCGCAGAGATCGGAACCCAGCAGGTCGCTGCCAGTGGTGACGCCATCAGCCGCTCGTGCAGTACCCGCTCCCGCGCCAACAGCAGGCAGCAATGCGTATACGGGCGTGATTATCGACACGCGCGGGCTTGGCATCCGTCCCGCCATGAGCCCCAAGATACGACGTCAGGATGGTTCCGAGGTGTGGGGAACGATGTCCGTGAATATGGATTTCGCCATCGAGCAAGGCATCGTGGCATACGCCAAGACGCTAGAAGAGGCGAGGGCGAACCGACGTGCTGGCAGCAATCCGCTGATACTTCGCGCGGTGGGCTATGCCAAAACGCCTGGTCGTACCGACCCAGTGCTATCCGACAACGATGTGCGGCTGTTGCTCACTGCGAACGAGAACTCGGGCTTCCTGAACGAGTGTCGCGTGATCTTCGTCGTGGATTGAGGCGGTAGGCATCCCTGGTTGCCTTTCAGGGATGCCTGTTCTCATTGCCCCCAGAATGTAGGAAACCCCGTCGTCTGCGTCCAACATCGATGCGGCACACTATCACTTGAGGAGGGCTGATGTGGCGAAGTATCGAGTGGGGTTTATCGGTACTGGGCGCAAGCCAGAACGCCCTGGACCGATGGGGTTCGCAATGGCGTATGCCCATGCAGACGCCTATCGGCTGCTGCCAGACTGTGAACTAGTGGCGTGCGCGGACATCGTCGAGGAGAACGCCCGTGCCTTCGCCTCGGCGTATGGTATCCCCAGCGTCTACACCAGTCATCGCGAGATGCTGGAGAAGGAACAGCTGGACATCGTAAGCATCTGCACCTGGCCGATGACGCACGCGGAGCTAGTGATCGACTGCGCGGTGGCGGGCGTCAAAGCCATTCACTGTGAAAAGCCGATGGAGTATACTTGGGGCGCGGCGCGGTTGATGGCGCAGGAGTGTGAGCGACGCGGCGTGCGGCTCACTTTCAATCACCAGCGGCGTTTTGGCAAGCCCTTCCGCTACGCCAAGCAGCTGCTGGACGACGGTGTGGTGGGGAAACTAATTAGTGTAGAGTTCGGCGCGGGAAACCTGTACGACTACGGCACGCATAACTTCGACATGTGCAATTACTTCAACAACGAGACTCTGGCGGAGTGGGTCATCGCGCAGATAGACTACCGCACAGAGAACCTCATCTTCGGCACGCACAACGAGAATCAGGCGTTTGCCCAGTGGAGATACCGTAACGGTGTGTGGGGGATGGCATCCACTGGCATCGGGGCGCACTTTGTGGGCGCGCACCATCGCATCATCGGTAGCGAAGGCGTTATCGAGATTGGTAGTATGGAACCAGGCGCACCAATGCTGCGCTACCGTCGCTATGGCAGGGGTGAATGGGAAACCGTAGATTGTGGAAACGAGGACATGCATGGACCTGGCTTTATCGAGCGGGCGATTGCCGATATTGTTGCCGCCTTGCGCGAGGGACGTGAGTCCGAACTGTGCGCCCGCAATGCGCTCAACGCCACCGAGATTGTTTTCGCCTGTTACGAGTCGGTGCGACGGCGTGGACGGGTGGACTTGCCGTTGACCATTACCGATAACCCGCTGGTGGACTTGGTGGAGCGTGGGGAGATAAAACCGCAACCAAGGCAGTAGCTTACCAAGCACGCTGTTACAGGGGCGGGAGCCTCCGCCCCTATGTATTGCACTTATGCACTCGATAAATTGCTATCGGGCCGTATGGTTACCGAACACCCTCCAGAGCCTGTACGAGACGAGCGATGGACTCGCCCAATTCCAACCGTGCCTTCTGCAGGTCGGCGTTCGTACAGTTCACCTTTCCTAAGCCAAGCCCTCGAGGTTCGTGCGGCCACGGGATCGTCTGCTCCACTCTGATGAGCGTCTGCTCGCCCTCTGCAGCCGCTTGCCGTACCCGTTGTGCCCATGCGCTTCTCTTGCCTCGGGCTACACGGCGCGCGTAGGCGACTGTGTTACGAAGGGTATATAGGTAGCAATAGTCATGCACCCCTTCGCGCAGCGCTTCCCACTGGATGGTAGGGATAATGCCCTCGATGCTGGCGCGGTCATTGGGGCGGGTGAATAGCGGATAGACGGTACACTGGTCTTTTGGCTCAACGCTATTCACCTTCGAGCCGTCGAAATCGTTAAAGGGGTCTTGGTGAGGTCGTACGAACGTCCAGGAGACCTGACCGTCCGCTTTGGTCTTCCAGAGTAGCCAGCCCGCTAAATATCGGTTGGGCAGCATCCGTCCTTCCTGGAACAGGTAACACCCGCTGCCGTACCAGTAGAACTGTTGCTGGCGTCTTCGGCACTGCGAACGCGCCCATGCTGCACCGTGAGGCAAGTTAATCACGTCGGTTGCGAAGCAGGGGTGGGTTAACCATGGTGCGGCAGCAAGGTATGCGTCTCGCGCAACGGTGACGTAAGTGCGTGCGCCGCCTTCGCGCCAGTTCCGATACTGCTCAATGGCACGCACGTTATCCGCCGTCGGCTCGTCCCATGCATAAAACAGCCAGTCTATGCCGTGTGGTTCGAGCGTTTTCACAACCGTTCGCGCGATGAGTTGTATGGCTTCGCGTAATGGCTGAGGCCACTCGCGGTTCAGGTCGGTTTGGATACCCAGCTGCGCGACCACCTGTTCCTCAATGAAGGTGCCGATGGTGTGTGGTCCTGGCATACCCGCCTGTTGCAGCAGCCGATGCCACCGCAACAGAGGCTCGGGATTGTAGCGAACGATTCCCTGCGCCAAACTGGAGATGTCTATCTCGCCAATTGGCAGTTCGGTCAATCCGTCGATGCCGTACTCCTTCATTTGCTTCAGCACTGTTAGCAGCTTCTCATCAGACATCTGTCCCAGCAGATAACTATCGCTATACATCAGCCAGCGTTTGTCAGGCGGTTTCTGCAGGCGGAAGGGATACACCGTTATCCGAAGCGGAAGGCGCAGCGGCTGCCTCTGGTCGGAACGGATAATTACGTCAACGGTGAATTGCCCGTCAGGAACGTCTTGCGATGCTGATACCCGCAGCCAGAACAGGCAGGTTTCGGCTTGCGGCACGTTTAGGTCGCGCCACTCGAGAGTGCCACCAGCGACGGGAAACTGCGCCCGTCCACCATCCATTTGAAGCAGCAGTTCGGGGATGATGTAGTATCGCCCGCTTTGCCAGTCGTAGCGCTGCGCCCAAAAATGCACATAGCTGGGGCTCACCGTGATGCCGTCTTGCGAACGGACCATTTCCACTTGCACGCGCTGCAGTGGCTCCAGTGCATAGATAGCGAACCAGATAGCGGTTGTCTCTCCTTTTGCCAGGGCGCAGGTCAACTCGCCGACACGCTCGGTTTCACGCGGTCGGCTCCAGGGGCGGATGTCGTAGGTCTCTGGGCGCGTAAAGGGGATGAACCCTGCAGCCTGCTCGGCAGCGGTTGGCGCACACGGCTGCCAATCTTCCTGAGGATGCTCCACTTCCGTAAAGGTGAGACCAGCGTCCACGCCCGAGTAGCGCGTCCGATGCAACTCGATGGACGGCTCGTCGGCAAACGACTGTGTCATCAGCAAAAGACCTCCCCACAACATGAGATAGGCGAAGAACATCGCGCTTATGCTCCTCCTTGTATGATGTTGTTACAGCGTTCGGTAGGTGGATTCCTGCCCTGTTGTTTGACTTCGGCGTAAAGGACTATTTATGATAAGTATGATCGAGATTTTAGCGGAGGCGTTGAGATGTCAGTACTGACGGCGAGAGTGACGCTGTATGCGGACAGACCCATTGGAAAAGTGAATCGGTGGGTGTTTGGAAACAATATGCTGGGCTACCAGAAGGGTATATGGCCATGGGCGGAGCCGGTGTATCATGACCGAGGGGCGGGCATTTGGGACCCGGAGCGCAGGCGTCCAGTGCCCGAGATGGTTGCATTGGCGAAGAACATCGGCTTGAGCGTGGCAAGATACCCGGGTGGTTGTGGTGTGCATCTGTTTGATTGGAAAAAGACAGTGGGACCGCTGGAGAGCCGCCCAGAACAGCAGTTCGGCTTGCCCGAGTTCCTGCTTTGCTGCCAGGCGATGGGGGCGGTGCCGCTCATTACCCTTGCAGACTACTACGGCACAGCGCAAGATGCCGCTGATATGGTGGAGTACCTCAATGCCCCTGCCAGAACGGACAAACCATGGGCGCAACTGCGGGCAAGGGACGGGCATCCGAGCCCGTGGGAGGTACGCTGGTTCGAGTATGGCAACGAAACGGAACACGGAGACCATCAAGGGCGAAAGATGTCGCCCATCGAGTACGCCAAGAACTACCTGCAATACCGTCGGGCGATGAAGGCAGTGGATGAACGTATCAAGCTTGGGGCGGTGGTGGCGACTGGCTTCCCACAACTGAACGAGTGGGCGCGCCCAGTGCTGCAGATTATCGGCAAGGAGGTGGATTTCGTCATCCACCACAGCTATATCCCGCTGTACTCGCGCGAAGATGGGATACCCGATGCGGAGGAGCTCTTCGCTCTCGCGTTTGCTAGCCCCGACCAGATTCAGGCATACTATGATGACTTGCGCCGTTTGCTGAGGGAAACTACGGGCAGAGACAACGTGCCCATTGCCGTCACCGAGTTCAACGGGCATTTCGTGCAGGAGAAGCCCGTACCGTATCGGCACACTCTGGGCAACGCGGTGCTAAACGCTGAGATGCTGCGGGTATTCCTGAACCCGAAAAACCGTATCCTGATGGCGAACTTCTGGCAGTTTAGCAACGAGTACTGGGGAATGGTGAAGGGCTACACGCATCTGAACGAGCGGCTGGTAAAGCGTCCGCAATACTATCCGTTCGAGCTATACCATCACCGTTTCGGGGACGAGCTAATACAAGTGGAGGTAGACAGCCCACGCTTCGAAGTGGCTGGTGGATACACCGTGCTACCCGCCCGCGGCAGGGGGCATCGTGGAGGCTCTGTGGGAAAGCCCCTGACGCCGACCGAAGACTGGCGTATCACCCCTGTGCCTGGTGTACAGCAGCGACTGGAAGGCGGGGTGCTGGAGGTGGAGTTCACAGGCGGCGAGGACATCAACTACTATCATGCGCGGCTTGTGTTGCCTGCCAAACCTAACACGCTGTATCGCCTGCGGGGATGGTTGAAAACGGAATCGCTGTCGTCCAACCGGGGTGCCTGTTACCAGATTGGCGATGCACGCGGCTGGCTGGCGACGCGCTCCGCTGCCATCACCCCCGAAGTCACTGGCACGCACGACTGGACGCTGGTGGAGGTGGAGTATCGCACACTTGCAGACACCCGCGAGGTGGAAGTGCTGGCGCGTCGGCTAGAGGGAGGGGGAGCAGTTACAGGTAAGGCGTGGTACCGAAGGGTGCAGATTCAGGAGATGATGCCGCGCACTTTCCCTGCCGTGCCTTACTTGTCTGCTATCGCCAGCCGACGGGGGCGCGGTATGGTGTATGCCATGTTGGTGAACAAGCACCTGCGCC
>Ga0272447_1001556_pt1 | contig 14118 bp, 11 predicted proteins | sample YNPCB0133_FD_194589 | JGI IMG/M metagenome (GOLD analysis project Ga0272447, IMG submission 194589) | Hot spring microbial mat communities from Yellowstone National Park, WY, United States - YNP-CB-013-3 | ecosystem: Environmental > Aquatic > Thermal springs > Hot (42-90C) > Sediment | place... | reverse complement strand
CTCCCCAACGGGCTTCTGGGAGGCCCAGGGCGCCCAGGGTATGAGCTGGACTTGGCGCTTCTGGTGGGGTGTCTAGCGCTCTTGCTGACCGGTCCAGGGCCGCTCTCGCTGGAACGCGCGATCTTTCACAAAGAACTGTAGTCACCAAATTTTCACCCTCTCTCCATGTATTTGGAACGGAGCCCCCTGTATGATAGAGTTGCTTCTAAACATATACAGAACCTCCTTGCAGGGAAGAGGGGATGAGGGAAGCGACCTGAGAGCGACGAGCTCCACCTCACCCGTTCCCTCTCCGCAAGCGGAGAGGGGCAGGGTGAGGTGGGCTCGTTTTTCTAGAGTATGAGCGGGGAACGCGTGATAGTTACGCATCTGCAGCGGCAGTTTGAGGCAGCGCAGCATGGCAGCCGATGGCACTCGTTCCGTGCCGCGCTCAAGGGCATCCAGCCCGACGAAGCCACCTGGCAGCCGCCGCACTATAAGGGCTTCCCTTGGGCCAAGGGCTCGATCGTCGAGCTCGTCTTCCACGTGGCAGGGGACACGCTCTACCAGCTCGACTATGCGTTTGGGGAGCGCACGCTTTCGTGGGAAGCCCTCACCGAGCGCTTCCAGCGCGACGGGGGCGATCTCCAAGCCGCCCAGAAGCTGCTGGAGGAGGGCTTCTCCGCCGTGCAGCAGCATCTCCAGAGCTTGACCGATGCCGATCTCGTCCGCACCTATACAGCTCCCGACGGCAAGACCCAGAAGACTTTGGGGGAGCTCTTTCAGATGCTGTTGGAGCATTGCTTCTACCATGCGGGGCAGATCGTCTACATCAGAAATCTCTGGGCCGGATTACACCCTCCTCCGCCCTGATCTGCGTCATGGCGCCTGCTGCTTAGCGCGCGTAAGATAAAAAAAGATGGGGCTTTATGAAGAGATCTTTCGGGAATCTTTAGAAAATCCTGAGCGCTTCTGGGGTCGGGCCGCCGAGGCGATCACGTGGGAGAAGCGATGGGACTCAGTGCTCGATGCCTCCAATCCCCCGTTCTATAGATGGTTTGTCGGGGGCGTGCTCAACACGTGCTATAACGCCATAGATCGTCACATTGAGCGCGGGCGCGCTGAGCAGCTTGCGCTGATCTATGATAGCCCCGTCACGAATACAATTCAGAAATTTACTTATAGTGAGCTGCGCCATCGCGTCGCCAAGATCGCAGGCTTTCTCAGAGAGCTTGGGGTCTCCAAGGGCGACACGGTCGTCATCTATATGCCCATGATCCCCGAAGCGCTCATGGCGATGTTGGCGTGCGCGCGCATCGGGGCTATTCACTCAGTGGTCTTTGGCGGGTTTGCCCCGCGCGAACTAGCGATCCGCATAGACGACGCCAAGCCCAAGCTCGTGCTCTCGGCATCCTGCGGGATCGAAGCCAAGAAGATTATCCCGTACAAACCCTTGCTTGACGAAGCGATCGCTCTTGCGACCCACAAGCCACACAAGTGCGTGATCTATCAGCGCCCTCAGGTGCGCGCTGAGCTTACTCCAGGACGCGATCTTGATTGGCTTGCGCTTGAGGAGCGGGCGCACCCCGCAGAGTGCGTTCCCGTCGCGGCGACGGATCCACTGTATATTCTTTATACGTCAGGCACGACCGGGAAACCCAAGGGCGTGGTGCGCGATAACGGCGGCCATGCGGTCGCGCTCGCGTGGACCATGAAATATATCTACGGGATCGAGCCTGGGGAGGTCTTTTGGGCAGCTTCGGATGTGGGCTGGGTCGTGGGGCATTCGTATATCGTCTATGGCCCGCTGCTGGTGGGCGCAACGACCGTGATGTACGAGGGCAAGCCCGTGGGCACGCCCGACCCTGGCGCCTTCTGGCGCGTCATATCCCAGCATAACGTCAAAGTGCTCTTCACAGCCCCGACGGCCATCCGAGCGATCAAGAGAGAAGACCCCGCCGGGGAATATCTCAAAAAATACGATCTTTCTGGGTTCAAGGCGCTCTTTCTCGCCGGGGAGCGCACCGACCCAGATACGTACTATTGGGCCTCAGAATTACTCAAAAAGCCCGTGATAGACCACTGGTGGCAGACGGAGACCGGCTGGGCGATCGCGGGGAACTTCTGTGGGCTTGAGCTTCTGCCCATCAAGCCCGGCTCAGCCACCAAGCCCATGCCCGGCTACGACGTGAGGATTCTCGACCCCAGCAGCGGGAAGGAGCTCCCGCGCGGAGAGAGCGGCGTGATCGTCGTGAAAGAGCCCTTGCCCCCAGGGACGTTTATGACCCTCTGGCAGCGCGACGACGACTTCAAAAAAACATATTTCGATCCGTTCCCCGGCTATTACTTCACGGGTGACGGTGGGTATATGGACGAAGAGGGCTATATCTTCGTGATGGGCCGTGTGGACGATATTATCAATGTTGCGGGGCACCGGCTCTCTACGGGTGAGATGGAGGAGATCGTGGCCAAGCACCCCGATGTTGCCGAGTGCGCAGTGATCGGGGTGGCGGACAGTCTCAAGGGCGAGGTGCCGTTGGGGTTTGTGGTGCTCAAGGCGGGGGTGCAGCGCGACTACCAAGAGATCATCGCTGAAGTGAAGCAGATGGTCAGAAAAGAGATCGGGGCGATCGCGTCGCTGAAAGACGTGCTCATCGTGAATCGGCTCCCCAAGACGCGCAGTGGCAAGATCTTGCGAGGGACGATGCGCAAGATCGCTGACGAGCAGCCGTACACCGTGCCCTCGACGATTGACGACCCTGCTACGCTGCAAGAGATCGAAGAGGCGCTCCGGAAGGGCTCTCCATAGCTGGGCGGCCAAGGCCCGCTCAGTCTCCCATCGCCGCAGCCTGGTGTAGTGTTGGTTTGATCCCTTTCGAGAGATTGATTATAATCGCCCAATGATGAGCAAATCTAAAGACCCGAAAGCAAATACTCTCAAGGGATTGCTGATCGCCGGTGTGGTCGCACTGGCACTGGGCGGCGCAGCCCTGCTGCTTCTGTGGAACCCGTTCTCATCGTCGGAGGCCATAGGGCAACGCGCCCCGGATTTCACGCTCAGCGACTCTGAGGGACGACCGTTGCACCTGAGCGCCTTGCGCGGCAAACCCGTGGTGCTCTACTTCTCTGCGGCGTGGTGCGTGCCGTGTCGAGCCGAGACCCGTCAGTTGGCACAACTCTACGAACGTTATCGCGGACGCGTGCAGATACTCTGGATCAGCTTCGACCCCTTCAACGATTCTGTAGAAGACCTGCGAGAGCATCGTCGGCTCTACGGCCATCGGGATTTTCTCTACGCTCTCGATTCACGAGTGAACCCCGTCGCCCAGCTCTATCGCATCCAAGCGCGGGGAACGATGCTCTTGCTCGATGCGCAGGGGCAGATCCTCTTTCGCGGCATCCGTGCGGTCCGTGATCCTGAGTTTATGAGACAGCTCACCAAAGCGACCGCAGGGAGTTAGTATGGTAGATATCGCGCTGCTCGGATATGCCTTTGGTGTGGGCATGATCGCTTTTCTCAATCCCTGTGGTTTTGCACTGCTGCCGGCCTATGTGGCGCATTATTTGAGTCACGGGGGAAGAGGAGAGTCCTCTGGGCTGGAACGCGGGCTGCGGGGAGTGAAGCTGGGGTTGGCCATGAGCGCGGGCTTCTTTACAGTCTTTGTCGGGCTGGGGCTAGGGCTAGCCCTGGCAGGCCGGGTCCTTTCGCGTTATATAATGACATACACCCCTTGGATTGGCGCCGGCGTGGGCGTCATGGTGCTGCTCTTAGGGTTGGCGATGCTGCTCAAGCGAGAGTTTTCGCTGGAATTGCCCGTGGCAGGCTTGGCCGCGAAGTTGCGTGGCGGGCGCAAGCCGTCCGACCATAGCTTGGTATTCTATTACATCTACGGCATCAGCTATGCGATTGGTTCGCTGGGGTGCACGCTGCCGCTCTTTCTCTCCGTCACGCTGACGGCCTTCACGACCCACTGGGTGAACGGCCTGGCGAACTTCCTCGCATACGCTGGGGGCATGACGCTGATGATGCTCGCTTTCTCCTTGGTGATGGTCTACGCGCGGGAGCTGATGCAGCACTACTTTGAGAGAGCGATGCGCTTTGTTCGGCCGGTCAGCGCGTGGGTGCTGCTGGGGCTTGGGCTCTATCTCATTTGGTATCAGTTGATCTACTCTGGAGTGCTGGGTTCTTGACGGGGTTGGCTCCTCGGGCAGGATTCGAACCTGCGACCCACCGGTTAACAGCCGGTTGCTCTACCGCTGAGCTACCGAGGAGTACAGATATAAATTATACAGAAGCAGCCGGGGCAAGTCAAGATGCCTCGACGAATTGTACCCCCGCGTCACGCATCTTGCGGCGAGCCTCCTCCCCGCCTTGGGGCGTCACCGGGCGCGTCCCCTCAGCAATGAGCACGACCGCAAACCCCTCACGACGCGCGTCCAACGCCGTCGCCAGGACACAGACGTCCTCCGCTAGCCCCCCTATCCACAGGCGCCGCACCCCGTCTTGGCGGAGCCGCACCGCCAACCCCGTCTGATCGAACGCTGAGTATTGGTCCTGATCGAAGCGCACCCCCTTGGCAATGGTGACCGCAGAGTCGGGCAGGCGCAACCCCGCAGCAAAGCGCGCCCCGTCACTCCACTGCAGGCAGTGGGGCGGCCAGGGGCCTCCGCGCTCCTTGAAGCTGATATGCCCCTTGGGATGCCAGTCATACGACGCATAGATGGGGATGCCCGCCGCGCACGCGGCCTCGATCCACCGATTGAGCACGGGGATAACAGCGTCCCCTTCGGGGATGGGCAAAGCCCCCCCAGGACAGAAATCACTCTGAACGTCCACGATGAGCAACGCATCGCCGCTCTGAAGGTGGTGTGTCATGGCGCTTCCCTCCTTTCATAGTGAGCCGCAAGCTGCTGCTGGAGATGCCGCAGGGCGGCACTGATCTCCACTGGGTAAGGCGGCTGCGCCGGAGCAAGGGCGCGGATTCGCTCCGGCAAGCGCGCGATCTGCTCGTGAGTATAGCGTCGGATCGCCTCAAGATCCTGCCGTTCCAGGCGCTCCCCAGCGCGCATCACCAGACGAAGGAGCGGCCGTCCGGGGAGCTGCTCGTCAGCCCGAGCGATGATGTCGCCCACCGCACAGCCCTCCTCCTCCAGACGAAAGACCTGCTTGCGTCCGGGCAGGACTGACTTTCCCGGGGAGAGCTTCAGGCGCGCTTGGCCCGCGTACTCGCTCAGCTTATACGCAATGTCCAAGTCTGGAGCGTCCCTGGAGACGCCCATAGCCGTGCCCACGCCAAAGCCGTTGATGGGGGCTCCGGCCTCCAGCAGCCGAGCGATCTGCTCTTCATCTAAGCTGCCACTGGCCAAGATCTGGACATGGGACAGCCCGGCCCTATCCAAGAGCTCCCGCGCGCGTGCGGACAACTCCGCGAGCTCTCCGGAGTCGAGCCGTATGGCTTTGACGCGGAAGGCCGGCCCCATCTCGCGGGCCAGCTCGATCACGCGCTGCACCCCTCCCAGCGTATCGTATGTATCCACAAGCAGCACGGTCTCCGGGTAGATGCGCGTGAACGCGCGAAACGCCTCGATCTCATCGCGATGGGCCTGGATGTAGCTATGGGCCATGGTGCCCACGACGGGGATGCGATAGAGTTTGCCAGCTAGCACGTTGGAGGTTGCCGCCACCCCGGCAATGTAGAAGGCGCGGGCCCCTTTGAGGGCGGCATCGCTGCCGTGCATGCGGCGAGCGGCAAAGTCGAAGACCGGTCGGCCCTTGGCCGCCGCCACCACCCGGTAGGCCTTCGACGCGAGGAGCGTTTGCAAGTGGATCTGATTCATCACGAGCGTCTCCACCAGTTGAGCGATGGGCAATGGGGCGACGACCTCGATGATGGGCTCATGGGCGAAGACGGGGGTGCCCTCAGGGACGGCGTAGACGTCGCCGGTGAAGCGCATCTGCTTGAGCCAATCGAGGAACTTGGGGGAGAACTGGCGCAGCGATGCCAAGTACTCCAGGTCGTCGTCGCTGAAGCGCAGGGTCTCTAGAGAGTCGAGCACGGTCTCCAGGCCGCAGGCGATGAGGAAGTTGCGGTGGGTGGGGAGGCGGCGCACAAAGAGGCTGAAGACGGCTTGGTCGGTCAGGCCCTCCTCCAGGTAGGCTTGGGCCATGGTGAGCTCATACAGATCAGTCAAGAGTGCCAAACTTGTCATGGATGTCTTAATTATACTAGCACACCTTCTGCAACGACTATTAACTCATATCCACCCTTTGGTGTGCTTGCAGTAATTGTATTCATCTATCGCTTTCAACGGATTCCGGCCGATGGCTTGCTCTCCACCGAGGCTTTGAACTTGCTTCTTCACAATTCCCATAAAGCGCCAGTATCTTTCAGCATTTCTACCCCTCGGCCTCAAGGGGAGGCTGTAGGCATCTGCTATGGCACGGTCCCAAAGGGGGAAGAAACGCGGCGCTAGAAGATGCAAGCACTTTGCAGCACCAACTGGACCGAGAACCTCTTCGAAAGCCTTGAAAACGCGCACAACTTCACTCTCGTCTTCTTGGTTGATGCTCTGTATAGACCGTTGCCTGAAGGTGATCAGCATCGAACGGTGGTCACGGATGAGCCGCTCTATGTCGGCAAAATGCTGGCTGTCAAACCTCCTATAGCGATAAAACATCTTGTTCCAAGTCTGAAGGAGCACGGCCAAGGCTTCGGCGACGCTCAAAGACGTCCTACCATTCAGCGCGAGTGCCACCAATTCCGTCGCCGCGCGATAAAAAAGATCACGTGGTTCATGGGCCTCAAAAGCTTTCCGCGCTGCTTCAATCTCTCGTATAGTGAGTGTTTGAACCATTCGTCCCTCCTGGCTCAAAGGCAAGCTAACTGTTGCGTGTTGAGGAGGCTAAAAAAAAGAGATCCAGGCAGCGCCCTACTCTTGCGGGCCCTTGCGAGCCCACTACCATCGGCGCAGGCGGGCTTAACGGCCGTGTTCGGGATGGGAACGGGTGTTTCCCCGCCGCTATTGAGCCACCTGGAATCCTTCGATCCCTCAAAAGTGAATAGAGTGCGTCACGCAAGCGACGGAGCGATTAGGACCGCTCGGCTGAGCAGATTGCTCTGCGTACACCTGCGGCCTATCAACCTGGTGTTCTCCCAGGGCTCCTAGAGGCCTCATCTTGGGGTGGGCTTCGCGCTTAGATGCCTTCAGCGCTTATCCCGTCCGGACCTAGCTACCCAGCGGTGCTCCTGGCGGAACAGCTGGTACACCAGCGGTCCAGCCCTCCCGGTCCTCTCGTACTAGGGAGAGTGCCCCTCAAGCCTCTTGCGCTCGCGGCGGATATGGACCGACCTGTCTTGCGACGGTCTGAACCCAGCTCACGTAACTCTTTAACCGGCGAACAGACGGACCCTTGGGACCTGCTTCAGCCCCAGGATGAGTTGAGCCGACATCGAGGTGCCGAACACCGCCGTCGATGTGTACTCTCGGGCGGTACTAGCCTGTTATCCCCGGGGTAACTTTTATCCGATGATCGATGGCCCTTCCACGCAGAGCCACCGGGTCACTTGGGCCTGCTTTCGCACCTGTTCCCCCTGTCGGGGTCACAGTCAAGCCGGCTTGTGCCCATGCACTCCCCGCCGGATCGCCAACCCGGCTGAGCCGACCTTTGCGCGCCTCCGTTACTCTTTAGGCAATTCTGTTAAGTTCGGCCTTCGCTCCGAGGGCAGCTTATAGCGCATCTGGGGGATCAGATACGGCTCCACCAGCGCGCGAAAGCGCTCGTAGGATCTCCCAGATATATAGATCTGCTGCCCCTCTGGTTGACGCCTGCGCTTGGCTTGCAGCCCAAACTTCTCTTGCAACACTCCAATGAGCCTTGCTACGTCTGGCTCGCCAAAGCCCTGAGTGTTGAAGAGCACTCCCTTGGACTGCCTCGACTTGATCGAGCCATCATCCATGAACCAGTACGCCAAGCCCCGCGCCGTCAAGAGACGATGGATCAGCTTGGGTACGACCTTCTTGCCGTTTCGGTAGAACTGCTGCGCATAGAACCGAAACGCGCTGTGGCTCACGGTGTTGAACCACACCTTCCGATAGGTCTTGCCCGCGATCCGTTGGCTCTTGATCTGCGGCTTGCCCAGCACCCACTCGCGAAACGCTTCGTAGAGGTGCTGCACATACTGAGCTTGGGCAATACTGTGCTCGATCTTGAGTCTATAGGTCCTGCCTCGATTCTGTGTTTCGAAGCAGGCATCGCCAAGCAGCAGGCCAACGAGCATCTCTCGTTGAAGGGGTGTGAGCGCGAGTTGCTGCTTATATTCTTCGATCTGTCGCGAACGCACGCCGCCCACTCCCTTCTGGAAAGACCGAACCCCGTCGTAAGACGGCTTCCCGTCGCCGGGAAGTTCAGACTGTATCATCAGCCCCTGCGGGCTGTCCGGCGTACAGTCGTTGAGGGGTTTTTCAGCGCTCCTGCTGGGGAGCGCCAAAAACTTCCCTGCTGATTGTCCGCGTCGGTCGCGTTTTCACCCCCTTCTTCGGTGAGAAGGGCGGTAGCGCCGAACTCTGCACCCCTGTGAGGGGACGGACTTCCCAGCATATAGCCGGATTTGCGTTGCCCCACTGTTGAGGCAACCGCCCCAGTTAAACTGTCCGCCTAGCACTGTCCCCCGACCGCTGTACGGCCGTAGGTTAGAGCCGCAACGGGCGAAGGGTGGTATTTCAAGGACGCCTCCATCCCCGCTGGCGCGGAGACTTCTCCGGCTCCCACCTATCCTACACAACACCCGCCGAGACCCAATGCCAAGCTCCAGTAAAGCTCCACGGGGTCTTTCCGTCCTGCCGCGAGTCACCGGCGTTTTCACCGGTGCTTCAATTTCACCGAGCCCATGGTCAAGACAGCGCTGGAGTGGTTATACCATTCATGCGCGTCGGAACTTACCCGACTAGGAATTTCGCTACCTTAGGCATCTGTGTTTGCTTCGCGTCGCCGCGAAGATCGGGCCATCTCTTCACCCCTGGACAGGGGTGTCCGGCGTACGGCCTCTGAGGATTCTCTCCACAACCTCGTGGAGCGGACGCTTCCGCTCCTTCCCCTTGCTGGCTGGGTTCATCGCATACGCCTGCTCGACGATGCGCGCCAGCCCCTCAGGGGTCAAGTGCTCCTTGCGGTCCTCCATCGCCTCGACGATCTCCCTGAAGCGCTGGAAGACCTCGCGCTTCGCCGAGAAGATCATATACTTTTCAAAGAAGGGGATGACCTTCTCTTTGAGGGTGCGTCTGTTCGTGATCGAATAGACGAGCACGTCCTCGCTGCCTGGCTTTGGCGTAATACGTCCACTGCCAAAGACCTCCTGAGCCAGCTTGAGCAGGGCAACCCCGCTCTTGTGCTGATAGATGAAGAACTCAGGGTCGACGTAGTAGCCAAAGCGGGCAGCTGGGTGCTCCTTGATCGAGACGCACACGGAGCCTTCCCCTTCGATGAATCCCGCAAGGAACCAGCGCTTGGCTTCAGTCATGGAGAGCCTTTCCTGCTGATTGGCTCCACCCATGCGTTGTCACCTCCTCGGTAGCATGGGATCCACCGAGCCGTTCCAGCATATAGCCGGATTTTATAACGGCCGTTTGGTAGCGGAACAACCGTTTGTCTGCGTTACAGCTCCTCATGGTGTTATGGAGCTGCGGCTCAGTTGAGCCCTCCGTATCGCTACGGAGACCGGACCATATCATCGCCCTTGTGGGGCGCCCGACGTATGGTCTCTGAGGATTCCTTCAACCGCGCTCGGATCTCCTCCTCGGTGTAGCGGCGCTTTCCGCCATCGTTCATCTCCCGGTGGATTGCGAGGATCTTCTCGATCCCTTCGGGCGTCTGATGGGCGCCCTCAAAGATCAGCTGCGCGATCTGACAGAACTTCGCAAAATCCCGCTTCTTCTTCGCTGAGAGGAAGTGAAACTTCTTGAAGAAGGGGATGACGTTCTCCCAGATCGCGGTGAAGTTGTTGACCTCGTAATACCAGAGGCCATCCTTGCGCTGCCTCATGGTGCCACAGCGCAGGTGGCGCTTATAGAGGGCCAGGATGACCCTCTCCCTCTGCGAGATGTTGAAGCAGAGAGAGACCTCCCACGGAGGCTGGGAGTCCTTGCGTGGCCTGAAGACGACGTTAAAGCTGCCCTCGCCGTCTGCAAACCCCGCCAGGTACCAGCCGATATGAGGAGGGATCTTCTTGACATCGAGCATGGTGAAGGCCTTTCCTGCGGATTGTCCGCACCGATCGGATTGTTACTGCCCTCTGAGGAGGGCGAGTACCGTCGGATGCTGCCACCCCTGGTGGGGACGGACTTCCCCGCATATAGTCGGGTTTATTTACGTAACTACAACGGTCGAAGTTATAGTTACGGCCGGCCTTCGCTGGGGCTTCAGTTCGGGGCGTGAACCCCTCCCCTTGACCTTCCAGCAGTGGCCAGGTCTCACACCCTATACGTCCTCTTTCGAGTTAGCAGGGTGCTGTGTTTTTGATAAACAGTCCCCCCAGCCTGCTCTCTGCGACCCCCTCGGACCTTGCGGCCCTACGTGGGGCCTCCCTTCTTGCGAACGTACGGGAGCAGTTTGCCGAGTTCCTTGACCATGGTTCTCTCGCCCACCTGAGCATGCTCTGCCCGCCTACCTGTGTCGGATTGCGGTACGGGCTCTCTGCGGCTCCCTAGAGGTTTTTCTCGGCACCTGATCGCTCTTCCTTCGGTCCCGTAGGACCTCCGCCTCGGCTCGACTTGACCCGGCTGCGGATTTGCCTACAGCCGGACGCCTCGCCCCTGGCACGGGCACATCCGTCCGCCCGCTGAAGCGACCTGATGCGTCCCCCCTTGGTCATCGCCGCAGAGAGGGGCCGGAATATTAACCGGCTGTCCATCGCCTACCCCTTGCGGGTTGAGCTTAGGGCCGCCTAACCCTGGGTGGATGAGCCTTCCCCAGGAACCCTTAGGCATTCGGTGGGTGAGTTTCTCGCTCACCTCGCGCTACTCATTCCTGCATTCTCTCTTCCGCTTCGTCCGCCGTGGCTTCCGCCACGACTTCGGCCTAGGGCGGAATGCTCCTCTACCGTAGTCGCTGGGCGCGCCAGCGACTCTCCCGTGGCTTCGGCGCCGAGCTTGACTCCCGCTGAATCTTCGGCGCACCCCCACTCGACTGGTGAGCTATTACGCACTCTTTAAAGGATGGCTGCTTCTAAGCCAACCTCCCAGCTGTCTGTGCAGGGGCACATCCTTCCTGACTTAGCTCGGTCTTTGGGGCCTTAGCCGACGATCTGGGCCGTTTCCCTCTCGACGACGGAGGTTATCCCCCGCCGTCTGACTCCCGGCAGGTCCGCCGTGGTATTCGGAGTTTGGTTGGAATTGGGTTGCCCCGCATCCATCCAGTGGCTCTACCCCCACGGCTTAACTGCCGAGGCTAGTCCCAAAACTATTTCGAGGAGAACAAGCTATCACCGAGGCCCGTCTGGCTTTTCACCGCTACCCACAGCTCATCCCAGAGCTATTCCACGCTCACGGGTTCGGCCCTCCACTAGGTGTTACCCTAGTTTCAGCCTGGCCATGGGTAGATCGCTCGGCTTCGTGCCTACCGCACGTGACTGATCGCCCTGTTCGGACTCGCTTTCGCTGCGGCTGCGCCCCACAGACGAGGCTTAGCCTAGCCACGCACGGTAGCTCGCAGGATCATACTGCAAAAGGCATGCCGTCAGGCCGCCGGCTCTGCCGTGGGCGTCTTGCGACACCCAGGGCAAAGGGTCGGCGGGACCCTCCGACTGTCTGTGAGCGGATGGTTTCAGGTTCTCTTTCACTCCCCTTCCGGGGTTCTTTTCACCTTTCCCTCGCGGTACTGGGTTCGCTATCGGTCAGCTGGTAGTATTTAGCCTTGGAAGGTGGTCCTCCCAGCTTCACGCCGTAACACGGGTACGACGCTACTTAGGCACGGCCCCAGAGGGACTGACCCTTTCGCCTACGGGACTATCACCCTCTCTGGTCGCCCTTTCCAGAGCTGTTCGGCTAGAGCCAATCTTTGTGACCTCTGCCACGGGCTGCCCCCCGTGGGCGGGCCGGCCTGCAACCCCCTCCACACAACGAGGGCAGTCTTGTGCATGTGGAGGGTTTAGGCTCTTCCGCGTTCGCTCGCCGCTACTGACGGAATCTCTGTTGATTTCTCTTCCTCCGGGTACTGAGATGCTTCACTTCCCCGGGTTCGCCTCTCTCCCCTATGGATTCAGGGAGAGATACCGCACCTTCCGTGCGGTGGGTTTACCCCATTCGGGAATCCACGGATCAACGCCTGCTCGACGGCTCCCCGTGGCTTATCGCAGTCTGCCACGCCCTTCATCGCCTCCAGCTGCCGAGGCATCCACCATCCGCTCGTACTGAGCTTGCGCGACGTGATGCACTCTATTCACTTTTCAAGGATCGAAGAGATACCCCCAAGCGTGGGGTGACAGATATTATACTGAGGGAGCAAGGCCCTGTCAAGGCGGTGCCCCTCCGAGTCGAACTACGCTTCAGAAGCTGACTTTTCTCCCTAGCTCTCCACCAGACTGTCGCGCGGATCACCCTCCAGCCGCACCGGGGCATCCCCCCATAACCCCTCTAAGTCGTAGAAGCGCCGCAGATCCCGCTCAAAGATGTGCACAATGAAATCCCCATAGTCTAACACGATCCACCGCTTGGACTCCCAGCCCTCCGAGCGCAACGGCTCCTTGGGAAGTTTCTCCAAGATGTTCTCGGCGATCGCGGTGACGTGCTTGGGGTTGTCCCCGTGGGTGATCACAAAGAAATCTGTGGGAATGGGAAACTCCCGCATGTCTAAGACCACGGGTTCCTCGCCCTTCTTCTCCGCGATAAGCCCCAGAAGCTCGCGCAGGGTCTTCTCCGTCTCTGTCATTCGATTTTGAAGTCTTGCCCTAGAATGATGATCGCATCCGCACCCTCAGGGGTGACCCCTTTGGCTGCTAACCCCTTCATCGTCGCTGAGACCGAATCGGGCTTGAGGACTTTTAAGCTTTTCATCCGATCCCGCAACAGCTCGATCTTCTTAGGGTTCCCTGTGATGTCTATAATATAGCTTTCAGTGTAATCAAATCTGTCGGCGTTCCCTATATGAATAACAGAAAACCCTTCATGGCGCAAGAGCTCACCCACGCGGCGCGCCAGGCCCGTCACCCCAGAGCCGTTGAGCACCTTGACTTTGACTTCATCGGGCGTCACGACCTCCATGCCGCGGAGCATCTTATTCACGAGCTGCGCGGTGCGCACCGGATCGGGCTCGATATAGCAGCCCCCTTCCTTGGCCGGCTTGCAGACCGACTCCCCGGGGATCTGCTTGATCTGCACTTGCTCGGGCTTCAGGTCGCGCAACCGCTGCGCCAAGCGATAGAGCAAGACCGGCGCAAGGTTCGTCTCGATGAACTTTTGCGCTGTCGTGATAAACTGCTGAAGATCAGGGAGCGAGGATGCTCGCTGCCGCAGCAGAGCTTCTATGAGTTGACGCTGCCGCTGCAGACGCCCCAGATCCCCAGTAGTGGGGTCCCGATAGCGCACATAGCCCAGCGCCATCTTCCCATCGAAGGTATGCGTCCCCGCGGGGATGTCAATAGGGGGCTTGGTCTTCTCGTCCTTGAGGGGCTTGTCTACAGTGAGTGTCACTCCCCCTACAAGATCGATGAGCTTTTCGAAGCCCTCGTAGTCAACGACGATGTAGTATTTGATCTCGACCCCCAAGAAAGTAGAGACGACCCTGCGCGCGAGCTCCGCCCCGCCCATCGCATACGCAGCGTTGACTTTCTCCACGCGGCCGTCGGGGAACTTCACGCGCGTGTCGCGGGGGATCGAGAGAATGCGCACGTCCCCTTCACGGAGGCTGGCCACAAAGATCGTATCGCTGCGGCGCGCTGCCGCCCCAGGGACGTAGTCTATTCCCAACACTAAGACATAGACCCGCTCAGGGAGCGGGGAGGGCTCCACCCGGCTCTTGTACCACCAGTAGCCGGTGGCACTCACAGCAACCGAGATGATCAGAAGAAACGCCACGCTGAGGATGCGGCGTCGCTGCCTCTCTTGACGACGGCTGCGGATCACGTTCACCTCGCTAGTGCTCTTCAA
>Ga0272447_1001552_pt1 | contig 14143 bp, 8 predicted proteins | sample YNPCB0133_FD_194589 | JGI IMG/M metagenome (GOLD analysis project Ga0272447, IMG submission 194589) | Hot spring microbial mat communities from Yellowstone National Park, WY, United States - YNP-CB-013-3 | ecosystem: Environmental > Aquatic > Thermal springs > Hot (42-90C) > Sediment | place... | reverse complement strand
GGGCAGGGGGTGAGGTTCGGAAACTCCCCTCTCCCGCAGCGTCGGGAGAGGGGCAGGGGGTGAGGTTCGGAAACTCCCCTCTCCCGAAGCTTCGGGAGAGGGGCAGGGGGTGAGGGCAAACCACCACCACATTTTCAAAAATTTCTCCCGACCCCGCAAAAATGCCTTGACAAATCCAACACGAGTTTGATATATTGACTGCAGTAGAGCATCTTTCCAGAGTGTTATGTCTGGAAGTCCCTGAAGGCTTTCCAAACCATCACACAAAGAGGGTGCTACAAAATGCGACGGTTTCCGTACCTGCGCATGCTCGCTACGGTGTGCATCCTGAGCCTCACCGTGCAGATGGCGGCTCCGCTCTTCGCTTCCCCCAGCACACGGGACGGCGTAAAAACGACAGTTGCAAGCCTTTCCACTGATAACGTTCCCCCTTCTCCCAAACTCCTCATGTGGGCAAACAGTCGCCCGAAATTGGCAGGTAGCAGGAACTTGGCGACCAATGACTTGATATTGGGCTATCCAACGGCGAGAACGCAGTCCGTCCAAGAGGTTGCAGTACTGCTTCATCCTCGTTTGGTGAGGAGCGGCGAACGGGTCACTGTTCGAGCAATTTTCGCCAACGCTCCCACCGGTTTCGTGGATGTTGCCTTCTCGTGTAGCAACGGACAGTTTGTTGGCTCCGATGGCAGTCCCTCGACGACGTTTACGACGAGTGCTTCGGGAGCCACCCTGCGCGGCTTCACGTTCTGGCGACGTGCGGAAGCAGTCTGGATTGCCCCAGATAGCCCAGGGAGAGTCACGCTACAGGCTACGCTGAGCATCCCGAACGTCTACGAGCTTTCGGTGCAAAGCGAGGTCGAGGTGCGCGACCGCTTACCCTTGCGTGTGGAGTGTAAAACGACCCCAGAGGTATGGGTAGCGCATCTGGGCGGTCATTCCAGAGTGGAAGTCAAGGTTCGTGTCCTAACGGAGGACGGTCAACCAGTGAGCAAGGCGAAGATATACATCACCACAGACCGAGCGATGCTGGTGACAAGACGCTTGATTTCCGCCAAACGAGAAGCTGTTGTATGGGAGCCAATCCACGAAGAGGATGGTCTGCAGGAATACGTCCCGGTTGTCCGGACGGGTGTGTTTTCGCGTGAGGCGGAGGCGCTAGCAGAATCGGTAGAGGCTTTTACAGACGAACGTGGGATGGCATCCGTCTATTTGGAGCCCAGCGACCCGCGCGGTGTGGCGAATATATCTATCCGTGTTGGCGACACGGAAGAGGTGTTGCCCGTGCTTCTGCTCTCCCCTGAGGGACTGCGTCTAATGTTTTCAGACAGCGGACTGGCATGCAACGATAAACCCGAGCAGATTAGAGCTGTTCTCCTGAATGCCTCTGGAGAACCGGTAGCCGGCCAGCAGGTGGCATTCTGGTCTAACAGAGGACATATAGAGCCTGCTGAAACGGTGACCAATGCACGCGGGGAATGTACAGTGGCACTCTATTCAGATGGAGAAGATGGTTACGCCACAGTAACTGCGACTGCGCTGGGGTACACTGCCAGACACTACACCCGTGTGCATGGCAAGACGGTTCCTGAGACTCTTTTGTCGCCACTCACCACCCCCACCATCCGCATTAACGTGTATGCCCCTAAGGACCTACGCCCCGCAGGTGCCGGTTTTTCGCAAGACGAGACACGCGGCTGGGTTGTGATAACAGCGGACAATTCCTTCGCGCTACCATTAAGCATCTACATAGCCGTTGACCCTGTGCCCTACTCGGGAGGCCATCAGCATCATTCCGCCGTACGCCCGGCTGGTACCTGCACGCCGTGGCAGGGTATTCTTCTGGGAGTCTATTGCACTACTTACATAGCTCCTGAAGTTTGCCGCGAGGCAAAGATTAATGACATCAGCCTCCAGTGGGGTGGCTTGTTCGATATAAACGCGGACTGGCGCCCACCGCATTATGAACACAGACGGGGCAGGCAGGTGGACTTTAGCAATGCGGACAACCTGCCAGCGGATTTGCAACGTGCTCTGCGCACGATTATCAGACAATATGGAGGGAACGTTCTGAATGAGGGCAATCACTGGCATGTGCGTTTTTAGCTTGGCGGTCATTAGCTGCGTCAGCATGGCTCAACGCGCCGCAGAGTCGAACCCTCCCGCAAAGCGACTGCTCAAACCTGCCGGGGCGATTCGCACGGGCAACGTGGACAACGTGGGGCAGGTGCGATACCTGAAAGACACGGGGGATTATCTGTTCGTCTGGAAGGGGCTGGATGGTCGTACAGTACAAGCGACATACGTGCCCGAATGGAAGGCACAGGTGACCCTCCTTGTCTCCGTGCGCCGGGAATCGGATAACACCTGGCGATACCTGTACACGCTGCGCAATCTGCCACGCAGCCCGCTACAGGTTACCGCTGTGTACATGCTCACGAACGTCCAACCGCTGCGCGTGTGGGTCGAGAAGGGCTGGCGCTTTGTGGGCGTCGTTGACACTTACAAAGGGAAAGCTCACGAGTTCGCGGAGAACCCGTTGGTGGAACTTTCTTCTCCGCTCAAGCCGGGAGGTGAACTGCGCTTTCAGGTGCTTAGCGAGTATCCACCTGCCGTCACAGACTGTTTTGTCACGACAGATGCTCCCATCATTCGGGTTCCTGAAGAGATGCCTACCGCGCTTGCTGACCGGTTGCCGCGTGGTTTCGAGGGTGGATTGCATGGCTATACGCTGGCGCCCACCGACAGCTTAACGGCGGAGCGCTTTCTGGAACAATGGCGCGTTGCCATCAGGGCGGGCTGGGTTACAGACAAACCACTGGCGCGTCAACTGACCAAGCATGTGGAGGAGGCGGTAGAGGCTGTGCGACGCGGCGGTCGATCGGCGGCGCGCGATGCGTTGGCGGCGATCCAGAAGCTGGTGGATCAACACCAGAAGCACATCGAGCCAGAAGCGCAGGCGTTGCTATTGGAGAGCCTGCCTTGTCTTGTTCGCTGAAAGCGAGCTTGCCAGTGACCTGAACGAGGCATAGCTGGGGTATCCGTGCGGTGCCGGCGAGTTGGTGGAGCAGACGGTGGACCTGTCGGGCAGCCGGTGGACGACGAGTGCCCTGTATCTGCAGGGTATTTTGCTGGCGCGGCGAAACAATGAGTGGCACCACTTTGACCCGTTGGGCAGGGCACAGATGGTAACGACCAGCTCGGCAAGCGTCATCAGCAACAACCTGTATGATGTGTTCGGGGTGTTGCGCCATCCGCAGGGCGTTGCGCAGACGCCGTGGAGAGAAGGGGGGAGAGTTCTGGGGTTTGCCTCTCCCTCCTTTCGATGCTGGTCACCATGCTAAATCGGCGCTTCGGCTTCCATCTGCGCCACGAAGTAGGCGGGGTTCAGCCTCTCGCCGGTAGCGTACTCGAGAGCCTCCTCCCAAGGCACCGACGCGCCGGTGGCGAACACCTTCTGTCTCAGGAACGTGCCCACTTTCGGACTACGAACGAGAGCGTCCGCTGGCTCGCCTGCCAGTACCCTCGTGCGCAGCACATGCACCAGCTGCGACGCCTCCATCTCGCCCAGAATGTAGTTGTGGTAGTAGACGGGGGCAAGCGCGATATGGATTTTGGCTGCCCAGTCGGGGGCGTTGCGTCCTTCCGGCTTGCGCAGCCACTGATACCGCTCCACCAGCTGCCACCAGAGGCTGTTCAGGTCGCTATCGGGGTCGGCGTACATGGCGCGCTCGAAGTGCGTCATCACCAGCACCCAGCGGGTAAATACAATCAACGACGCCTGCATCTCCTCGATGGCGGGACGCGCCACCGTCTGCGCCTGCTCGTCGGGGATGCCTACATAGCGTTTCAGCCACTCCGCGTTGCGGTGCATCCTGCCGAACAGCATGGCGATGGCTTCGGTGCTGAGCGTGTGTGCGGGGGTGCGCAACAGGTAGGGTAGCGAACGGTCGATATAGTAGTCGTACACGGCGTGCCCCAGCTCGTGCAGCATCGTGCCCATCCACCGCTCGTTAGGACGCAGGTTGCACAGGATGCGCACGTCGCCCTCGCGGTCGATGTCGATACAGAAAGCGTGCTGGCTTTTGCCCTCCTTCTCGTAGAGGTCGCTGCGCTCCAGGATGGGCTCTACCGGCAGACCCACGTCGGCGTAGAACGCACGCGCGATGGCTTCGATGTCCTTGTCCTCGAACAGCGGGTTCAGGTCTACCTCGCCGGGCGGCGGGCTCTGGAAGAAGGGGTCGGTATAGTGCCACGGACGTAAGTCCTCCACTGCCACCCCAAACCGCTCGGCGAGGCGGCGATCCAGCTTCTCTTTGTAGCGGCGGAACGGTTCGTTGCTCAGCCGGTGCAGCTCCTCCAGCAGGGCGAACAGCCGTTGCTCGTCCAGCTCTTGCAGCTCCAGCTGCATGTCGTAATAGTCGCGGAAACCCAGCCGCTGCGCCTCGCGGTTGCGGATACGTACCAGTTCACGCACCGCCTCCGCCACGCGCTCGCCAATCTGTTTGCTGGCTTCCCACGCCTCGCGCCGCTCGTCGCTGTCGTCGCTCTTTTGCAGCACTTCACGCAGGGCGTTGTCGCTCACGCGCTCGCCGCGAAACAGCGCGCGATAGGTGTTGTACTCCTTCTCGATCTCCTTTTCGCGCTGTACGATTTCATCGATCACCTTCTCCGACATCTGATGACCGCGATACTCGTCCAGCAGCAGTTTGTGCTGGCGACGCAATAAGGGGTCGGAGAGGCTGTCGTTAGGGATGCTTTGCAGCAGGTGGTACTCGTCTTCTCGGGCGTATATCTTCATCAGCTGCGCCTGCAACGATGCACCGCGCTCGAACGCCTCTTCGCTACCCGTCACGTTCGCTTCCCACCACGCCAACGCCGTCTCTTTGGCGAGCGGGCGAACCTCGTTCACGTGCTTTTCCAGAAACTTCGTAAAGCGGTCTGGCATAGCCACCTCCTGATACGGATTGCCTTCCTGTCCATCTCTTTAAGTATACATGATGCTGTCGCGGTTTTGGGTGGTCCTGCCCTCACCCCCAGCCCTTTCCCGCCCACACACCTGTTGCCTCTCGGTCTACCTGTTTCTATGGGGCAACACGAAAGGTATTCACAGGAGACATGCCTTTTTGCACGAAGATAATGGTTAATCTACTTTGGGAGGAGACTGATGAAAGCGGTAGCACGTCGTTTCCTTATCCCAATGATTCTCTTGGAGGTCGCAATGGGTGTTGCGTTTGCCGAAGAGGCGTTGTGGATTGTTCGCGGCGTGCCGTCACACGGGCTGGTGGTATCCCCGGTCAACCTGCGCTCTTTGACCGGGCGGACGGGAACGCCCTCCGTAACCGCTGTCACCTTGCCCGATAAAAAGCCGGTTGCGGTGCAGTTTGTGCTGAATGACAACAGGAGCAGTGGCGTTCTGGTGGCACAGTTACCCGGAGCGGGAGACTGGAAACTGCAGTTGCAGATTCGTGGCAGCGGTAACGACAGCGCCAAGCCGGCAGGTGTGGTATCCACCGAACACTACGAGATGCTTTTTACGGATACCCGACAGGCGGGCTATCCTTCAGCCATATTGTATCGCTCCACAGGCAAGCGTCTGGAGACTTTTGTCTGGAACGACCGGGTGCATCACCGCACGCTGGGCAGTTTCCATTTGCGCTATGACCCCGAAGCGCGTGCGGAGGTGGTTTCGGATGGTGAGATATGCACGGTGGTGCGCGTGCAGGCTCGCTACTGCCAGCCCGGGGGCAAACGACCGCCCTCGGAGCCGTCGGCGGTATATCACTGGTTCCTGTTCAAGCGGTTGCCTCTGGCTTACGTGACAGCGCGGGTGCAGCAGAAAGAACCCTTTGCGTGGGACGAGTTTCACTTCCTGGAGTTCAACTTCCCGGATACCAGTTTTTCTCGATGGGCGGGAGGCGAGCCGTTACGCCAGGAACCGCTGGTGGCAGACGGCGGCAGTGTCCGATTCGACGGATGGGGCGCGCTGTTCGACGGGCAGAACGCCATCGGTATGTGGGGACAACCGCTCATCATCCACGACGGACGAGGGGCATACGGTACCTACCTGCACTCCACGTGGCAGAGCTGGGACAGCACCTCTCTGCAGGTCTCCACATGGCTATGGTTGGGTACCGCGACAGACCCTGTGAATGCCGTACGGCAGGCGTCGCAAAGCTTCGGACGTCCCGTATCGACGGTGGTGACAACGCCTGCCCTGCGCCAGCGTATCGAAACATTCCGGCAGAAGGCTTCCTCCCTGCGTGGTCGCGAGCGACAGATGTCGCTCTGGACGGCTGCGCTGGCGGAGAGGCTGGAGGCAGAGGGCGATTTTGCCGGCGCGGAAAAGACATTGAGCGGGCAGACACCGCCGGGATGGCATCGGTTCTCCGCGGGAGACCTTGGGGTTTTTATCGAGCAGACGGAGGAAGGGTTCCGCCTGCAGAGCCTGTACGACCTGCTAAACGGGCGCGAACTGCTTGCGGCGGACAACCCACCGCTTTTCACCCTCAGCCTGCGAGATGCTGAAACACGGCAACTGCTTGCCCTGAGCGCGGACATAGGGTGGCAAAAAGTGGCACTGCAACGACGCCGCGACGGCTTTGTGCTGCAGTGGAGCCAGCCCCGTGACGAACGCTTTGCGGGCATCAGCGTGACCGCACAGGTGCGCACCGATAGCAGGCAAAACGCTTTGCGGTGGAACCTGCAGGTGCGCAATGAGAACAACAGCTGGAGCCTGTGGCGTGTCATCTTCCCGCAGGTGGCGGTTGCGGAGCCGGGCGACGATGCCACCGTATTGTTCCCGCGCGGTCCGGGCGAAATCCAGCAGGGTGTGTGGCGACGTAACTTCGGTTATCGCAGCACCTATCCCAACGGCTGGTGCAGTATGCAGCTGCTGGCAGCCTACGTGCAAAAGCCTCACCCAACCGGGCTGTACTTTGCCGTGCATGACCCGATGGGCTGCACCAAAGAGATTGGTATGCAAAGCAATCCCGCTGGTCGCAGTGTACGGATGACTTTCGAGCATCCCGTCCCAAACATGGGCAAAGCCGGCAACTCTTTCACCCTTGTTGGGCAGGCGGTGTGGCAGCTGCTGCGCGGCGATTGGTACGATGCCGCACGAATCTACCGCCAGTGGGTGATACAGGAGGCGCAGTGGTATCCTCGCGGAGGCAACACGAACCCGCGTCTGGGCAACGCGAGTGCATGGACTGCGCCGCGCCCGTTAAAGACATTTCGCGAGTGGATGCGAGACCTGCCCGCGTGGTCACTGGCAAGCGGGGGAGCACAGGAGGTGGTGCCGCCCGTAGAGGAATTCGCGAAGTTCTGCGGCGTGCCAGTGGGCTTTCACTGGTACAACTGGCACCAGATACCCTTCGACAACGATTACCCGCATTACTTCCCCGTCAAAGAAGGGTTTGCGGAAGGCGTGAAGCGGCTGAAAGAGACAGGTGTGTATGTCATGCCCTATATCAACGGCAGGCTGTGGGATACGCGCGACAGGGGGATGGAGGACTTCCAGTTCAGCACCGTCGCCAGACCCGCCGCCACGAAGGACGAGGACGGCAACCCGTACACCGAGGTATACGGTAGCAAGGAAGCGGACGGTAGCCCGGTACGTCTGGCGGTGATATGCCCCACCACCGGGCTGTGGCAGAACAAGGTACGCGAGATTGTGATGCGCCTGTTCGGGGAGTACGGGGTGAACGCGGTGTATGTCGACCAGGTTGCCGCCGCGCCGCCAGTACTCTGCTTTGACGAATCACACGGGCATCCACTGGGCGGGGGGCACTGGTGGAACGAGGGCTACTGGCAGATGCTGGAGCGCATTCGTCGCGAGATGCCTGCCGACCGCGCCCTCACCACCGAATGCAACGCCGAACCCTTCATCGCATGGTTCGACGGATACCTCACATGGCACTGGCAGCACGAGGGGCAGGTTCCCGTCTTTCCTGCCGTCTACTCGCAAGCCATCCAGATGTTCGGGCGTGCCTATCGCGGCGGCAATACCAAAGACCTTGCCCTGCGCATGAAGGCGGCGCAGCAGCTGGTATTTGGCGAGCAAATCGGCTGGATAGACCCGAACATTATCCTTGAGGAGAACAACGCGCGCTTCCTGAGACAGGTGGTGCAGCTGCGCTGGCGGTATAGCCAGTTCTTCACACACGGAGAGATGGCGCGTCCACCCAAACTGGAGGGCAACATTCCTACCGTCCGCGCCGACTGGCAGTGGGAAGGCGAGTGGTGGGTGAGCGCGCCGGCGGTCTATACCGGCGCGTGGCAGATACCGGAGCAAAAGCGACTTGTGCTGTTCTTTGTAAACGTGGCGGACGAACCGGTCACGGCAACGATGCGCCTTAACCCGTCGGCATACGGCATCCGCGCGAAGCAGCTTCAGCTCACGGAGAAACGCGGTGAGGACGATTCGGGCAGGACGCAAACCGTTCCCTCTCGCTTCGAACGCCAGCTGACCATCGCACCCCATCAGGCAGTGGTGTGGGAGATGCTGTGGTAAGGACGGGGCATCGCGGGATGCCGCGATGCCCGCTACTTCGACCAGTCGACCACCATCTTCTTGCGTCCGCGCAGCTGTTTCTCCACTGCTATCGCCGCGATAGCCCCCTCTGCTGCGGCAACCACTGCCTGCTTGATGTGGTTGCAGATGACGTCGCCAACGGCGTACACACCTGGAACCGTTGTCTGATACTCCGAGTCCACCATGATACATCCACCCTCACTGAGCGGAACCTGTCCAGCAAGGAAGTCCGTAATCGGATGTCCGCCCTGCAGGTAGATGAACACGCCCGCTACGGGCAGGGTCTCTTCGGTGCCAAGAGGCGTGCGGTAACGGATGGCTTCTACCTTCTGCTCGCCGATAACCTCACGCAACGCCGCTCCCCAGTACATGGTGACCTTCGGGTGTTCGCTCAGCTCACGCACCATCTCAGGGTCGGCGTGTATCTCTCTCTTCGGCGAGAGGAAGTGCAGTTTACTGACAAACTGTGTGAGGAAGAGGGCTTCTTCTACCGCCTCTTCGCTACTGCCGACCACAGCCACCTCCGCGTTGCGGAAAAAGGCGGCATCGCAGGTGGCACAATACGAGACCCCGCGCCCCAGCAGGCGGTCTTCGCCCGCGACGCGGTTGCCTCGCCCCATCGAGCCGGTGGCGATAATCACCGTCTTCGCCTGGTATGTCCCGTTGATGCCGAACAGCACCTTCGGGTTACTCAGCAGGTCGGTCGCCTGAATCCTGTCCTGCACGAACTCCGCGCCAAACGATTCCGCCTGCTGGTGCATCCGCCGAACCAGCTCTTCCCCGCTGATTTCGCCCAGAACGCCTGGGTAGTTGGCGATTTTGCTGGTGATACCCAGTGCACCGTTGGCGATGCCCTTGTCAATGACCAGCGTCTTCAGGTTTGCCCGGGCAGTATAGATAGCGGCAGTGGCTCCCGCAGGCCCACCACCGATGATGGCTACATCATACACCCCTTCCTCCTGGCGAGGGGGCGGCATCAACTGAATGTCGAACTTCATCACATCACCTCGTTATGCGTTGCTGAGTCTCGCCAAAATGTTACCCGATTCCAGTAAATGACTCGTGACTGGGTATCCACAGGCTCCGCGTCCTCTGTGTGTTTTGCCACAGTATTAGATACGCAGGGATTGGAGGCAGATTCTTCAGTAACCGCTGAGCAGGCAGGTGGATTATACCGCCACTCCTATCCCGCTGACCTTCAAGCCCGGAAACACTCTCGCCACGTTCGGGTTGCCCAGGCGCCTCTGCACCACCTCCGCCAACACTTCGCGGTAATCCGTGGTGACCCTCAAATCGCCGGGTTCCTCCAGCTGATGCGGTTCCAGACCCGGCCAGCGGGCAAACACTTTGCCTCCCCGAACGCCTCCACCCAGCACCAGCATTACACCTGCCCGTCCGTGGTCGGTACCCAGTCCGCTGTTCTCGCGCACGCGCCTGCCGAACTCGGTCATCGCCACCAGCATGATATGCCGCATGGCGTCACCCATATCGGTGGCGAAAGCCGCGAGGCTCTGGGCAAGGTCGGCAAGGTTGCCCGCCATCCAGCCACTGATGCTTCCCTGCGCCACATGCGTGTCCCAGCCTCCCTTATCCAGGCAGGCCACCTCCAGCCCCACCTGAGCTTTGATCAGGGCGGCAACCTGCTTCAACCCGCGTCCGAGGCTGCTATCTGGGTAGACGGCTCCGCGTGCTGGCTGGTAGCGCGTCGGGTCGATGCGCTGCAGCGATCGAAGCACCTCCAGGGTATCCTGAGCGGTCTGGCTCACCCTGCGTCGCCTGTTCCGCGCATACATCTCCTGCAGGATGTGCTGCATCTCTTCCGCCTGCGTGATGCCCATCGTCTTGGGCATGGCGAGGCGGAAATCGGAGAGGGTCTGCAGCACCACAGCGTCCGTGCTGCCACGCAACGACTCAGGCAGTACGTTACTGAAGGCAACCGCCCGCAGGGGCGAAGACTGCCTGCGAGGCACGCTCAACAGGTGGCGTGCAATCCAGCCGTTATTGACTCCCACTTTCGCCTCGGCAACGCCGCGTTCCATGGCGGACATGGCTTCGAAGTGCGAACGCGATTTCTCCATCGAACCGCAAGCGTGGACGAACGCCAGTTTGCCCTGCTCGTACAGCGGGTAAAGCGGCTTCAGGGCGGGGTGCAGGGCAAAACGGTCATTGAGTGCGATGGCGCGTTCGTTTGCAGGGCGTCGCCGGTCGTTGGGGGTAGGTATCGCCAGCGACGGGCGGTTGCGGTAATAGGCATCCTCTGCATAGGGGATAACCATATTCAGCCCATCCACGCCGCCACGCAGAAACAGGCACACCAGCACATCGCCCTTGCTCTCGGTGCGGGGTGGCTTCAAAGCGATTTGTGCCAGCGCGCTGTTCCCTCCGAGCAACCAGCCCAGCATGGCAGAGAAGCCACCAAGCAGGATTTGTCGCCTTATTGGTGAGTGGTCGTCGTCGCCCACATACCTCTCCATCTCTTCCCTCCGCTGATTCCGTCCTGTGCCAGGTCGTCATCATCGCCACTGAAACTCTGGCGACGCCAGGATTAACGCCGCCTGCTGCGCCAGTGTACCGTGCAACCTCTCCCGCAAGAGACGCAACGGCGGTGCGTCCGGCGGCAGGCAGAAAACGGTCTGCAGCAAAGCGTCCCCCGCAGGCATCTTACCCACCAGCGCAGGCAAGTCCACATACGTCCCGCGTATCTCGTTGGCGCACAGCGCAATCGCAAAGTTCCACCTTGCCAGCAGGGTTCCCTTCCACGCCTCTTCGCCCTGTGGATAGCCATCTGGCAACGGCCACTGGTAGAGCGGTTGCCCCATCTTGTCCAAATGCTCCTGCAGGGGACGGTTGCCGTCGGTCAGGGCGTACAGCGCGCGCAGCGCGGATACCATGTAGTCGAAAGGACGCTTGAACGCCGGCGGCGACTGCAAAAACTCCTCTGAGAGCAGTAACTCGCGCAGCACCTCGCTGATATCACCTCCGGTGCTCAGGTACACCTCGCTGAGGCGGCGTACGGTCGTTCTGGGGACTTGCGCCACGAAGTGCGCGCACAGCTTGGCGCAGAGATGTCGTGCCGTGGAGGGGTGCATCGCCAGCATCTGCAATACCTGCTCGCCCTCATCTTCCCCACCACCAGCCGGGATGCGTCGCCCCAGGATGTGCTTCTCGCCGTCATCATGCTGGGACGGGTCAAAGCGGAACCTGCCGCGTGGGCGCAAGAAACGCTCTTCCACCGTCCACCCGGTGAAGCTGCGGGCAACTTCCTGCACGTCCTTCTGGGTATAACCGCCATGCACGCCCAGCGTGTGCAGCTCCATCAGCTCGCGGGCATAGTTCTCGTTTGGGACGCCGCGTCGGTTGCGGTAGTTATCCAGATAAAGGAGCATGGCGGGGCTACGAGCAGTTGCTTTCAGCAGGTCGGGGAACTTACCGAGCGCGTATCGTCGCAGCACGTCCCGCTCATACTGGGGCAGGTAGTATGCGCAAAGCCCTTTGCGGGCGTCCACGTTGAAATGGTCGCGCCAGAAGTCCACCATGCGCTCTTGCAGCTGGTAGCGGCTGTAAACAGCGCGCAGGACGGCGTGTTGCTGCAGCTGGCGGAGCACTTCGGGAACGGGCAGGTCGCCCAGCTCGGCGGGGGCAACCTGGAATATCTCGAAACCCCGCAATCGCAGTCGCACCAGCCATTCCTCGCCCTCCTCATTGGGATGCAACTGCTGCTCGAGATAGGCGACCCTGCCCATCTCCGCCAGCCGGTCCAGCTCGGTGAGGGTCACGCCGAAGGTCACGCGGTTGAGCCAGATGGTGTCGTCGGGCAGACCCCTGCGCGTTGTCAGACCGGCGACAAGCGGTGGCGGAGCCATTGCCCGACGCAAAACCGACTGGCAACCGGAGAGCAACCCAGCCCCTGCCACCAGCCCTAGATGCAGGCACTCTCTGCGGGTCAGTTGCACTGTTTTCACCTTCTTCCGGCTAAGAGACGGTGGTATTCGCCGGTTGAGAGGGCGCTAAAGCCGGTGAGCGGGTGAACAGGGCTTCCACCCCAGCACCCACCGACGCGAAACCTATCAGCGGCCCCACCACGAACCAGCCCAGTATCGGAACCAGAGTCGCCAGCACACAGAACAACGCGCCGCGGGACAACGCACCGTATGGAGTCAGCGAGGGTTCCAGCTGTTTCAAACGCTGTGCCACCAGCGCCGCCAGTCCGCTAAACCCGACTGCCGCTGTAAGCAGTAGCAGCAGGTACATTATCCATCCGACCAGCTTCAGCAGACCGTTTGGCTGGTTCAGCAGCGCCGCCACGATGATACCCAGCACCAGTGCAATGACTGCGCCCAGCAGAGTCACCTTGCCCGGAGAATGTTCGATCCGCTCGCGAGCACGCGCCGTGCGCTCACCGAACAGCACCGACACAGCTATCACCAATGCCCACAGGGAGACTACCGTCGCCACCACAATCCCGATTACCGCGAGAACATCGCCAATCGTTGCCATCTCTTATCACCTCACTAGAGTAGACGTTGGCAGGTAGAAAAAGTTTCCTGCTCTGCACATAGCCACTGGGTGGAGCCTCTATCCCGCGCTTAACCACCGATGCAGCGTGCGTGCATCCTGCAGGAACGCCTCCGCAGAATCCCCTCGCACGAACTCCAGCAGTATCCAGTGTTCTCTCTGCGACAGGTGGACGACCTGAAGGAAACGGCTCCACGCCTTCTCGCCCTCCTGCAGCGGGCAACGCTCGCCCGAACTGCTCCACCAGAAGGCATGGACGTTCACCAGCCAGGGCATTAGCCTGCGCAAATCGCGCAGGTTTGGCAGAAGAGACTGTTCCACCCTCGGTTGCCAGTAGGTACGCACGGCGGGATGCGCAACTGCTTCCAGCAGTCGCCGTGCCGATTCCCCCGTATCGGTGAGCGTGTTACCGTGAAACTCGTAGCAGATGGTGACCCCCTCGCGCGATGCGCTCTGTGCGATATTTCGGGAGTCGTCCACTACCCTCTGCCAGTATTCCGGCGACGCCTCGCGCGAGCCCTGTTTGCCCGCCCACACGCGGATGACAGGTGCTCCCAGCTCTTTCGCGGTTGCCAGCACCTTTTCAAAGGGCAGTTCGTCCCCGTGCCCGGCGCGGTAGTAGGAACCATAGGAGCTGACCACCAGCCCTGCTTCGCGCGTCTGACGCGCGACCTCACGCGCCGCTTGCAGGTCGCCGTGGGGTACGTGGATATCGCCGCCCCACTCGATGCCCTGCAAACCAGCCTGCGCCGCCAGGCGAATCACTTCCTGCGGCGGCAGCTTGCGAAAGGTAACGGAGCATACACCTGCTCTGAGCATGATACTCCTCCTCCTTCTACTCGCCCGGCTGATTGCGCTTTGTGCCCTCCTCTTCCCTGGCGAGCCCGATGACCAGTTCGGTTTGACCACACCTTTGATATAGCCATCCTTCTGCGACGACGCCATCTCGAACGCCCTGCCGACGTCCTCGAGGGCGAAGCGGTGGGTGACCATTTTTTCCATCGGGAAGATGCCTTTCTGCGCTGCCCACAAACCACGTCGGATGTCTTCCTCCGGGTTCAGCGAGTAGGCAGGATGCGGATTGTGCACCACTGC
>Ga0272447_1001549_pt1:2500-14165 | contig 14165 bp, 13 predicted proteins | sample YNPCB0133_FD_194589 | JGI IMG/M metagenome (GOLD analysis project Ga0272447, IMG submission 194589) | Hot spring microbial mat communities from Yellowstone National Park, WY, United States - YNP-CB-013-3 | ecosystem: Environmental > Aquatic > Thermal springs > Hot (42-90C) > Sediment... | reverse complement strand
GCGCCTATGTATCGCCCACTGGTGGCAACGGGCTCCTACGCCCACATCATGCGCTGAGCGAGCAGCAACGCGCCTTCCACTGGGGAGTACAGCGGCGGTTTGATTTCACCCCGCCAAGCGGGTAAATACGTCACCAGCTGCTCTCGGAATCGGTGGAGGAACATGCCTCCCGACTTCCACACGCCGCCGACGGTGCAAATGGGGAAATCTTCGGGCAGGTGAAGATGGGTGGCGACGTGAATCACCAGTCCCGCCAGGTGGTGTGCCGCGTCGGCGAGGATACGGTTTGCCGGGGCATCGCCGCGCTCGGCTGCCTCGGAGACCAGAGGCGCCAGCTCCGCCAGCAACGACTGTGGGTTCTGGGTGCGGTAGAGCGCGCTCAGCCACTCGCCCGCATCGGAGGTTCCCAACGTCGCCGCAACCATCTCGGTCAACAGGGTCTGCTCACCCCAGCCCTCCCTGGCGGCAAGCACCGCGCGCAGCGCCTCGCGCCCAATCCAGAAGCCGCTTCCCTCGTCGCCCAGCAGGTAGCCCCACCCACCTGCCCGCATCAGCCTGCCTTCCCGGTCGCGCCCGCAGGCAATGGAGCCTGTGCCTGCAATCACCAGCACACCCGGGTTGCCTCCAGTAGCCCCCTCCAGCGCAATCGCATAGTCCGCCAGCACCAGAACCCTTGCCCCGGGTAGCATCTGCTGCAAGAGATGTTCAAACAGGGCGCGACGGTCAGGCAGGGTGTATCCGGCAGCACCTGCACACACCACATGTACCGTCTCGCGGTTCACATCTGCCTGGCGGAACAGCTCCTCCAGAACGTCCTGCCAGGTGCCGGGAGGTTTGCTGGCAATGTTCAATCCCTGCCCCTGCACATGCGCCAGCACACGCCCGTCTGGCTGAGCCCAAAGCAGGTCGGTCTTCGTCCCGCCGGCGTCTATGGCCAAAAGAGTGGAAGAAATCACGATGCGTTACCCCGCACTTTGAACGCGCGCTACTATGATAATGCAAAAATCAGCCTGTGGCAAGCGGGTGCTGGCAGGGAGCAGGTACCCTTGACAAAGGAAGGTTTGTTCGGTAAAATCCTACAGGTGTTTGAAGGCAAATCCACAGGGAGTGGGCTGGCAATGGTCGCTGTAGTCAGGACAGGCGGAAAACAGTATAAGGTGGAACCGAATACCATATTGCGTGTGGAAAAACTGCCGGTGGAGGAAGGGCAGACCGTCGAGTTGACTGAGGTGCTGTTGGTGCAGGACGACAACGGTCTGCGTATTGGCACACCCACCGTACCGAACGCGAAAGTGGTGGCAGAAGTGGTGCGCCATGTCAAGGGCAAGAAGATTATCGGATTCACCTATAAACCCAAGAAGAACGAGCGGCGTCACTACGGACATCGGCAGTGGCAGACCGTTCTTCGCGTACAGAGCATCGAAGCGTAGAGTGAGGTGAGGTCAATTGGCACACAAGAAAGGTGTCGGCAGCTCCCGCAACGGGCGAGATAGCAAGTCCAAGCGCCTCGGCGTGAAGGAATACGCTGGCGAGTTCGTGAAGGCGGGAAGCATCATCATCCGTCAGCGGGGCACCAAATTCAAGCCCGGCAAGAACGTGGGCATGGGCGGCGATTACACCCTTTTCGCGCTGGTAGACGGCGTGGTGAAATACGAAAGCCACGACAAGAAGAACCGGCGCGTCAGCGTGGTGCCCGTTGCCGAATCGGTGACTGCATAGATCGGCAGGGTGGTGAGGAAATGAAAAGGCTCGCCAGTGCGCGAGCCTTTTCGTGCATTCGAGGTAGATGATGTTTGTCGACGAAGTCACCATCGAGGTTCAGGCTGGAGACGGCGGGAACGGCTGCGTCGCCTTCCGGCGGGAAAAGTACGTGCCGCGCGGCGGTCCCTCTGGCGGAGACGGCGGGCGCGGAGGCGATGTGGTGCTTGTCGCGGATGAACGCTTAACCACCTTGCTAGACTACCATTTCCAGCGTCACTATCGTGCGGAGCGAGGAGGCAACGGCGGAAGTAACCTGCGGCACGGCAAACACGGGCAACACTGCGAGCTGCGTGTGCCGGTCGGAACCGTAGTGTATGATGAGGAGACCGGCGAGTGGTTAGCAGACCTGGTACAGCCGGGGCAGCGCGTGGTGGTGGCGCGAGGGGGTCGCGGTGGGCACGGAAACGCCTACTTCGCCAACCCGTCACAGCAGACCCCCCGCTTTGCCGAGAAGGGCGAACCGGGCGAGCGGCGCAGACTCCGGCTGGAGCTGAAACTGCTGGCGGATGTGGGGCTGGTTGGATACCCCAACGTAGGGAAGTCTACCCTTATCTCGCGCATCTCCGCCGCCAGACCCAAGATTGCGGACTATCCTTTCACCACGCTGGTACCCAATCTGGGCGTCGTCTTTGTGGAGCCGGGGCGTAGCTTCGTGGTGGCCGATTTGCCGGGGCTCATCGAGGGCGCACACGCGGGCGAAGGGCTGGGACACCAGTTCCTCCGCCACGTGGAAAGATGTCGCGTGCTGGTGCACCTGCTGGACATCTCCGGCATGACGGGACGCGACCCCCTGCAGGATTTCGAGGTCATCCAGCGCGAACTGGAATTGTACGACCCCGACCTGCTGCGCCGACCGATGGTGGTTGCGCTGAACAAGGCGGACGTGGCTCCCCCTGAACTCAGGGACCGCGTGCGAGACGCCCTGCGCGAGAAGGGCTATTCGGTGCACGTCATCTCTGCCGCGACGGGAGAAGGCGTACAGTCGCTGGTATACCATCTGGCAGAACTTCTGGACTCCATCCCCCCGCCAGCAACGCCGGTCGAGGAGATGGTGGTGATTCGTGCTCCGCGGCAGGATGAACGGGCATGGCACGTGGAACAGACCGGCGAACACGAGTTTGAAGTTCAGGGCAAGGGCATCGAGCGCATGGTGAAAATGACCGATTTAGAGAACGAGGAAGCCGTCCGTCGCCTGCATCGCAAGCTGGAGCGCATCGGTGTGCTGCAGCGTTTGCGCGAGGCGGGCATCCAGCACGGCGACACCGTGCGCATCGGTGACGAGGAGTTCGACTTCATCGACGAGGAGCACTGGGAAACCTCGTAATGGCTTACCGAAGGATTGTTATCAAGGTCGGGACAAGCACGCTGACGGATGAAACCGGTGCTTTAGACCGTGTATACATCGCCTCGCTTGCCATGCAGTGCGCGGCGGAGCATCGTTCGGGCGCCGATGTGGTGCTGGTCAGTTCCGGTGCTATTTGCGCAGGCATTGACCAGTGGGAAAACTATGCCGGTCAAACTGTCCCCCATCAAATGCGTGCCACCATGCCTCTCAAGCAGGCGATGGCGGCCATCGGTCAGCCCCTGTTGATGCAGGCGTATCTGGTGGCTTTCACCGCGTACGACTTGCCCGTAGCCCAGGTCTTGCTCACCCGTGAGGATTTCGGCGAGCGCCAGCGGTTTCTGCACGCCCGCAATACCCTGCAGCAACTGCTGAAAATGGGAGTGGTTCCAGTCATTAACGAAAATGATACTGTCGCCGTTGACGAGATTCGCTTCGGCGATAACGACACGCTGGCGGCGATGGTCGCTTCGTTGCTGGACGCCGACCTGCTCATCCTGCTCTCGGACGTGGAAGGGCTTTACGAGCCCGACGAGCGCGGGCGTTATACCCGACCGGTGCGCGAGGTGTATCGGCTGGACGAGAACATCTGGCGCATGGCGCGCGGTAGCGGCACGCGCGTGGGCACGGGCGGGATGGTGACCAAGCTGCAAGCGGCACAGATTGCCACTACCTCCGGCGTGACGATGGTGATTGCACACGGCAGACACGAGGGAATTATCCACCACATCTGTCGCGGGCATGGATTTGTGGGAACGGTTTTTTATCCTCTGCCCCGCAAGTTGTGTCACCGCAAACGCTGGCTGGCGTATGGTCTGCCTGCGGCAGGCACCATCGTCGTCAACGAGGGCGCCAGAGAGCCTATCGTTACCGATGGCAAAAGCCTGCTTCCCGCGGGCGTGCTCTCCTGTGAAGGTCATTTTCTCCCCCAGCAGGTCGTGGAGGTGCGCGACGAGAAGGGACACGTGTTCGCCCGCGGCTTCACGAACTACAGCAGTGAGGAGCTGGCGCGCATCGCAGGTTGCCAGACCTCGCAGATTGAACAAAGGCTCGGCTTCAAGCGCGCCGATGAGGTCATACACCGCGATAATCTGGTGCTGGTGTACGGCGCATGGGTGTAGCTACCAAACTGAAGCACGTTTTCAGAGGAGGTAAGGCTCCTCCCGAGCCGTAGTTTCCCTGAACGTCCCTCAACAGGCTGATGCATCAAAGGCTCCTCTTCTGCAGGAGAACGGCTTGCGTGTCAAGAACTGCTCAAACAGAGTGCAGACATTCCGAGGGAGGAACAGTGACATGAGAAGTGGCAGGGTGTTGTGCTTGCTGGTCGCCGGGATGGTACTATCTACTGCACCGGTGTTGTCGGCACCTTCGCTCACCTTGTCCGACCTGCTCCAGCAGATGATAGACCTCAGCGCGCTGAGCACCAAACCCCTTCCGGGCGAGCAGTGCCAACAGGCATCCAGCTATGACCGCGCCAGCCGCATTGTGGACGGGAAGAAGGTAGACTGGTTCGCCAACGGCGACGCTGGTCATTACATCCGTATCGAGGAGCGCAACGGGCGCAGGGAGATGGTGATGGCAGACATCCCGGGTCCGGGCGCGATAGTGCGTATCTGGTCAGCGAACCCGAAGGGTGTTCTGCGCATCTACATCGACGGCGCGGAGAACCCGGTGATCGAGCGCGAATTCGCGAAGCTTTTTGACGGTTCGCTGGGCTATCCTTTCGTACCTCCGCTGGCTGGTATACGTTCCAGTGGTGCGAACATCTACTTCCCCATCCCCTTTGCCAGGCGCGCGCTGGTTACCGTAGAAGGCGGCGAAGGGATGTACTATCATGTGAACTACCGGCTCTACCCGCCCGGCACCTCCGTGGAGAGTTTCTCGTGGGAAGCGGTGGAGCGTACGCGGCGGCTGGGTGAGCAGGTTGCCCAGCGGCTGGCTAAGCCTTACGAGACGTGGCGTCCTCCTTCTGGTTCCAGAGCGTATGCCATCCGCTGGAATATCCCCACAGGAGGTTCGCGCACGCTGGAACTGCAGGGACCGGCGCGTGTGGTGGCGATAGAGATGAAGCCGCAGGCGCAAGACTTGCAGAAGGCGTTGCGGGCGGCGATACTGGAAATCACCTGGGATAATGCCACGCTGCCCTCCGTGTGGTCTCCGCTGGGGGATTTCTTCGGTACGGGACCGGGCTTGAACCCCTATCAGGCGTTGCCCTGCGGGATACTGCAAAACGGCACGATGTACAGCCACTGGGTAATGCCATTCGCCAGACGGGCAGTGCTGCGCGTGCGCAACGACAGCGATGAACCCCTGAGCCTGTCAGGCAGGGTGGTAGTGCAGCCCACCCGCTGGAGCGGTCAACAGCTCTATTTCCACGCGCAGTGGCACACGCAGTATCCCATCCGCTCCCGACCGATGCGCGACTGGACGATGGCGGAAGCAGAGGGCTCCGGGCGATTCGTGGGTGTCGCCATGAGCATCGCAAACCCTGTGAAAGCATGGTGGGGTGAGGGTGACGAGAAGTTCTACGTCGATGGAGAAGATTTTCCGAGCACCTTTGGAACCGGTACGGAGGACTTCTTCGGCTATGCCTGGTGCAACCCAACGCCCTTCACACACGCCTACCACAACCAGCCCCGCGCCGACGGTCCAGTCAACTTCGGACATGTGTCCAACAACCGTTTCTTGATTATTGACAACGTGCCGTTCCAGCAAAGGTTCCGCGCCGATATCGAGGTGTGGCACTGGGCGGAGACAGAGGTCGGCTACAGCGCCGTCGGTTACTGGTATACCGACCGCCAGCAGGGCGCACGGAGCTTCCCCACGCTGCAGGAGCGTTTGCCTGTGCGGCTGCCCGAGCTGAAAGTGTACCGCGAGCCGGATGCTATCGAGGGCGAGAAGATGAGCGTGTTAAGCCACACCGGAGGCAACGTCACCATACAGGATATGCAGGGCTTCGGTGAGGCATGGAGCGACGCCAAACATCTTTGGTGGACAGGCGCAAAGCCGGGCGACGTGCTGGAACTGGGCTTTAACGCCAGCAAGGCGGGCACATACGAGCTGATAGTGGCGATGACCAAAGCGGTGGACTACGGTCAGTTTCGCCTGTCGGTCAACGGCACACCCGTCGGCGAAGTGATAGACCTGTTCCACAACGGCGTTATCCACACGGGCAAAATCAGCCTGGGAAAGGTGCAGTTGAAGCAGGGGCAAAACGTGTTGCGCGTCGAGGTGGTGGGCACGAACCCCGCCAGCACGGGCGACCGCCACATGTTCGGGCTGGACTTTATCAAGATTCAGGAAGCACAATAAACTCCGGCAGGGGGCACCACGCGTGCCCCTCGGCTATTCTAATTGCTCCTTCTGGATTCGCTGCGCGATATTCAGCAAGGTTGGTAGCTTGTTCACAATGACATCCCACAGAGTCTCGTCATCGTGCCGTATGACCTTAGACCCGGAATCAATGATGTCCTGAAGAAACAGTTTCCAGCTCTGGGACATATATTGCCTCCTGAAGAACGGTCTCTCGCGCCCACGGTTTGAGCGCACTATCCATCACGAGGTCCACGCGGCATCTCAGCAACGCTTCCAGATAGAACTTGAGCTGCATGTATCTGTCGAAACCCGGAGGGCGGAGAAACTCCACCAGAATATCCACGTCGCTCCCACTGGTCGCATCCCCACGCGCCACCGAGCCGAACACAGCCAATCGCCGCACGCCGTAGTCCTCTGCGATTTGTTTCCAGTGCGCGGAAAGCACCCGCAACACGCTATCGCGATGCATCGTTATCGTCCTCCGACAGTATTTTACCACTGCACGGTATCGCCCGCAATGTGGCATTGGCGCGGAGGAATAACCACCGAAGCGGCGTATCGAGTTATGGGTAACACGAAGGGAGGTAACGCTATGTACTGGTGGGGGCTGAGCCTGATGTGCCTGATGATAGGGATTTCGGTCAGCGCCGCGGCGCAACAGGTGCTTTTCGATTTCGAGAAGGAAGAGCACGTGAAGGAGGCAGTGCGCAACGAGGTTCAAATACAGCGCGTGCCGGCGGGTGGCAAACTGTCGGGGCAGGCTCTGCAGGTGGAGTTTCAGCCCGCCGAGTGGCCGAACATCATGTTTCGTCCCACACAGGCATGGAACTGGACGGGGGCAGGCGCGCTGGCAATCGACATCTATAATCCCAACCACGAACCGGTGTGGTTTGGCATCCGCGTGGACGACGACCCTCGCGCTGACGGCTGGAACCACTGTCGCCAGGCAACCACCACCATCGGCGCCGGGGAGACCCAGACCTATGTGCTTCCCCTCGCCTTTAACCCGATGGACTACGGCATGAGAGGTTTGCCGCCCCTGGCGCAGGGTGGTGGCATTCTGCTGGGAGTGGCAAATCCGCACAGGCTGAACCTGAACCATATCGTGGCGTTTCAGGTTTTTCTCCACCGTCCAGCCAAACCGATACCGCTACAGATTGACAACGTCCGCCTGATAGAAGGCAGTGCGCCGGTCAAAGGCATTGTCGACCGGTTTGGGCAGTGGGCAGGTGGCGACTGGCTTGGCAAAGTGAAGGATGAGGCGGACCTGAGGCAGAGACGCCAGCAGGAGGAACAGGAGTTGCAGCAGTTCCCCACCTTGCCCGACCGCGACGAGTACGGCGGCTGGAAGAGTGGTCCCAAACTGCAGGCGACCGGCTATTTCCGCACCGCCAAACACGACGGCAAATGGTGGCTGGTGACGCCAGAAGGCACGCTGTTCGTCTCGCTGGGGATGGATTGTGTGCATACTGGCGACGCCACCTTCATCACCGGACGCGAGGAGATGTTCACCTGGCTGCCCGAAGAGGGCACTCCGCTGGCAAAGCATATCGGTTATCATTCGGGGATACACTCGGGACCAGTGAAAGAGGGTAGAACCATCAACTGGTATGCCCTGAACCTTCAGCGCAAGTACGGGGAGAACTACAAGCCGCTGTGGATGGACGTGACCTTGCGTCGCTTGCGCTCATGGGGGTTTAACACCATCGCCAACTGGTCGGACTGGGATTTCTACCGCAACGGAAAGGTTCCCTATGTGGGCACGGCGCACATCGGCGGTGACCACGCCCGGGTTGCCAGCGGCAACGACTACTGGGGCAAGATGCACGACCCCTTTGACCCCAAATTCGAGCAAAGCGTGCGCAACTCCCTGCGCGCGGTCACACAACGCATCGGTGACGACCCCTGGTGCATTGGATACTTCGTGGACAACGAGCTGAGCTGGGCTGGTACAGGCGAAGAGGGCGGTCGTTACGGACTGGCGTACGGCACGTTGCAGGAAGACGCGGCAAACTCGCCCGCCAAGCGCGCCTTCGTGCAGCAGCTGCGCCAGAAGTACGGTCAGATAGAGAGACTGAACGCGGCGTGGAACAGCTCATTTGCCAGCTGGGAGGAACTGGAGAAACCCCAGAGGCTGCAGCCGCCATCCACCGATGCCCGCAGGCAGGACTTCGCGGAGTTTGTCAAAAACCTGGCTAGGCAGTACTTCCGCACGGTGCGTCAGGTGCTGAAGGAACTCGCGCCCAATCATCTGTATCTGGGCTGTCGGTTTGCGTGGTACGGGCAAGATGCCGTCGAGGCGGCGGCAGAGTATTGCGACGTCATCAGCTTTAACATCTACGCGCCGCGGGTGGAGCGCGAACGCTATAGCATTGTGGAGCGACTGGACAAACCCGCCATCATCGGCGAGTTTCACTTCGGTGCGCTGGACAGGGGCATGTTCCACACCGGACTGGTCGCCGCGAAAGACCAGCAGGACCGCGCCCGCATGTATAAGGACTACCTGACCAGTGTGCTGACACACCCCAACTTCGTGGGCTGTCACTGGTTCCAGTACAACGACCAGCCGCTTACCGGACGCTGGTTCGACGGCGAGAACTACAACATCGGCTTTGTCACCATCACCGATACGCCCTACCCCGAGATGGTACAGGCAGCGCGGGAGATACACGGCGAGGCATACCGCCTCCGCTCGGGCAGTTCACGCTAATCGCTCGTCCAGCCGTAAGCCCAGCTGCTCCGCCAGGTGGACTGCCTGCCAGTACTCCTGTGCGGTGATGCGACGGTTGATTTCGGGGTACCGTTCGGAGGAAACCATGCCCGCGGGGTGGTACTGCGCCATCACGTTCACGTAGGTATCGGGCGCGACCTGCTCGGCGAGAAAACGCAGGATATGCTCGGTACCTGCCACATCGCCTGGCATCACCAGGTGGCGCACCAGCACACCTCGCTTTGCCAGTCCATTCTCGTCGAACTTCAGCACGCCTACCTGCCGGTGCATCTCCTGAATGATGCATCGGGCGACTTCGGGGTAGTCCCGCGCCTTCAGGTAGCGGTGTGCCTTCTCAGGGTCCCATATCTTGAAATCGGGCATGTAGATGTCCACGACGCCGTCCAGCAAGCGCAGGCTCTCCATCGAATCGTAGGCGGAGGTGTTGTACACGATGGGCAAGCGCAGACCGCCTTCCACCGCAAGCACCAGCGCCTCCAGCACCTGCGGCACCACATGTTCGGGCGTGACCAGATTGATGTTGTGACAGCCCAGCGACTGCAGGTGAAGCATCATGCTTGCCAGCCGCTCGGGGGGGACCTCTACGCCTTCGCCGCGGTGGCTGAGGTCGCTGTTCTGGCAGAACACACACCGCAGGTTACACCATGAGAAGAAGATGGTGCCGCTGCCGTTCCATCCGCGCAGGCAATCTTCTTCGCCATGGTGCGGGAAATAACTGGATACCCGCGCGTACCTGCCCGTGCGACAGATACCCCTATCGTCTGCCAGGCGGTTGACGTCGCAATGGCGCGGACAGACGCGACACCGCCCGAGGGAGGCTATCGCCTCCTCCGCCCGCCGTTGCAGTTCGCCCTTGCGGTACAGCGCCAGATAGGCGGGTTCAAAGCTCCCTGCGGGGATGAGGTATCGCTGCGCAGTGCCCGTTTGGCGATACATGGGCATTTCACCCTCCATGACGATGATACCCCAAATGCAGCAGCAGGTGTGCAGGGAGCAGAGGAGTTCAGGCGCATTGTCTGCGTTGCCTGCGGCTGTCTGTCGTCTGGGCAGATGTGAGGTGGCTCATCGAACAGCCCTGCGTTACTCCGCCTGTGCGAGATAAGCCCTGTATAAAGCACGGAACAGTGCGCCGTGGTTAGGCACTCTGAGGTGGAGCAGTTCGTGAACAATCACCTGTCGGCGAAACTCCGCCGGCTGGTGCAGCAGGTCCGTATCAAAGGTCAGACGCCCGCGCGACGAACAACTCGCCCACTTACGCTTCATCGGGCGGACGTGGATTTCCAGTGGCTGAACCTGCAGCCGCCGCGCCCAGGCCTGGACCTCGGCTTTGAACAGGTCAACGGGTACAGCCTTTTCCAGCGGTATCCAGTCTGAAGGCAGAGCTTTTTTCATTCGGCAGCCCTCCGTAGCAGATCAAGGATGCGATTAGCCCAGGCAACGACCTCTTTGACGCCCAAGTCCAGCAGGGCTTTGTAGAGCCGGGTGCGCAGTTTTCCCTCATCGGCTATACTGATTGCCCAGTTCGGGAAGGAGGCAAAGGCTTCTTCCAGCGACGCGGCGGTTTGCTCCGCTTTTTCTGGTTCCACCTTCTGAGTGCGCAGCCACCACTCCACGGCGAAAGCCTGCAGGGACAGTGGGCTGGAGAGGCGTTCCTCTTGAGCCGCTTGCAGTTGACGCACTATCTGTTCGAGTTCATCCAGCGATTCCTTTGCCGAGATAAGCTGCTCCTCAAAACGGCGCAGCACTTCCTGCGCGCGCTCCCCGATGGGGATGAGGTGAGGGGCTGACTTTCCCTGCTCGGCAACGATGCGATGCAACTCCTTAAGCAGGTTGAAGACCTTGACCGTATCTGGCTTATCCTGCTTTAAAAGGGCAAGTAGCTGCGCCGGACCGATTTCGTAGGTGCTCTTGGGTTCTTCTACACTGGAGGTGCTGGTATGCCGCTGGACAATCTCCGCCGTCTTACGCAGGAACGATTTGTCCACCGGTACGTGCGGTTCGTACGCGCTACGCACCAGGCGGTACATTTCCACCAGCCGTTCATAGTCTTCAAGGAAGGGACGCAGGAAGGGATCGGGAGAGAGGATTTCGTGGATTTCCTGTAGCTCGCGGAAGAAGGCATAGAAGGCTTCGCGGCGCTCCTTGTCGCGAAAATGTTCCAGCACGGCTTCGGCGGCCTTGTCTTCAGTTTTCCCGGCCGTGAGCGGCAGGTACTCGGCTCGCCCCTGCGCCATCAATTGGGCGAAGCGCTCCTGCAGGACATCCAGCCCTTCGACCACGCCGCTGACATCCTGCGAGTCAAAGGCCAGCGCCCGCTCCAGGTTCTCGAAGACGCCAACGAAGTCCACGATCAGGCCGGTGGTCTTGCGCTGCCCCTCTTCGCTTTCGTAAGGGCGGTTGACGCGGGCAATGGCTTGCAGCAGCACGTGGTCGCGCATGGGCTTGTCGAGATACATGCAGTACACGATGGGCGCATCGTAGCCGGTGAGCAGTTTTTCAGTGACGATGAGGATCTG
>Ga0272447_1001543_pt1 | contig 14203 bp, 7 predicted proteins | sample YNPCB0133_FD_194589 | JGI IMG/M metagenome (GOLD analysis project Ga0272447, IMG submission 194589) | Hot spring microbial mat communities from Yellowstone National Park, WY, United States - YNP-CB-013-3 | ecosystem: Environmental > Aquatic > Thermal springs > Hot (42-90C) > Sediment | place... | reverse complement strand
GCCGCCGTCGGAATGGCAATCAGGAGACGCCTCTCATGTGCCTGCTGACTGGAGTGTGCAGCAGAGCGTGTTTCGCACTCAAGCCGATGGCAGGCAGCTGCTTGGGGTGCGCGGCGCGGGGCAGGATAGCGCGTACTGGCGCACGGCAGTGAACCTCCAGACTGGGCAGGCATATGTCTTTCGCTTCCGCGCGCGTGGCGAAGGCAGGGGCGGGGTTATCGTCAGTGGAACCAACGCCACGAACCACGACTTTCCCGTACCAACCCAGTGGACGGAGTATGCTTTCGCCTTTCGATGCCCCGAAACATCGCCGCTGTTTGCGCGAGTAGGACACTGGCACTGGAACGGCACGGTGTGGTTCGACCGCATGGAACTGTCGCCTGCGCAAGCCGTACACCGGCAATGGGGCAACCTGACGCTTGGCGAGGGCGAAAGCCTGCGTGCTGGTCGGTATACGGATACCCACGTGATGTCCTGGTTCGGTACCACTATCCACCGCACCCTTTGGAGGCAAACGGCATATTTCAACACCAACCGCTGGGTCATCAGCAAGGGGCAGGAAGTTATCTACAGGTACGCGCTGCCGTTCCGCATAAGACAGGCGACGGTAAAGGTCAACAGAGAACGGCACAGTAGCGCCACTGTGGTAGTCAGCGTGAGCATCAACGGACAGCAGTGGCAGCTCGTGGCGCGCTCGGAAAAGGAGGGCAGTACGGTGGTGCAACTGCCCGAAAATCTGTTCCCCACCCGGCAATTGTATGTTCGGCTCTCTGCAGAAAGCGATAGCCCTGCTGGGGTTGGCATCGTGGATTTCTATCAGCTGCAGGCGGAGGTAGACTATCAAGGAGCGTCGCGACAGGGACGAACCCTGATTGTCGAGCAACGTCAGACCTCTCCCGGATTGCAGGTGCAGTGGTTTGCCGCACCGAACCTGCTGCGTGTCCGCTGGGAGAACCGACAACCCACCAGGCAGCAGCTGCAGATTGCGCTGGGCGTGAATGGAGAGTGGAAGACGCTCGGGCGCATCTCGTTGCAGCCCAACCGCGAGGCGACCACTGAGTGGACGCTCAGCCGTCTTCCTGCTGGCAAACACACCGTCGCCATCCGTGCCACCTCAGGTAGGTCTGTCGTGTACTCTGCCCAGACGGAGGTCACCACAATGGTACTTGACGAGTCCCATTACGGCTACCCGCTCGCTGCGCCGGTCGGCTTTGGCGATGTGTGGTGGTGTGAAGGCGCGTGGAAGGTAGGACGCGATCGACCCGCCCCAACAGGCAAAGCCTCTCCCGCCATCCAGATAGAAGCCGCCCGCAATGAATTCGAGCCTGTGCAGCTGGTGTTGCGCGCAAAGGAAGCCAATACCTTCATCGAAAGCGTCTCCGTTACCGACCTCGTGGGGTCACAGACGCGCATCCCTGCCTCGCAGATTCGGCTGCACGAGGTGGCAACGGTGCAGGTCGAGCATCCCAGCGACAGTCTCGGCGCGCCCGGCGAGTACCCCGACCCCCTGCCGCCGTTGAAGACGCCGTTTGCGCTACCTCACAATCGTAATCAGGCGATATGGATACTGGTATACGTGCCCGAGAGCGCGCCCGCCGGCGAGTATCAGGGCTCGGTCACCATAAACACCAATCGCGGTAGAATCACTGTACCGCTGAAGCTGACGGTATTTGACTTCAGCCTGCCGAAGTCGCCCACGCTGCGCAGCGGCTTTGGAATCGGTGCATGGAACATCAAGCGGTATCACCATCTTCAGAACGCGGAGCAGGAAAAGCAGGTATGGGATTTGTACATGCGCTCCTTCGCGGAGCATCGTATCGCGCCTTACTCGTTCTACGCCCATGCCCCCATCCGCGTGCGCTTCGAGGGAGAGGGAGCGGACAAAAAGGTCATTGTGGATTTCAGCGAGTTCGATAAGGCGGCGGAGTACTATCTGGATAGAATGGGCTTCAACGCCTTTGTGCTGCCCATAGAGGGGATGGGCGGAGGGACGTTCTACGAACGCTACGCCGGCGAGTTCGGCGGATTCAAGGCGGGCACACCGGAATACGAACGACTCTGGGGCGACTACGTGCGACAGCTCGAAACACATCTGCGCGAGAAGGGCTGGCTGGACAAGGCGTACGTCTACTGGTTTGACGAGCCCGAACCGCGCGACTACGAGTTCGTGATAGAAGGGATGCAACGCTTGAAGCGGCACGCGCCCGGCATCCGCCGCATGCTCACCGAACAGCCTGAGCCGCCGCTGTATGGACATGTGGACTTGTGGTGTGGTCTCACGCCAGAGTGGACGCGCGAGAAGGCGGAGGAGCGCAAGAAGGCAGGCGAGGAGGTATGGTGGTATATCTGCACCGGTCCGCGTGCCCCGTACATCGGGCTGTTTATCGAACATCCGGGCGTGGAGATGCGCCTGTGGGGGTGGCAGACATGGCAATACGGCATTCAGGGTATTCTCATCTGGGAGACCACATGGTGGACGAGCCCGACAGCCTTCCCCGATAAACTACAGAACCCCTGGGAAGACCCGATGAGCTACGTCAGCGGCTACGGCGTGCCGCAGGGCACGAAGCAGTTCTGGGGCAACGGCGATGGGCGGTTCCTGTATCCTCCGCGTCGCGACCCAAACGGGCAGCATCCGCCCGCCATCGAGCCGCCATCTTCATCGGTACGCTGGGAGAACCTGCGCGATGGCGTGGAGGACTACGAATACTTCGTCATCTTGCAGAAACAGATTGAGCGGTTGCGGGGCAAGGCGCCCGAAAGTCTGCTGAAGGAGGCGGAAAAGCTGCTGGAAGTCCCTGAGCATATCTCCAAAGACCTGACGCACTTCACCACCGACCCCCGCCCGCTACTGGAGCATCGGCGCAAGATAGCAAGGATGATTGAACGACTGCAGAAGATAGAGGGCAGCGGTTCCACCGTTGCGCAGGAGGGAGGAACATGGCGCTGAAAGCCGCCGTTTGCGAAGCCAATATCACACCACCCGTCGGGGTGTGGCTGGCGGGGTTCGCCGGTCGCTCCAGCGGGTGTATCGGCATCCACGACGAACTGCACGCACGGGCACTGGTGCTGGACGACGGTATCAGCCTGGCATGCGTCGTCAGCATGGACTTGATTGCGCTGGACTTCGATCTGGTGGAAATCATCCGGGACGGCGTGTATCGCAAGGTAGGTATTCCCCCGGAGCGGCTGCTACTGAACTGCTCGCACACGCATTCGGGTCCTGCCACACGCACCTTCCGCACGATGGGTGAGCGGGATGAGCTCTACTGCAACATCATGGCGCGCAAGCTGGTGGGCGCAGTGCAACAGGCGGCGGATATGCTGGAGCGGGTGAGCTTGCGCTGGGGGCGCGCACCGGTGCAAATCGGCATCAACCGCCGGGAGCGGCGCGATGGCAAAACGGTAATCGGGCAGAATCCAAAAGGTTTCGTCCAGCCTTATGTGGACGTGCTGCGCGTCGACCGCGAGGACGGCAACCCGCTGGCGGTGCTTTTCGCGTATGCCGCTCATCCGGTCGTGTTGGGCGGGCAAAATCTGTGGGTGACTGCAGACTACCCCGGCGCGGCGTGCGATTTCCTGCGTCGGGTGGGAATGGGTACGCCGATGTTCCTGCAGGGCTGTGCGGGAAACATCAACCCCGTTCATACAGGAGCCACCTTTGCGCACGCACGCAAGCTGGGAGAGATACTCGGGGCGGCGGTGGTGGTTGCCTCGCACCTGTCCGAACCTGTGGAAGCAGTGCCTGTCTCGGGCAGTTTGCGCACGGTGCAGCTACCTTACGTTTTTCCGCCTGTGGAGGAGGCACAGCAACACCTGCGCCAGGCAGAGGAGGATTTACAGCGTGCAGAGGAGGAGGGCGCGTCGCTGGGAGTGCTGATGTGGCGGCACGATATGGTGCGGTGGGCGCAAGACCTTTTGCTGGCTGTGGAGAAGCAAGAGCCCCGTGCGATGCCGCTCGAGATACAGCACCTGCGCCTCGGTGATGTGAATCTGCTGGCGTTCCCTGCGGAGATGTTTGTGCAGTACGCCCTCGACTTCGAGGGACAGTCCCTGCGAAAACCCACGGTCGTGCTGGGATTTACGAACGGTTGCTGGGGATATATTCCAACCGCGGCAGACTACCCCCTCGGCGGGTATGAAGTGGATATGGCTTACCGTTTCTACGGCACGTTGATGGTGTCCTCAGAGTGCGAGCGGCTAATTCGGGAAGAGGTTTACGCGATGCTGGACGTGCCATATCCCGACTGGACGCCCTACGCCACGAACATGGAATAGCCACAGCAGGAACTCTTCACTGCCCCGCGAATCGGAGTATTATGAAGTGCAAACGCTGGCTGTGGTTGGTGGCAGGGGCTTCTCTGATACTGCTTGCCGGAGCCACAGGTGGGCAGCGCGCATCACAGGTGGATGTCCGCCGGTTTGTGCGGGTTTACGTCACACCCTCCTCGACGGAGGCGCTGTTGCAGCCTCCAAAGCCTGGCGCGCGCATCGTCCTCAGCTTCGGCGGAGCCAAAACGGAATGGTTCCCCATACTCCGTCTGTTGGGCTTTTCGCTGTGGCAGTACGATACCGACCACCTTTCCAGCAACGAAGTGTCCGCAGGGCAGTGGGACTGGACCGCTGCCGAAGAGGTGCACGAGCAAGCCCGACGAGAGGGTTTTTTGTTCACGCTATTCCCCCACTGTGCCTTTCCACCCAAATGGTTCATCGAGAAGGAGAAGCCTGCCCTCACCCGGTGTGTGGAGCATAACGAGGAGATACCTGCACTCTCTCCATGGGAACCGTTGTTCGCCAACTGGCTGGATAGGCAATGGTCGGCTTTAGCGAAGCAGTTTGGCGGTGCTACGCCGCGGGTCAGCGCGCTGGTGCTGGGGGTTCACGGGGACTATGGCGAGGCAGGGCTGTTCTCCGGCGCGCGCATGGCATCGCGAGAACAGCGTGAGGACTGGGAGCGACGCTTCGGCAAGGCGCATAACCACAAAGGCTTCTGGTGCGGCGACCAGAAGGCGCGCGTCAACTTTCAGAAAGCGATGCTGCGCAAGTATGGGAGCCTTGACGCCCTGAACAAAGCATGGGGCACGCCGTTTGCGAAAGAGGAAGACATCCGCTATCCCACATCCCCTGCCGAAGGACGGAGGTGGTGGCTGGATTTTGTCAGCTGGTACTTCAACGGCGTGACCTACCTTGCCGACATTGTCTGCCGCCTGTCGCAGCGTTACTTCCCGCGCCTCCTGCGCATCCTGCCCCTCGGTTTTCCCGATGAAGACGTGCGTTACGGGGCAGACATCTCTGCGCTAGTGAAGGTGGCAGCGCGCTACGGCGTGGCGGTGCGTTCGGTTCACGCCGGTTACCTCCCTCTTGCCGATAACGAAAGCTTCATGCTGGCGCGGATTGCCTCTGCGTGCCGCTTCTACGGTGTGCCGTTGTGGCTGGAAACGCCGGGCACGCTGGATGCAAAGCGACAGGCGGAAGCGCTGTTCGAGGCAGTGGCGCAGGGGGCGTCGGGCTTCTTTGACTGGGCAGTGAACGCTACCAAGAACGAACCCGTCTACGAGCAGAACCTGCGCCACTTGGTCGTCGGGCAGCCAGTGGTAGACGTCGCGATGTTCTACCCATCGACCGCTGTGCGTCTGGCAGATGTGGGGGAAGCACCGACGCTGCGACTGGGCTGTAAGCAGGCACGCGACCTCTTCGCCTTCGACATCGTGGACGAGCGGATGATCCGCGACGGCGCGCTGGAGCGATACCGCCTGCTGGTATTCTGGGAAGGCACTGTGGTGGAGCAGGACGTGCTGGACAAAATCGTAGAGTGGGTGCAGGCTGGAGGCGTGGTCGCCGCATACGACTTCGGCAAGGTCACCAATGTGGAGGGCGACGGCACCGCGTGGCGCACCCTGTTCGGCTATGCGGGGAGATTGCAGCCCCTGAAGCCCACCTTCCGCGGCGAGGTACCGGCGGGCGGGTACGTCTTGCGCATGGACGACCCGGTGGCGGCGGAGTTTTTGCAGGGCGACTGGTCGCCCCCGGAGAAGGAGGGCGATCGCAGCTGGCGGTGGACGGGCGCGAGCGCGCAGGTGTCGCTTCTGCTGCAGTCTGGACAGGCATATAGCCTTACCATCCGTGCCATCGTGCCCCAGGAGCAAGACGTGGAGCGCACTGCAGTACGCCTGAATCAAAACCTGCTGGGCTATCTGGACAGCCCCGGCGAGACGGTGTACAAATTCGTCATCCCGGCGGAAATGGTGAAGGCGGATAGCACGCCAGTGCTTTTCTTCTATACGCCCTCCCCGCAAGGTGCGAAGTCGGGGCGAGGGGTTCGCATCGCGGAAATCCGGCTGACAGCGATGGATTCCGCGCAGCCTCCACTGGACACCGCGCCGCGAGGACGTTACACCTACCAGATTGACCCGCAGGTGTTATCTACCCGCTGGGCGCAGCGGCTGGGCAAAGGGCTGTGCGTGTTCGTGCCGGTGCGGAGGGCGCAGGATGGCATCAGTGCCTACGTCGAAGTGCTGCGGCGGCTGGTGTACCGCCTTTCCGACCTTTTGCCCTCCGCCCGGAACGCCCCGCCGGTGGACGATGTGGCAGACGGCATCCTCACCGCCTTGCTCACCGACCGTATCCTTTTTTTCAACACCACCGACCAGCCGGTGACGCGCACGTTGCGTTTCACCCGTGAGACCCTCGCTGCCTATCCGCAAGTGCAACCGCCCCCTGCGGGAGATGTCCGCGTGCAGATACCGCCTGGCGGAATGGCGGTGGTTCCGTTCACGGAGTTGCCGCGCGAACTCCTGCTGCAGTGCGAAGGCTTCACCGACCTGCGCGGGCAGAAGAAACGCGCCCAGCCCGACTGCAGCCCCGGTACAGGGGAAACCTGCGTGCGGCTGCCGGCAGGCAGCTCCATCCGAACCCGGTTTCCCATCGAGAGGGAGGGACGGTATTCGCTTTTCGTGCGGTGCGTAGCAGAAGGCAAGCTGGTCGCGCCTCGTGTGGTGCTGAACGGCAAACCGCTTCGGGTGCAGGATGCGCCCGCGCTGGAGGGCATGGACGTGCTTGCTACCGAGCCAGTGGCGTTGGCGAAAGGTATGCACACGCTGGAGTTAGAAGCGCCCAAGAACGTCGCCTGCGCCGCGGACTTCGTGATACTGACGAACGACGCCAGCATCGCTGGCTATCGCTTCGGCAAGCGGTAGGAGGTCATCGGAAAGGAGGTTACTCACATGCAAACGTGCATTCGCTGTGGAGAGGGCATCCCGCAAGGGGCAACCACTTGCCCCCGCTGTGGCGCTGAGGTGCTTCAGGTGACTCCGCCACTCCCGCTGGAGCGACTGCGCCATCCACTGGAAAACCCCGTATTTGTCGTTCTTGCAATAGCGGGCGCGATCACGTGGCTCCTGCTGTTGGTCGTCACGCTGGGCATTATCATCCCCGTGGGACTGGTGCTGTGGTTTTTCATGTGGGTTGCCTTCCAGATGTTCCGGGCGCAGCTGCTGACACACAGTGTGCGAGTCAGCGAACAGCACTTCCCACATGTGCATCGTGCGTTCGAAGAAGTGCGGCAACAGTTGGGCTACCGTGAGCCGCTGGAGATATACATCATGGAAGGCACGGCGCTCAACGCCTTCGTCGCCATGATGATGCGCAGCCGTTGCATGGTGTTGTTCTCGCAACTGGTGGAGGGCATCGAGGAGGACCCAGCAGCCTTGCGCGGGCTACTCGGGCATGAACTGGCACACTTCGTGCTGTGGCACTTCCGCTGGCGATGGCTGGTGATGGGGGGCTTGTGGATACCTCTACTCTATCTGGCATGGTCGCGCCTCTGCGAATACAGTGCAGACCGCTGCGGACAGGCGTGTGCAGGCGACCTGCAGGCATACGAGCGTGTGCTGGCGATGCTGGCAACGGGCTGGCGGCTGGCGCGACACGTGCAGCCCGAGCTACTGGTGCAGCAAGCCAACGAGGCGCAGACGAGTATCTTTGCGCGACTGATTGAAATCACCTCCACACATCCGCCGCTGGTCAAGCGGGTTGCCGAGCTAAGGCAATTCGTATTGAGCACGCCTCAGATTACTGTGGAACGTCGTGCCGCTACAACGCTGGGTGCGGTAATGCTCTTGCCCTTCGCGGGACTTCAAGGGCTTGGGTCGAGCGCGGCAGCGGCCCTGGGCGTTCTCGTCCTCGCCGTGCTGGCTGCCATCCTGTTGCCGGTGTTCGAAGCAGCGCGTGAGGAGGCGCGGATGCAAGCCTGCATGTCCAACATGAAGCAACTGAGCCGAGCCATCAAGATGTACACCGAGGACTACGACGGCAGATTGCCTGTGTTCGGTATACAGGCTCTCGTTGGCACTTATCTGCAACCGGGCGCAGAGGTGCTGCGTTGCCCCTCAGAGGACACGCCGCAACCCATCAGCTATGCACTGAACCGGGACTTTGCGGGCTGGATTCTGAGTCGGATCGAGACTCCAGAGCGAACCGTACTGCTCTATGAGGGGGATGATGAAGACCTCATCATGCGGCACAAAGACGGCTTGAACATTGTCTGCGCTGACGGGCAGGTGCGCTGGATTGGGGAGACAAGCACAGACGAGTACTTCTGGGAGCCGCGGTGAGGATTTTCGGGGCAGTTACTCGAATAAACTGGCGGATGTGCTCTCACAGTCAGCGGTGTACATGGTGAACGCCAGTCCAATCTGTTTCAGGTTGCTTCGGTAAATGGTTGTGCGTGTCCCTGACCCGTTTACACGAGCGACCTGCCGGTGGTCGTACATACCAGTTTGCCATGTTTGACACCTCTCGTGCTGATGAGTTTGTCCGCGATGGCTTGCACTTCAGCGGCAGAGCCGCGCACCACCAGCATTTCCATGCAGTTGTGTTCATCCAGGTGTACGTGTGTCGTGCAGACAATGGCATCCATGTACTGGTGTTGCAGGTGCGTGAGCACGCGGGCGATTTCTCGCACTTCGTGGTTATAGACAATGGTCACCGTGCCGACCACCTCCCCCGCGTTGCTCTCCCATTCGCTTTCCACAAGGGCGTCGCGCATGAGGTCTCGTATCGCCTCCGAGCGCGTGCGATAGCCCTTGCCTTCGATCAGACGGTCGAAGGTATCTACCAGGTCAGCCGGTATGGAGACGCCAAACCGCTTCAGCCTTGCCATCACGTAACACCTTTGAACACATTGTAGCACGAGTTGTTGGATTTGTCAAATTGTCGTGCGGATAGACCGTCACCCAGATGGCGAGGTTCCTGCCGAGCCGTCAATTCGCTGACATCAGCTGCTCGTGCTGCGCGATGACCTTCTCGAAGGCACGCGCGATTTGCTCTACCAGCTCGTCGGGTGGCTCGATGACCGGACGTAAGTGTATAATGTTACCCGCCACACGCTCCGCCTGCGGGAAATCGCCGTCTTTGTAGCCCTCGAACGGCGGCAGCCCGAAAAACTCCCCGCCAAGCGGTCCCCTGCCGTTACCCCAAAGGTCGAACCCTTTGCGGAAGATGGTCTTCTGGTGTTCCAGTTTGCGCCCATAGAGCCACACGGGCACACCCTCTGCCTGCAGTGCCTCCACGAATCGTTCGGCAGGCAGTCCATGCAGCTGTTCGGGGTGATAAATCAGTGGATGTCCCGCAAAGAAGCCTGCGGGCTTCGCCTTCGGATACGAGCGCACCGGCTCGATGCCACGCATTCCCTGCAGTGCGGCAAACACCTTCTGGCGAAACTCGGCGCGTTTGGCGTTGCGGTAGTCCAGCGACTGCATCGTTACCCGCGCAATCGCCAGCGCCAGCGGATGCGCCCGCCATTTGCAGCCAAGCACCTGCGCGTCCAGCTCGCAGTACTCCGGCAGGGTCAGCTCCTCCGTGATGCCAGCGCGATGCAGGTGACAGAACGCCAGCATTCGCTCGTAATATTCCCGATGATTGGTGGTTACCAGACCCCCTTCGCCGCCGCAGACGGGTTTGCCGTAAGGCGGTGAACCCTGCAGGCTGAAGCAGGTGAGATCCGAGATGTTGCCCACCTTCACTCCGTCCCACTCCGCGCCGTGCGCGTGCGCGGCATCCTCGATAATCGGAATGCCGAAGCGGTAACTGATGTCACGCAGGGCGTCCATCTCGCACACGTTGCCGAACAGGTGGATAGGCACGATGAAGCGCGTACGCGGAGTAATGCGCTTCTCGATATCTTCGGGGTCTGCCAGCAGGGTGTGGGGATCGATATCACAAAACACCGGTCGCGCCCCCATGTGCAACGCACCGCTGTAGCTACCGATGTAGCCCAGTGTGGGCGTGATGAATTCGTCCCCTGGGCCCGTCTTCACCGCGTAGAACGCGCTGGCGAGGGCGGTGGAGCCGTGGTTCACCGAAAGGCAGTATTGCGCTCCCACATACTGGCGAAACTCTTCCTCGAACTGTTTGGGGAGACCTGCGCCGGAACCCGACAAAAAATCCGCGTCAATCAACTCGTTGACGGCCCGTTTCATCTCCTCTTTGGGCACTTGCCACCGGTCCAGCGTGGGCACAGAAACGGCGGGGCTTCCACCGAAAAGGGCGAGTTTGTCGCGCATCGCAAACCTCTCAAGCCACGATTGAATTTCATCGACCGTCCACTTCGCCCTCGGAATGCGGTTGTCCTTTAATGAGCAGAGGGTTACGCAGCAAGCGAGAGCGCGTCCGCTGTGGAGATATCGGGGACCCCCACCTTGCTAATGACCTCTTGCAGGCTGGTCACCCCTGCCAGTGCCTTTTGCAGAGCATCCTCTTGCATGGTGACCATGCCGCCTTGCAGCGCTTCTTGTAAAATGCGCTGCGCTTCCGCCCTTTGGAGAGTCAGCTGACGGATGGTCTCATTGACCAGCAACACCTCGTGTACGGCGATGCGACCACTGTAGCCTCGCTGGAAACATTGAGGGCATCCGCGAGCACGGTATACCTGTGTGACTGCCTTGCCAAGCATCGCTTGCTCCTGCGGTGAGGGGATGTCTACGTATCGACAGTGTGTGCATAACCGGCGGAGAAGACGTTGACCGACAACTCCGATCAGGGAGGAGCTAATCAGGAACGGCTCGACTCCCATGTCGATGAGGCGAGGCACCGCGCCTGCCGCGTCATTGGTATGCAGCGTGGACAGCACGAGGTGTCCTGTCAGCGAGGCACGGCAAGCAATCTCAGCGGTCTCGCGATCGCGGATTTCGCCAATCAGCACCACGTCGGGGTCCTGGCGCAAGATCGAGCGCAGCTGCATGGCGAAGGTCAGTCCTACTTTTTCGTTCACGTTGGACTGGCTGATGTCTTCGATCTCGTATTCTACCGGGTCTTCGCAGGTCATGATGTTGATTTCGGGACGTGAGATTTCCCGTAATGCTGCGTAAAGGGTGGTGGTTTTGCCCGAACCCGTGGGACCGGTAATCAAAATCATGCCGTAGGGCTGTCGGATAAGTGAGCGGAACCGCTGTAGGTTCGTTTCCGAAAAGCCCAAGGCATCGAGGCTGTATTTGACCTAGGCGTTGTTTAACAGACGCAGTACCACACGCTCGCCGTGCTGGTTGGGAAGGGTCGAGACGCGCACGTCGATGCGACGTGCATCCACCTGAAAGGAGAATCGTCCGTCTTGAGGTAACCGTCGCTCGGTCAGGTTGAGGTCTGCCAGCACCTTCACCCGCGCAATGACCGCCTGTTTCATGGCGTTCGGAATGGTACGCACGTCCACTAAATCGCCATCGATACGGTAGCGCAGACGAATCCCCTTGCGCTTTGGTTCAAAATGGATGTCGGTCGCCCCCATTCGCGCCGCCTGCGCCAGTATGTCGTTGACAAGCCGGACGACGGGTGCCTGTTGTACCAGCTGCTCGACGTGGTCTACATCTGGCGTGGTTTCGTCTTCGACTCGCAGCAGCTCAATACCCTCGCTTTCACCATCTGACCCGGTTTGCTCTGGCGGGATGTCTGAAGCGAAGAACAGGTCTATTGCCTGCTGAAGCACCTCTGGATTGGTGTAAACGGGTTTAATGTAGCAGTTGGTAATACGCTGCAGGTCGTCGCGAGCTACAAGGTCTAGAGGGTTCAGCATCGCTACCACCAGCCGGTGCCGCTCCTGCCGCAAAGGCAGAACGCGCAGCTGACGCGCCAAATGAGCCGGGATCAGGTTGCGCACCTCCGGTGCAATGTCGTTGAGATTGACTCTTTCATAATCCACTCCAAACTGATGAGCTTGCGCCTCCGCCAGCTGGTCGCTGTTGATATAACCCAGCCGCATCAGAATCTGTCCAAGCAGCTCTTGGGTTTCTTTCTGGATATTCAGGGCTTGTTCCAGCTGCTCGCCAGTAATGAACCCCAGTTGTAGCAGTATCTCCCCAATGCGCAAACGTGTTTTTTGCATGGTACAGCCCTCCTGTGGATATTATTGGAAGGGTGGTCTTGCCGTCTGGAGGGCTTTTGGCGTTATAATTAAGGTACGAAATTCGTTTGCGGGAGGGTTTACAATGGCAGCCAAACGCATTCTCATGCTGGTCGGCGATTTTGTGGAGGACTACGAGGTGATGGTGCCGTTTCAGGCACTGCTGATGGTAGGGCACCATGTGCATGCCGTCTGTCCGGGTAAGAAGGCCGGCGAGAAGGTGCGCACGGCGGTGCATGATTTCGAGGGCGATCAGACCTACAGCGAGAAGCCCGGACACAATTTCACGCTGAACTACACTTTTGACGATGTGAAGCCCGAAGAGTACGATGCGCTGGTCATCCCCGGTGGGCGTGCGCCGGAGTACATTCGTCTGAACCCACGGGTCATCGACATGGTGAAGCACTTTGCCGAGGCGAACAAGCCCATCGCTGCCATCTGCCACGGGGCGCAGTTGCTGGCGGCGGCGGGGGCACTTCGAGGCAAGAAGGCTTCGGCTTATCCTGCAGTCGGTCCGGAGGTGCGGGCGGCTGGGGGTGAATACGTGGACGTCCCGATGGACAAAGCGGTAGTGGATGGCAATCTGGTCACCGCACCTGCCTGGCCTGCCCATCCCGACTGGCTGGCGAAGTTCCTGCAGGTGCTGGACACGAAGATAGAACCGTAGAGGACATGGCTCGATACCATACGCGCAGATAACAGGGGAGTTCAGTGCGTTCGCAGACGAAACCCTCTGTGCGGAGTCGGACGGTCAACCGACAGCAGAGAACGCAAAGCGTCTGGAGGTCATTTTCTCACTGTCTATGAAGGTATCCGTGTGGTGGGTGGTGTTTCTTTGTGCAGTGACTGGCTCCCGTTGGGCGATGGGTGATAATCTGGAGCTGCGTGTTTCTGTGCCTGTGGTGCTGGTTTCGGAAGAGCGACCGGTTCTGGTGGCGTTTCTGGTGCTGAACCACGAGCCGCAACCTGTAGAGGCACGGATTGCCTTCACCTGCGACGGCGGTCATGTGGAGCCTGATTCTCTCCTTGTGGATGTTCCCGCTCGCGGATGGAGTGTGGTTACCGTGCAGGTATCAATGGTTCCTCAACGGGATACCGCCGTGCTGCAGGCGCGTTGTGGGGAAAGCAACACGCAAGTATCCGTGAGGCGCGGGATAGACTTGGCACTGTTGACGTGGAAGCGCCTCTATACGACCTCCCGAACCAGCATGGATAACTCGCCAGCATCAGTCGATGTCGACGACTCGGCGTGGGAGAGCATCGGGGTGCCCACACTCTGGTACGACCAGCGTCTGGCGTTGTGTCGGGTGCGCTTCACCGTGCCCGAAGCGTGGCGAGGTAAGAAAATGCGCCTCTATATGGCAGCAGTGGATGACAACGATATCACCTTCCTCAACGGACAGCTAGTGGGGCGCACCAGCGGCTGGGACCAGCCCCGAGACTATGCTTTGCCCGAATCGCTGATCCGCTATGGCGCGGAGAATGTGCTGACGGTGATGGTGGAGAACACCTATGCTGGGGGCGGGCTGTACAAAGCACCTCTGGTGATTCTGGTGGGCGATGAACCGATTGTCACGCCAGCACAGCAGACGCCTCCTGCTGTCCAGCGTCCCAAACCTTCGGCTATCGGCAAACCGTTGCCCCTGCGACCGATGGTGATGCGTGACGGCGTGTTGTACTACGTCGACGGCGGCGAGGTGGCGCTGTGGGGAGTGAACTACTATCCCCAGAGCTGGCACCAGTTCGTGAACATGAAACGACTGGGTGTGGATATGAAAGCCACCATCCGGCAGGACATGGACCACCTGCAGA
>Ga0272447_1001537_pt1 | contig 14224 bp, 19 predicted proteins | sample YNPCB0133_FD_194589 | JGI IMG/M metagenome (GOLD analysis project Ga0272447, IMG submission 194589) | Hot spring microbial mat communities from Yellowstone National Park, WY, United States - YNP-CB-013-3 | ecosystem: Environmental > Aquatic > Thermal springs > Hot (42-90C) > Sediment | place... | reverse complement strand
GGGGGGCCTGGAACGCATCCGGCTTCACTGGGGGCAGACGAAAGAGTAGCCGCATCTCTCCTCCTCCCGCAAGAACGGATTGCCTCCAACATTATACCCCAATTTTACCAACAGGTGAACAATCACCTCCCAGGAAGTCCATTGACGATTTGACCAAATAGCGGTAGAATAACACTACTGAATCCGAACTTTCCAGCCATTCGCTGTATGTAAGGAGGTCGGAAAATGGAACGGGAAATCGGAACGGACACAGTTAAGCGGGGTCTGGCCCAGATGCTGAAGGGTGGGGTCATTATGGATGTGACCAACGCCGAGCAGGCCCGGATTGCCGAAGAGGCGGGTGCCTGCGCAGTGATGGCCCTGGAACGGGTGCCGGCGGATATTCGCACTCAGGGTGGCGTGGCCCGTATGGCCGACCCGGAGAAGATTCTGGAGATTATGGAGGCTGTCTCCATCCCGGTGATGGCCAAATGCCGCATCGGCCACTTTGTGGAAGCGCAGATTCTGGAGGCGTTGGGGGTGGATTTCATTGACGAGAGCGAAGTCCTGACCCCCGCTGACGAAGAACACCACATTGACAAGCGCAAGTTCAAAGTCCCCTTTGTCTGTGGGGCCCGCAACCTGGGGGAGGCCCTGCGGCGCATCGGTGAAGGGGCGGCGATGATCCGTACCAAAGGGGAGGCCGGCACCGGCAACGTGGTGGAGGCCGTCCGGCATGCCCGCGCCGTTCTGGGGGAAATCCGCCGCCTGACTACAATGGCCGAAGAGGAGATGATGGCCTACGCCAAAGAAATCGGCGCCCCCTACGAACTGGTGGTGGAGACGGCCCGGCTGGGACGACTGCCGGTGGTGAACTTCGCGGCCGGTGGCGTTGCCACTCCCGCCGATGCCGCGCTGATGATGCAACTGGGGATGGACGGCGTCTTCGTGGGCAGCGGCATCTTCAAGAGCGGCGACCCGGTCAAACGGGCACGGGCCATCGTCCAGGCCGTCACCCACTACAACGACCCGCAGATTCTGGCGGAGATCAGTCGCGGCCTGGGTGAACCGATGGTCGGCATCAACATCAGCCTGATCCCGGCCGAAGAGCGGCTGGCGGTAAGAGGATGGTAGAACAAAGTTGCGGGCTTTCGGGAGAGCCTGGTATCTGGTAAACCGGTATCTGGTATACTGGTACAATTGAAGATGCCCCCGTAGGACCTTTCCCGTTTTGGGAACAGGGGCCATGTTTGTTCCTCCAAATGCCTGGCGGGAGAGGAAAATGAGGGTCCGGTCGGTAACTGCGGGCGTGGACGTTGGACAGTTGGCTAAAGAGCTGGCTATGAGCGAACAGGACCTGCTCGTACAAAGCCTGCAGTCTTTCATCGCTGAACAGTTGCGGCTTCTGCGGGCAGAAAAGCAGGCCCGGTGTGCCCGGTTTGGCGTCACCTCGCTGGAGGAGATGGACAGGTTGATCGCCGAAGGTGCCGTAGAAGAGGAAGAGATTCTGGACGACTTCCAGAATGTAGATTATCTGACAGCCCGTATTGAGCACCTGGAGCGCCTGCTGGAGACTCTTCAATGATCAACCTGTTCCGTCTGGCCCGGATTGCGAGGACGGAATTTTCAGACATCGTTGTGGCGACCACCGTTATACGGGATAAACTGCGCGTTGTGCTGGAGGATGGCTCCTACATTGACTTCTGGTGGTCAGCAAAGATTCCGGGGCGGTTCGCTCATCACTGGGAACGGATTCACGTTGATGGGACAATCTATCGGCATGACAATATGCCCCATCCTCGCTGGAAAGGGGTGTCCACGTTCCCGCAGCATTACCATCAAGAAAAACCTGACGTTGTCGTAGAGAGTTATTTGCCGTCTGATTCTCCCGAGGCCGCTGTGCGTGCATTTTTGACTTTCGCTCGCCAAACACTGATCTCTGCAAAGGAAGCGGAGTGAAATATGATGAGAATCGGTGTCCTGGCTCTACAGGGCGCTTTCATTGAGCACAAAAATGTCCTAACCCGTCTGGGCGTACAGCCAGTAGAAGTCCGCCTGCCGGAGCACCTGGAGGGCTTGGCAGGCCTGATCATCCCCGGCGGGGAGTCCACCACCATCGGCCTGCTGGCCCAGAAGTGGGGGTTGCTGGAGCCATTGCGGGAATTCGCTCGCTCTGGACAGCCTCTCTGGGGCACCTGTGCCGGGATGATTCTGATGGCCAAAGAAGTGGTGGATGGCGTGCCGGGTCAACCCCTGCTGGGATTAATGGAAATCACGGTCCGGCGCAATGCCTTTGGCCGCCAGGTGGATAGTTTTGAGGCCGACCTGCCGGTCTCTGTGCTGGGGAATCCCCCATTCCATGCCGTCTTCATCCGTGCGCCCGTCATTGAGCGGGTGGAAGCGGGAGTGGAGGTCCTGGCCGCGCTGGAGGACGGGACGGCGGTGGCTGTGCAACAGGGCAACCTGCTGGCAACCGCCTTTCATCCGGAATTGACCCGGGATGACCGATTTCACCGGTACTTCCTGAAACTGGCGAAATGATGCAAACAGATACTCTGGACATCCCGTTGCTGATCCGGCTAATAGAGGAGAACCCGGAATGGCGGGCGCTCTTTCGGCGCGCTCTGCTGAGTGATGATATGCTGGAACTGCCTGAACTGTTCCGGCGATTAAGCGCGCATATAGAGGCCATCGCGGAAACGCAATGGCAGATCAACGAAGTCATCAGAGATCTGGCCGAGGCCCAACGGCAGACCGATGAGTCAGTCAAAGCGCTGGCGGAGGCCCAACGGCGCAGCGAGGAGGCCCAACGGCGCAGCGAGGAGCGGCTGGACCGGCTGGAGGCCGCCGTCCAGGAACTGGCCGAGGCCCAACGGCGGACGGAGCAACGGGTAGAGGAACTGGCCGAGGCCCAACGGCGCAGCGAGGAGGCCCAACGGCGCACGGAGCAACGGGTAGAGGAACTGGCCGAGGCCCAACGGCGCAGCGAAGAGGCCCAACGGCGCACGGATGAACGGGTGGATGTGCTGGCCCAAAAAGTGGACCATCTCTCCGTAGAGGTCAACAACCTGCGGCGGACCATCGGGGCGACTGTAGAGGAAGAGGCCGAAGACTGGGTTATGGTTCTTCTGGAGCAAAAGGGCTATCAGATTCTGGAAGAACCCCGACAGGTCCGGATGGACGGTGAAGTAGATGTGGCAATCCCCGCGGCCCGGGACGGTCAGGTCCTGTGGGCAGTGGTGGAAGCGAAAACCCGGCTGAGCCGACGGGAGATAGAGGATTGGGCCAACCGGATGCGCTCCGAGGGCTTCCGGCAACGACTGGCGCAACATGGGGTTCCAGGCCCTTATCTGGTTTATATCTACGGGCTCCGGGTGGACGCCGCCTGCGACGCGGCCGCGCGCCGGTTCGGCATCGGCCTCGTTACCGGGCGCGGGGAGCTGGTTCCACCGGGGCTGTTGCTCCCGCCCGCCGAATCTGGAGAAGAGAACTGAGTGCTGTGGAGAAGAGGTACTACAATCACATTACCGATGATCTGGACGCGTTACTGAACGTCCTGCCGGCAGACCTGCGGGAGAAAATCCAGCAGATCGGTCGGCGGGACGAGTTGCTGGAGGTGATTCTGGACCTGGGTCGGGTGCCCACCGCCCGCTACACCAATGGCGAGGTGGTGCTGAGCGAGCGGGAGGTCACCCGGGAAGACATCCAGAATGTGGTGGAGCGGGTAGGCGAATTTGACGCCGATAACCGCGCCGGCATCGCCCGTACCCTCCACCGCATCGCGGCCATCCGCAACCGCAAGGGGGACATCGTCGGGCTGACATGCCGGGTCGGTCGGGCCGTCTACGGCACCATCGCCATTATCCAGGACATCATTGAGAGCGGCAAGAGCATCCTCCTCTTAGGCCGGCCCGGTGTGGGCAAGACGACGATGCTGCGGGAGGCCGCCCGGGTCCTGGCAGAGACGAAGCGGGTCATCATTGTGGATACGTCCAACGAAATCGGCGGTGATGGCGACATCCCCCATCCCGCTGTGGGGCGCGCGCGCCGGATGCAGGTAGAGATGCCCTCCCTCCAGCACGAGGTGATGATTGAGGCGGTGGAGAACCATAACCCCGAAGTCATCGTCATTGACGAAATCGGGAGGGAACTGGAAGCCCTGGCCGCGCGCACCATCGCCGAACGGGGCGTCCAACTCATCGCCACCGCCCACGGCAACACCCTGGACAACCTTCTGCTGAATCCCACCCTCTCCGACCTGGTCGGGGGGATTGAGAGCGTGACCCTTTCGGACGAGGAGGCGCGTCGGCGGGGTACCCAGAAGACCATCCTGGAGCGTCGCGCGCCGCCGACGTTTGACGTCCTCATTGAAATCCAGGACCGCCAGCGGCTGCTCATCCACCACAGCGTGGCCGAATCGGTGGACGCGCTGCTCCGGGGCCGTCCCCTGCAGGCCGAACTCCGCTACCGGGACGCGTCCGGAGAGATTCGGGTGGAGAAGGCGAAACCACCGTCACTGGAGGAGCGGGAGAGCGGCCGCGCGCGCCCATCCCCCGACGCCCCGTCTCCGGCTCCCTCTCCGGCGCCGCTGGGGCCCAAAATCCAGGAGCCAGTGCGCATTTTCCCCTACGGTATCGCCCGCAACCGGCTGGAACGGGCCGCCCGCCGCATGCAGGTCCCCGTCTACGTGGTGGATGAACTGGGGCAGGCGGATGCCTTCGTGACCACCAAAGGCTTCTTCCGTAAGCGCCCCCGGCTGATCACCGACGCTGAGCGGAAGGGCATCCCCGTCTACGTCCTGCGGGCCAATACCGTCGCACAAATGGAGGCCTGCCTGAGCGACATCGCGGCGGAGAATCACCTCCCCGGGCCGCTGACGCCTGCCCTGCGGGAGGCGGACCAAGCGATCCGGCGGATTCTGGACGGGGAGGCGGATGAAGTGGAACTCTCCCCCCAGAACGCGTTCATCCGCCGCCAGCAACACGAAATGGCCCGGGAAGCCGGCCTTTCCTCTTACTCGGTGGGGGAAGAGCCGAACCGGCGGGTGCGCATCACGAGGGCGTAGATGGTCCAGCGAGCGCGGGATTGGCTCCGCCAGGCGGAGCGGGACCTGGAGCAGGCAGAGGATTCCCGGCAAGCGGGGCGGCACGAATGGGCATGCTTTGCCGCCCAGCAGGCTGCCGAGAAAGCAGTAAAGGCTCTGCACCTCCATTATGGGCAGGAGGCCTGGGGGCATGTGGTGGCCCGGCTCCTGCGGGAACTTCCCCCCCAGGTTGCCGTCCCCGCTCTCCTGGTAGAGAAGGCCCGGGTGCTGGATGGTTTCTACATCCCTCCCCGTTATCCCAACAGTTTCGCCGAAGGCGCCCCCTTTGAGCACTACGGCCCCCTCCAGAGCGAGGAGGCGATCCAGTATGCCCGTGAGATTGTGGACTTCGTCCGTGCTCAAATGGCCTGATGCCCCGACGGTCCTGGAGGCGCTCCGGCAGTGGGCGGAGACCCTCCAGCACCCCGATGTCGTGGGTATCGGATACTGCGGGTCATACAGCCGGGGGGACTGGGGAGTGGGGAGCGACTTGGATGTGGTGATTTTGGTGGAAAGAGCAACTGCGTCCCCGGAACGGCGAGCCGCGGAATGGGACCTTACGGAACTGCCGGTGCCGGTGGACGTTCTGGTCTACACTCCGGAGGAGTGGGAGAATCTGCCTCGCCGCCTTCGGGAAGAGACGGTCTGGTTATACCGGAGGTGATGTCGCGGCAGGTCGCCACCGCCGTTTTCTGCGGAGGTGCCGTTGTTCATCACGCTGGAGGGGCCCGACGGCAGCGGCAAGACGACCCAGGCCCGCCTGCTGGCGGGGTGGCTTCAGGAGCAAGGCCATCCCGTCGTCCTGGTCCGGGAGCCGGGGGGGACAATCATCGGGGAACGGATTCGGGATGTTCTCCACGACCCGGCCCATACCGGCATGTCCCCCTGGACGGAGGTCTTCCTGTATTGCGCTGCGCGTGCCCAGGTGGTGGCGGAGATCATCCGCCCGGCGCTGGCCGCCGGGCAGACCGTCCTCTGCGACCGCTACGCCGACAGCACTCTGGCCTACCAGGGCTACGGGCGGGGCCTGGACCTGGAGGCGCTCCGGCTGGTCCTCTACCTGGCGACCGGCGGCCTGACCCCCGACCTGACCTTCTGCCTGGACATTTCCCCCGAAGAGGGGCTGGCCCGCCGCCGGACGGGCGGCGGAGAGTGGAACCGTCTGGACCGGGAGACGGTGGATTTCCACCGCCGGGTGCGGGCCGGCTATCTGGAACTGGCTGGCCTGGAACCTCAGCGGTGGGTCGTGGTGGATGCCGCCCGCTCTGTGGAGGCGGTGCAGGCAGACCTGCGCGCCCTCCTGCAGGCGCGCTGGACGGAAGGGCACATCCCTCCGACGTTATAACTCCTCGCTGATGTCCGCTTCCCCGCCTTCCTCCCCCAGCAGTTCCGGCATGGCCCTCTCTATCTCCTCGGGGCTCTCCCCCGCCTCCAGCCGTCCGACAACTTCCTCAAACTCCGGCCCCAGGTCTTCTCCCACTTCGTCGGCCATCCGGCGCATCATGCGGGCCAGCGAGCGGGGGTCCTTTTCGTCAAAGTCGGAGAGGAAAGAATCGTCGGCCAGCGACTCCAGGCGGCTCTCTTCGGAGCGGACCACCCGCACCCGGGAGATGAGGCGGGTCAGATTCGTGCCCCCGCAGTGGGGACAGACCGGCGTCCCGCTCTGGGCTTCGGAGAACGTCCGCCAAAATATGGAAACGCGACGACGACAGCCGTGGCATCGGTACTCGTAAATGGGCATCTCCGTTCCCTCCGGATAAACCTCGGTAATGTAGCGCAGGCCGCCAGGCCTGTTGAAGCAGGCCAACTCCCGCAGGCTCACAGCCTGCGCCGCACACTGGGCTGGTAGTGATTGCAAGGAGCAATTATACCTTCCTCAAGGAGGAATGCAAGATGACCTGGACGCCCCCCCGCTACCCGCTGCTCATCGTCATCTCAGGACCCGCCGGGGTCGGGAAGGACTCCGTCCTGCGGCGGATGAAGGAGTTGGGTTACCCTTTCCACTTCGTCGTCACGGCCACGGACCGCCCCCCGCGCCCCGGCGAGGTCCACGGCGTGGACTACTTCTTCATCTCCACCGAGGAGTTCCTGCGGCTGGAGCGGGAAGGGGAACTGCTGGAGCACGCGGTCGTCTACGGAGAGCACAAAGGGGTCCCCAAACAGCAGGTCCGGGATGCCTTCGCGTCCGGTAAAGACGTCATCATGCGGGTGGATGTCCAGGGCGCGGCGACCATCCGCCGACTGGCCCCCGAAGCGGTGCTCATCTTTCTGACCGCCGAGTCGGAGGAGGTGCTGGTCCGCCGCCTGACGGACCGGGGCACCGAGACGCCGGAGAAACTGGCCGAGCGCATCGGGAAGATTCAGTGGGAGATGACCCGCATGGAGGAATTTGACTACGTAGTCGTTAACCGGGAGGGAGAACTGGACCGCACGGTGGCCCAGATTGCGGCCATCGTGGAGGCGGAGCACTGTCGGGTCCACCCGCGCCGGGTACAACTATGACCGACCGGATTCTTCGCATCCACCGGCGACTGGCGGCGGAGTACGGCGAGCCCCAATGGACGCCGCGCGACCCCGTGGCGGTCCTCGTCTCTACCATCCTCTCCCAGAACACCAACGACCGCAATCGGGACCGGGCGTACGAGCGGTTGCGGGAGCGGTTCCCCACCTGGGAGGCCGTCCGGGACGCCCCGCTGGAAGACGTGATCGCGGCGATTTGTCCGGCGGGACTGGCGCCCACCAAGGCCCCGCGCATCCAGGAGACACTGCGGCGGATCTGGGCCGAACGGGGGGAGTTCTCCCTGGATTTTCTGGCCGACATACCGCTGGAGGCGGCGCGGGCCTGGCTGCTCTCCATCCCCGGCATCGGCCCCAAGACGGCGGCAATTGTCCTTCTCTTCGCCTTTGGCCGCCCCGCGTTTCCTGTGGACACCCACATCCATCGGGTATCCCGACGGCTGGGGCTGATCCCCGCGCGGGCCACCCGGGAGCAGGCCCATACCCTGCTGGAAGAACTCATCCCCCCGGACCTCTACTACCCCCTTCACCTCAACCTCATCGCGCTGGGGCGGGATGTCTGCCATCCCCGCAACCCCGAATGCGGGCGTTGCGTCCTGAGGGATGAGTGCGACTTCTATCGGCGGGGACAGGCAGGTTGACATGGCGCTCCAACTGATCCTCATCCGTCATGCCGAGACCGTTGCCAATGTCCAGCGGCGCTGGGTGGGCTGGAACGACACGCCGCTGACCGACCGGGGGCTGGCCCAGGCGGAGGCCGTCGCCCGCCGCCTGGCCGCCGAAGTGAGCGACGCCGTCGCCCTCTATACCAGTCCCCTGCCCCGTGCCCGCCGGACCGCAGAGGCCATCGGGCAGGCGCTGGGGCTGGACCCCGTCCCGCTGGACGGCCTGCGGGAGATCAATTTCGGCGATATGGACGGAGTGACCCTGGAGGAAATGAAAACCCTCTACCCCGACCTCTACGAACAGTGGCGAGACCGAACGAATTTGGAGTTCGCCTGGCCCGGAGGGGAGAGCCGGTCCGGGTTCTTCCGCCGGGTGGAGGCGACCTGCCGGGACATCCTCGCCCGCCATTCCCAGGGCACCGTCCTGATTGTGGCTCACGGCGGGACCCTGCGGGCGATGCTGGCCTGCCTGCTACCGGAGCAGATGAGCCAGTGGTGGGGGTATGAACTGGGCCACTGCACCCTCACGCGGGTCCGGGTGGAAGACGGTCAACCTGCCCTCATCGCCCTGAACGACGCCTCTCACCTTCCCCTCCCTTCCCCCTGATAGCCCGCCTGTAGCCCAGGCTTCAGCCTGTCCCGTGTAGGACAACTGCTCGCAGTTGTCCTACAACCAGAGCGACTTGACAAAAACCGCGCCCTGTGGTATTATATGACTGGTCATATATTGGACAAGTCATCCAAACCGGAGGCGCGATGTCCCTGGAACATGCCATCCTCGGCTTCCTGAACTACGCCCCGATGACCGGCTACGACCTGAAAAAGGCCTTTGACACGTCCGTGCGGCACTTCTGGCCCGCCGACCAGGCCCAGATTTACCGGACGCTGAAGGAACTCACCCGTCGCGGCTGGGTGACGGTGGAGGTCGTCCCGCAGGAGGACCGCCCCAACCGCAAGGTCTACCACCTCACCGACGCGGGGCGGGAGGAGCTGCGCCGCTGGCTGCGTGCGCCGTCCGACCCGGAGGACCCGCGCGTTCCCCTGCTGGTCAAGGTCTTCTTCGCCGGGCAGTTGGCCGACGAAGAGGCCGTTGCCCTGTTAGAGGGGTACGCCGCCGGGCTGCGGGCACGGCTGGAGGAATACGCGCGGATTCCCCAGCAGGCCGCCCACTACGCCGAGGCAGTCCGCTCCCCGCGCGAGGTCTTCTTCTGGGCCCTCACGTTGGACTACGGCGTCCGGCTCACCCGCGCCGCGCTGGAGTGGGCCGAGGAGACCATCCGCCATATCCGAAACCTGGAGGAGGAATCATGAAGATTCTCGCCATCAACGGAAGCCCGCGCGGCCGCCGCAGCAACACCGACCGCATCCTGCAGCCCTTCCTGGAGGGGGCACGGGAGGCCGGCGCGGAGACGGAGACCGTCTACCTGAAGGACCTGAAGATCAATCATTGCCTGGGTTGCTTCACCTGCTGGACGAAGACCCCCGGCGTCTGCGTCCACAAAGACGACATGGCGGCGCTGTTTCCGAAAGTCCGCCAGGCCGACGTCGTGGTCTACGCCACGCCCCTCTACGTCTTCACCGTGAGCGGGCTGATGAAGGACTTTATGGACCGGCTGCTGCCCCTGGCGGACCCCCACATCGTCCAGCGGGGGGCTCACTACACCCACCCGCCCCGCTACACCGACGGGCCGTCGGTCCGAAGGGTGGTCCTTATCTCCAACTGTGGCTTCCCGGAGCGGCACCACTTCTCCGGGCTGGTGGAGACCTTCCGCCGCTACACCGACGACCCCGACACCGAACTGGCGGCGACGATTCTCTGCGCGGGGGGCGAACTGCTGGCCCAGCCTGCGCTGGCCGAAAGTCTGCGCTGGTACACTGATGCCGCCCGTCGGGCCGGGTGGGAGTTCGTCACCTATGGGCACATCCTGCCGGAGACCCAGGCGGTCCTGGACACGCCGCTGGCGGAGCCGGAGGTCTACGCAGGCATGGCCAACCTGTGGTGGGATAGCCAGATCGGGCCTCACCCCACCCCTGGCGGCTTCGCCGCCAGGGGGAGGAGTGAGGAACCTCGGCGTCCCCTCCGTAGTGAGCCACGAAGCGAAGCGGAGTGGCGTGAGGAGAACCTCTCCCCACCCATCGTCCTGCCCGTGGGAGAGCCCGGAGCGGGCCCCCGGACCTGCCGCGAGGCTATCCTGGGCATGCCCACTGTCTTCAACCCGGCCGCGGCCGGAGACCTGCAGGCCGACATCCAGTTCGTCGTCACCGGGGAGGAGCCGGGCCACTACGTCCTGCGCATCCGGGAGGGGCGCTGCACGGCCCACGAGGGCACCGTCCCCCGGCCCACGATGACGGTCCACACCCCGGCGGAGGTCTGGCTGAAGATTGCCCGCAACGAGTTGAGCGGGCAGGCCGCCTACGTGAAGGGGATGTACCGGGTGGAGGGGGACTTCGGCCTGCTCCTGCGGCTGGGGGACCTCTTCTCCGGGCCGGAGGGGCCGAAGGCGCCGCCCGCGCCGGCCCCCGCGCCGCCGGAGGAGGAGACGGTTCAGCGCGGGCCCATCCGCCTTCCGGGCATGGCCTGGCTGACGGTGGCCTTCGTCCCCTGGATGGTCCACTGGGCAACGGTGGACATCCCCGGCATCGGGCCGTGGATCAGCCTGGGGGTACCGTTTCTGCTGGGGGCGCTGATCTGGGGATACCGTCGCCGCTTCGCCCGCCCCACCTGGATGGAGACGGGGACGCCCCTCTACTTCGCGCTGGCAGGGCTGGCGACGCTCCTGGGGAGCCGGTTCTTCACCGCCTACGGCGACGTTCTGGGGTACTTGACGCTGGCGGGCATCTGGCTGGGGACGCTGGCCGCGGAACGTCCCTTCACGGCCGAGTACTCCAAATGGTCATACCCGTCGGCCCTCTGGAACCTCCCCGTCTTTCTCCGCACCAACGCCATCATCACCACCGTGTGGGGCTGGGTCTACCTGCTCATGGCGGTCCTGGCGCTGGCGGGGCACGCGCGGCCGGAGCAGGCGCTGATGTGGACCCTCGCCCGCAACCTGCTCCTGATCCCGGCCTTCGCCTTCACCGCCTGGTTCCAGAAGTGGTATCCGGCCAGAGGATAATTTTTGTGGCGGCGGCAAAGCCGCCGCCACAAAAATTTACTATTTGATTTCCACTTTGGCGCCGACCGCTTCCAGTTCCGCCTTGGCGCTCTCCGCCGCTTCCTTCGGGACGGCTTCCAGCACCGTCGCCGGCGCGCTCTCCACCAGGTCTTTGGCTTCCTTGAGGCCCAGGTTGGTCAGTTTCCGCACCACCTTGATGACCTCAATCTTCTTCTCGCCGACCTCCTTGAGCACGACGGTGAACTCGGTCTTCTCCTCCACGGGCTCAGCGGGAGCCGCAGCGGCGGTGGGCATCGCGGCCACTGCTACCGGAGCCGCGGCGGTCACGCCCAGTTTTGCCTCCAGCATCTTCACCAGTTCGGCGGCTTCCAGAAGCGTCAGTTGACTGATCTCCTCCACCAGTTTCTGCAAATCGGCCATCCTTTACCTCCTTCACGTTTTACTTTTTACGCTTTACGTTTTACGTTTCACTACGCAGCCTGGGGGGCCGTCTTGCCCTCCAGTTTGTCCACATACGCCTGCAGCACGTTGAGCACCTGCCGGATTCCGCTGGCGACGACACCGACCACCTGGGACGCCGGCGCGTTAATGGTGCCCAGGACCTGCCCCAGCACCGTCTCCTTGGGCGGGAGATTGGCCAGGGCGGTGACCTGTGCGGGCGTAATCGGCGTCTTGCCCAGCAGGCCGCCCTTGACGGCAAACCTCTCGTGTCCTTTGGAGAAATCCAGGACCACTTTTGCGGCCGCTGGGACCTCGCCGTGGCAGAATGCCACCGCCACCGGGCCCTCCAGCCACTCCTGCGGCATTGTCAGCCCCATCTGCTGCAGGGCCAGGAGCAGCAGGCGGTTTTTGACCACCTGGTAGGTGGCCTCAGCGCCTCTCAGCGACCGGCGCAGTTCCTCCACCTCCGCCACCCGCAGGCCCCGGTAGTCGGTCAGGATGAGTCCCTGGCTCTTCTGCAGATGCTCCAGGTACTGCTCCACCCGCTCCGCTTTCTTCTCTTTTGATATGGCCACCCGACATCACCTCCTTTCACGTTTCACGCATCACGTTTTACGTTTTCCGCAACAAAAACTCCCCCGCGCCAGCCGACGCGGGGGAGTCTACCCCACCGGGCAGGGTCAGACTCCCCACCCGATGAGGGAACAGACCTCTCTCCAGCCTCGGCAGGCAACTTTCAGCGCCCCTCGGCGCGCCTGCTGTCTTCGGCCCTATTCGCTTATCGCGTATCGCTTATCGCGTATCGCGTATCGCTTATCGCCTATCGCGTATCGCGTATCGCGTATCGCTTATCGCGTATCGCCTTCTTGCCTTCTTGCTCTCTTGCAATCTTGCAATCTTGCAATCTTGCATTCTTGCTACGTCACTTCCAGCGCCTGTGCAGCCACCGGGTCCACTTTGATCCCCGGCCCCATAGAGGACGCCAGAGTGACCTTGCGGATGTAGGTGCCTTTGGCGGCAGTGGGACGGGCCTTTTTGACCGCGTCCATCGCGGCGGCCAGGTTCTCCAGAAGCGCCTGATTGGAGAAACTGACGCGGCCAATCGGGATGTGCAGATTGGCGGTCTTATCCACGCGGAACTCAGCACGGCCGGCCTTCGCTTCCTGGATGACGCGCGGCAGGTCCTCCGGCGGGACCACTGTGCCGGTCTTGGGGTTGGGCATCAGCCCGCGCGGGCCCAGGATGCGGCCCAGGCGGCCCACCTTCCCCATCATATCCGGCACTGCGATGGCGACGTCAAAATCGGTCCAGCCGTCCTGAATCTTCTTGATCCCTTCATCGTCGGAGATGACGTAGTCCGCTCCGGCGGCCTCGGCGATGCGGGCGGCGTCACCAGCGGCAAAGACCAGCACCCGCACCGTCTTGCCCAGGCCGTTAGGGAGCAGGACGACCCCCCGCACCTGCTGATCCGCGTGGCGGGGGTCCACTCCCAGCCGGATGTGGACGTCCACCGAGGCGTCAAAGTTGGCGTAGGCGGTCTCTTTGACCAGTTGGACCGCTTCCTGAGGAGAATACAGGCGGTTGCGGTCCACTTTCTTCAGTGCTTCCAGATACTTCTTTCCTCGCTTGGGCATCGTACCTCCTTGTGGTGATTAACGGGCGTTGCCCTCCCACCGGGCCGGTTAATCCACGATTTCAATCCCCATACTGCGCGCCGTCCCCTCAATCTGGCGCATCGCGCCTTCCAGGTCCACGGCGTTCAGGTCTCGCATCTTCAGTTGGGCAATCTCCCGCAACTGGGCGCGGGTGATCCGTCCCACCTTACTGCGGTTGGGCTCGGAAGAACCCTTCTCCACCCCGGCGGCCTTGCGCAGCAGATCGGGCGTGGGCGGCGTCTTCAGCACAAAGGTGAAGGAGCCGTCCTGATAAATGGTGACCTCCGCCGGGACGATGTTGCCCGCCATAGATGCCGTACGGGCATTATATTCCTTGCAGAACTGCATCAGGTTGATGCCGTGCTGGGCCAGCGCCGGCCCCACGGGCGGCGCCGGATTCGCCTTTCCGGCCTCAATCTGCAACTTGACCACCGCTTTGATTTTCTTCACACCAACACCTCCTGGAGAATCCAGCCGGACCAGGGGAATTATTTTAGCCCTAACGCTCTCTTCAATCGTACGTCTACATTCATCATCAAACGGTCACTGAACATCCCCAGCCGGCCTGTAAGCAATGTGCGATCTAAAGTCATCAGTTTCCCACAGCGCACCACTGATGCAACCTGAAGCCCCGTAGCCGCTGTCAAGTCTCTTAAAATCGTACCGGGGGCAGAAGCCCAAAGTCCTGAAAAACCGTACCTCCAGAGTGCCGTAACGGCTGAGACTGGCTGCGCTCACCGGCTTTTATTAACCCCTCACCCCCCTTGA
>Ga0272447_1001535_pt1 | contig 14237 bp, 11 predicted proteins | sample YNPCB0133_FD_194589 | JGI IMG/M metagenome (GOLD analysis project Ga0272447, IMG submission 194589) | Hot spring microbial mat communities from Yellowstone National Park, WY, United States - YNP-CB-013-3 | ecosystem: Environmental > Aquatic > Thermal springs > Hot (42-90C) > Sediment | place... | reverse complement strand
TCCGGGTTTTCGATGATGGATCGATACTTGCACATCGCGTCTCCCTCCATTTCAGTTCGTATGAAAATAGTATACCATTAAACCTTGATGAAGTCTAATGCCAAAAACCTGGCGGTAATCGACTCTACTCCAGTGTTGAGAGTTTTCTAATCGCCTTTCTGCGACAAAACCCCACCATATCCAGTTTTTATTGGGTAGAACCCCTTCAACAAATTATGATACAGGCAATGCCATGGAACCCATGACTGGAGTCGTGTTTATCACTTTCACTACGCTGATTCTTCCCGGGCTGGCGCTGCTGTTGCAGATTGCACCAATCATGGGGATCTCGGCGCTCGAACGATTGACGCTGGCTGTTGGGCTGAGTCTGAGCCTGATACCAGTCCTGTACCTGTGGGGCGCGTGGTTGGGGATCGTTATCGGCGCTTTTCACATTCGTGCACTTCTTTTCATCTGCCTGCTCACGGTAATCCTTTTGCACCATCGTGTGTCTGTGACCGTTCCATCCTGGAAACGCGACAGCGTGATCTGGCATCTCGTCATCGCCGGTGGTACGGCGCTGACCTTCTGGCTCCGCTTTGAGCAGATCCGCGACCTTGCATTGCCCACCTGGGTCGACTCCGTCCACCATGCGCTGTTGATTCGCGTGAGCATAGAGCAAGGCGCAGCGCCTCTTTCTCTCCGTCCATACCTGCCAGTCGACGAGTTGACGTACCACTGGGGGTATCACGTCACCATGGCAACGCTGGCGCAGACGGCGGGCATGGATAGACCGGAGAAACTGCCAGCACTGATGCTCTGGAGCGGTCAAACGATGAGTGCGTTGATGGTTCCGGCATATGCTGCGCTGGCGTTACGCCTCTGGCAACGCCCGATTGCCGGCGCTGCGGCAGGTCTGGTGGTTGGTCTGGCGTCAGTGATGCCAGCATACTACGTCAGTTGGGGACGATACACCCTGCTGACCGGCATGCTCATGCTGCCTGCCGCGCTCATTGCCCTGGATACGGTGCGACGCAACCCCGGACCGGCATCAGCGGCGCTGCTGGCGGTCCTGCTCGCAGGACTCAGTCTGGTCCACTTTGTGGTTTTTGCGCTGACGCTGGCGGCATGCGCCGCATTTCTGCTCACCACGACACACGGATCGTTCTGGCGACGCGCTGCCATCTGGATGGGAGTGGCGCTTGCCGGGTCGCTGACGATCGCCGCGCCCTGGATCGTCCTGCTGGCGAGTCGCGCATTGCCGGGGACCGGAAGTTCCGCTATGCACGTCGCCGGCAATGCCGGGTATAACGCATTACCGCTGGAGTTGCTCCGGGCAGGGACGAATCAAATCCTGCTGGCACTCGGCGGTATTGGTGCGCTGCTGACGCTCTGGCAGCGACGGCATACTGCGGCGTGGCTGCTGATCTGGTGCGCAATAGCAATAGTGCTGGCAAACCCGGTTGTCATCGGACTGCCATACCTCTCCTTTATTACCAACGAAATGCTGACCATCACCATGTTCGCGCCGCTGGCGTTGCTGATCGCAGGCGGGGCGGCAGCCATCGATGCGCGCGCGCCGCGTGGCGGTTGGTGCAGGTTCGCCTGGCGTCTGGGCACCGTTGTGCTTGCAGCAGGCGTCATGCTGTGGGGCGTGAATCAGTGGCGCACCATCGTCCGCCCGGACACTGTGCTTGCCGGGCGCGCCGATCTGGAAGCCATCACGTGGGCGGCGCGCGCTACCCCGCCCGACGCACGTTTCGTTGTCGGCACACGTGGCTGGCTCTACGATGTTGATCGGGGCGCCGATGGGGGATGGTGGCTCTTGCCGCTGGCAGGGCGGCAGGTCAGCACACCGCCGGTCATCTACAACTACGGTGCGCCAGCGGATGTCGCCGCCATCAAGCGCGACACATCGTGGTTGCGCGACCGCAGCGCATCCGCAAGCGCGGAAGAACTTGCCGCCTTTATGCGCGAACGGGGGTATACCTATGTATATGCTGGCGAACGCCCCGGTGCCATTTGTGCGGATGCACTGCGCACTGCACCAATGTTCGAGTACGTGTACGAGCATGAAGGCATCGTCATTTTTCACCTGCGTGAATGAACCCGACAACATAGACACAGGCGTGCCTTTCATCTCCTGGCAACCGAAATATTGCATCTCGTTCAACGATTCGATCACCTTATGAATGGCGAGCATCTGCTATAATAATGGCAGAAGAAATCCGTCGACGCAGTATGCAGAAGCAGACGATATGTCGAATGACACCCTGCCACAACTGAGCGAACGTGAGCGCGAGATTCTACGTCTGGTCGCTACCGGCGCCACCAATCAACAGATCGCCGCCCAACTCAACATCAGCGCCAACACGGTTAAGGTGCATCTACGCAACATCTTCGGCAAGATAGGCGTAGTATCGCGGACTGAGGCAACGATGTATGCGGTGAGGAATGGCATTGTTGAAGTTGCTGCGGTGTCGTCAGGCAATGCCGCCGTGCTGTCAGAATCAACAATGCCACCGGTCGACGTCTCACCGATCTCATCGCGTAGTGAGTCAGGCAAATCAACTGACAAGGTCACACGATCTTCGCCAGGTCAAGCGCGATGGTTGCTCTACGCTGGCATTGCAGGCGGGGCGATACTGGCATTCGCAATCATCTTTGGGGTGCTTGTACTGCTGCAAGGGAGCACTCCCTCAACCACACAGCCAACTGTCGTTCCTTCTCCACAGATGTTCGTATCATCGCCTTCACCAGTCTGGACTGCCCATCCCGCGCTACCCTTCGCGCAACGTGCATCTGCCGCCATCTCGTTTGAGGGAAGGATTTTTGTGATCGGCGGCGCAACCGATAGTGGCGTGACCGGTAGCGCGTGGCGCTATGATCCATCGACCCAGACGTGGGCGCCGCTCAATGCCAAGCCGACTCCGGTGCGGGATATTGGCGCCGTTGTGCTCAATGGCAAAATCTACATTCCCGGCGGACGCCTGACAGACGGGAGTATTACTAACAAATTGGAAGTCTTCGATCCGGCGCTCGGATCATGGTCAGAAAGACGTTCCCTGCCCGCTCCGCGCAGCGCTTACGCACTTGCAACGGTCGACGGACGGCTCTACCTGTTTGGTGGATGGGATGGAACGAAGGTATGTGATGATGTCTTTGCCTACGATCCAACCACTGATACATGGGAGCAACGCCCTGCCATGCCGACTGCCCGGGCCTACGCAGGCGCATCAGTTGTCGACGGAAACATTTACGTCATCGGGGGCGAAAATCAGGGGCAGCAACTGGATATCAACGAGCAATTCTCACCGGCAAAGAGCGGCGATAGTGCATGGTCGCAACGCGCGGCATTGCCAGAACCTCGCAGTCGCTTCGGCTCGTCTGCCTTATCCAATCTCATTTTTGCACTGGGGGGCGTACCCCAGGACAACCCGCTCTACTACGATGTGCGCAGCGATAGCTGGAGAGCATTCGAAGCGCCACAAACTCCGCTTGGTGAGCAACCTGCGGTTGCTGTGCGCGATGCATCGTTGTTTGTTATAAGCGGCGTTCTTAACCAGAACAACAGTCCAACCCACGAACTTCGCATGCTCTACGCTGTAGTCCTTCCAGCGCAGTAACGATGCTTTGCTCAATGCATGAAACTTGTTCAGTTTATCAATAAAGCAATAGGGATATTTGGTGCAAAGATTATCTCAAGCATCCCCGAGCAGCGTGAAGTGCAACGTCTTAACCTGCTACGTCAGCGCAACCATTGGTCTACAGCGAAATACACTGCTGGATTAGATCTTGATGAAGCGCGATTCCTCTCATTTCTTAATCAAGTTTGCGTACCGTACCGAAACGATCTGTGTCGTTTACCACGCACTGCTGCAGAAGTCTGTGGCGGGTATTACTTCAATAACATCTGGTTTGGTCCAGTTGATGGTAGCATACTATACGGTGTTATTCGCCATTTTCGTCCAAATCACATTATTGAGATCGGAAGCGGTTTCTCAACGCATTTGATGCGTCGTGCTATCACTGACGGGAGTCTACCCACTCGAGTCACCAGTATCGATCCGGAGCCGCGTATTGATATCCATCTTGTGGCTGACACTATTCTTCCTCTGAGGGTCGAAGAACTCAATGTGCATGATATCGTCGATAGACTGAACGAAGGTGACATTCTGTTCATCGATTCGAGCCACATGATCGTCAGCGGCGGTGATGTTCCTTTTCTCTTTCTCGAAGTTCTTCCACGTCTTCGTCCTGGTGTACTCATCCACGTTCATGATATTTTCTTTCCATACGATTATCCAGAAGAGTGGGTTTGCGTTCTGCGCAGAGGATGGAATGAACAATACCTCGTTCATGCATTTCTGGCATTTAATGCTGCTTTTCACATCCTCTGGTCGGGATCGTATATGTGGAACAAGCAACGTGAAGCACTCGTTAAGGCTTTACCGGATGATATAAACGCGCAGGGCGCCGGGAGCTTATGGTTGCAACGCAGCGAAACGCAGGCAAGAATATAATGACCCGGAGCGTTTTTTTAGCTCCGGGTCGTTTCAGTACAGATCACCCTATACTACTGTGCAAAAGCGCCGTAAGTGAACAACTTATCGTTCGATGCCGGACCAGTTGAGACCTGGTTGACAATCGCCGCAATCTTGCCGCCGCTACCTGCCGTGATGGTGGCAGAACCGACATACATACAACTCTGGAACTGTGAGTCAGAACCGATAGGACTCAGACCTGTCGGCTGACCGGCAATATACGTCTGCAAGAAGGTGAAGGATGCACCAGCCTGCACGATAGTTGTACGAGGAGTAGGTGTAGGGCACAAGCTAAATCCGGACGGCGGCGTACCCTGGAAGGTATTCGGGCCGTATGTAATGGTCACCGATGTAGTGCTTGTCCCAACATTCTGCACCTGGACCCCAGAGAATGTCCCGAAGTTATTTGCAACAACCAATGGCGCCAGCACTTTATCGGTAGCTGCCGTTGGATTAAAGCCCGCATAGGTTGAAGCATCCTTCGATGTACTGGCGACTTGGTTAACGGTCACAAAAAGTGGTTGACCATTATCGCTAGTCACCGTAGCGCCGCCGATATAGATGCAACCGTTGAAGAAAGGATCAAACGGTGGGTTGCCGTTGCCGGCATCCTGGATAAGCGTTCCCGTCTGGTTAGGATTAATCGACAATTGTCGCTGTGGTGGCGTCGTACAGGGTGTCAACCCTCCTGTAGGCGCAGTAACGGTATTGGGAGCGAAGTTAATGGTCACGGTCGTAGGCAAGGTGCCGGCATTCAGCACCTGAATGCCGGTGTATGCACCGAAGTTGTTGCCAAGGACGAGAGGCAACGCAACCGTTGGGGAACCGGTTCCAGCAGGGAAGGCGTTATACGCCGTCAGTTGACCATTTCCCTCCTGAAGCACAGTAGCGACAATGTTCCCCGTTGCTGTGATTGTCGCTGAGCCAACGAACCCCGGTGCGCCACTGCCAAGGGCGGTATTATCCTTCTGAAAGATGGTCTTTGACGCACCAGGCGCGAGACTGAATGGAGGTTCGGTAGCAGGATTGCCCGCTATACCCGGTACGTATGAGATGTTCACTGTGGCTGAAGTGTTACCGACATTCTGGACGGTGATTGAAGTGTCAATGCCGAAGTTGTCACGCACAATAAGTGGCAGGTTGAGAGAGGTTGCACCACTCGTAAAACCACCATAGCTATCACCTAGAGCAGCATTGGCTCCAAGAATGTTCGTCACCGCAACAATCGGTTGATCGGACAGAATGACAACCGAGCCGCGAAATCCCGCAGGAGCGCTCATCTGAACATATCCAGGGGCTGAGAATGGCACGAACGTCAATGAACCGCCTGCTGGAATGGTCGCTGATTGAGTCGCCACCTGCGTCTGAGTCGTTGCATCGATGTACTGAACCGTGATGTTGGCGGACTGCGTCTGGCTCAGATTCTGCACCTGAAAACCAGATGTGGTGACAGTGCTGGTGGTCTGTGCGGCTGCCGTTAACGGCAGAAGCGCCAGCGCCAGAAGCGCTGCCATCAGCATGATGGAAAAACGTCGTACTGCTTTCATGTCCTTCCTGAACCTCCACTACACAATATGCCTTGTGCCTGGTCAGGCACGTGCTTATTATCCACACACCTCTGAAGGGTTGCCATACCACCAAAGGCATAAACAACTACCACGCCTGTGCTATATGTATGAGTAATCGGCATACTACCAATGGATTACATCCACATATAAGGATTTAAGTATCAGTAATGAGAACCAAACAACCGAAATCTTTGAGGAGACGGAATCACGCCGCCCGTGCCGCGATGGTCAGCGCTGTGCAGCGTTTCATCCGCGCTGCCGTCCAGAGATATGGTCGTATCAGCAATCGGAAGGGGCGCGAAAAGGTAAGCGCAGTACTCAAGCGACGAGCGGCGAACCGTCTGATGTTCGCATTGATCATGAGGCGCAGACTTTCCGTAAAGTGGTATTCGATACCAACCAGACAGGCGGATCGATAAGCGATCAACCCGGCAGCGTCGAGCAATCTTCCGAGCGATAGACGATCAAATGCGTAGAAGTGACGCGGCAACTCCCATCCGCACCAATACGAGCCGTACAGACGCGCATCCCAACTGTCGCATAGCGGAATGGTCAGATAGATGACGCCGCCAGGTTTCAGGAGTTGGCGCAAGCGGCGCAGTGCCGCAAGCGGATCGGGAAGATGTTCCAAAACATTCCATAAGGTAATGGCATCCCAAGCGGCGCCATCCAGAGGCGCTGTCTCAAGAGTCGCGTGAATAACTCTGGCGTCGCTGCGGCGCGCCAACCTGACAGCGCGCGCATCGGGTTCGATGCCGGTTACCGACCATTGCGGCAACAACAAACGCATAGCCCGGAGAAAGGCGCCCGATCCGCTGCCTACGTCGAGCAACTGACCGGGATGCGGTTGGATGCGCGCGATAAAAGCGCACAAGCGGCGCCAATCCGTATGAAGTGTGGTTGGGTTGGGCGGCGCCTGGTATGGGCCATAGTCTTCTGGATAGATTACCGAGAACGAATTGCTGGAAGGACGCGGATTCAGATAAATCAATCCACAAAATTCGCAACGGCGCAATGTAAATATGCCAGGGACGTGATGTGTTCGATCTGGCGCTGCCAGGAAAGGAACACTACGCTTACTGCCGCACAGGCAACACACGACTTCTTCGAGGCGAAGGCAAGAAGGAAAGAGATCATTCATCAACGCTTCTCTATCAATCTGGTTGATGCAAGGACCTTCGAATCCAATCCAGGTTGCGGTCACGCACCGCTCGATACGCATTGAGTGCGAGCGGCGGCGCTACAAGTTTGGCAAGCCGTTCATACAACGGCGGAACGCGAGGCATCCAGCGCTGTCGCCAAGCAGTCAGACGTTCATTCAGCGCTTGAATGTCCCCATCAGATAACCGACCTTTGCAACCTATCCCAACGACAGTTTCAGGGAAATGTTCAACGCCTGCCCAGGCAACCGTCGCATACTCAAATGGACGCAGCAGACTGCGAAAAGCTTCTGGCGTAAAGCGCCAGTAATCTGATGGGTGATTGTGAATCGGAAAGTTCATCACCGACGAAATGAGCACGATTCCGCCTGGTCTTATGATACGGTACACCTCTTCCATCGCACGCCAGGGCTTCTCAACATGTTCGAGCGTATCGAGGATCAGTGCGCTGCCGACACTTGCATCTGCCAGACCAAGCGCATGCAAGTCCAGCAGGACATCCACACCTGGACCGAAGCGCATGTCTGATCCAATGTAGCATTTACCAGGAAACAGTGAGCGGAGATCGGCGAACCCTTCCTGTCCAGCAACCTGGTACGCGCCGAATTCGTGAATTGGTTCGTGAAGCGGCAATATAGCCGCGCACTCCATAACAAACTCTTTGATAATGTCGCGCATATGTCGCTTACAAGGCAAGCCCTGCTGTTCCCCACACCAGATCGACCAACATGCCCCAAACGCGCCAGGCGATCAGCAGCAGAAGCGCCTGCGGCATTGGCATCATTGTCGAGAGCGTCAATACCAGTATGCTGCTCGTGATGCCGAGTTCAACCGGTATCCAGAAAAGCAGTGATCCGGCAACCACCAGCAACGCCCAACACTGAATCAAAATCACGAATGAGAACTCGGGGATGGCGCTGGCAGTCCGACATACACAGTAGAGTGCGATGCCTCCCAGTACAATTGTGATCGTATTCCGCGCCACCCAAACGAGCACGTGTTGCCATTGCAGCGTCGCAGTCGCAGGATGGCGTGCAGTCAACCAATCAAGCAGGCGACGAAAGAGGGGTGATGGAAGGATGAGAAGAACAATGCTCAATGCTCCACCCAAAATCCAGGGGTTGACAACGCCACCGACGCCTCCAGGAAGCGCCAGCGTTATCAATGCAACGATTGTGGCTGCGGCGCCAAAGACTGGAGGCTCTATCAGCGCTATTGCAGCGACCCGTATCCCATCAACCCCGCGTTGTCCGTACATAAACGCGCGACTCGCCGCAGTGACGCCAATTCCGGGCAGTCGCGCCGCCAGGTTTGATAATGCATAAATGCGAAAGTGCTTGCGTAGCGGAAGATTGTAACCAAGGCGGCGCAGCATCGTTCCCCAGGCGTCTACCGCATTTAGCATGCCTGCTGTCTGCACAATAAAGGCGACGATCAACCAGACCGGCTCAACCCGGATATCGCGCAATTGCGCAATTTGATCGCGATCCTGATAGAGCCGGTATCCGATATAGCCGTTAATTGCCAGAAAGAAGATCGCTCCCAGCGTCCACTGCCATCGTCGTGATTGAAACGCCTCCCAAAGCTGTTGCACAATAAGGCGTACACGTGGGGCAAAGGCTATACTTTCCATATTTGCCTTTCCTCACGTGCTATGTGTGGTTCTCGCCTGTTCTCTACCGGCATAATCAATCCAACCAGACCACCAGCAATATAGCCGATTGCATCGCTCAAAGAGGCTTGCTGCAACTTCCAGCGCGCGACACGCGCCAGATGAACAATGGCGATGAACGAGTATATCAAGCGTTCGACACCCTTTCGTCGCTTGCGGAAGAAGATCTGACGGCTACGCGCCAGGTAGAATTCACGCAAACCAGGGATACCCCGCGTGCTTGCAGATACAGCGTGGTGGACGATAGCGCCGGGAAGATAGGCGATCTCGAACCCGGCAGATCGCGCCCGCAAGCAGAAATCAGTATCCTCGTAGTAGAAGAAGTATCGTTCGTCAAACAATCCGATTCGCTCAAACACTCCTCGACGAATAAGCACAGCACATCCGAACGCAGTCTGGATCGATATCGGAACATCGGGCGGCAGCGGTGCGAGAGGCTCATTCCACGCCACAGGAGTGGTCCAGTATCGTCCGACACGTGCACCCGCGCCAGCCATGTTGTTGGGTTGGTCGGCACGAACAACAGCCGCACTTAAGATGCCGATATGCGGATATTGTTCCAGAGCCTGCACCATTCGCCACAGCGAGTCAGGCAAGGGAAGCGCATCGTTGTTGAGCAGCAGGATAGCATCAACCTGCTCGTCTTCCAGGATGCGACGAATAGCCGGATTGACGCCGCCAGCGAAACCCTTGTTTTCACAATGGCGAATGACCGGAATATCAGGGAATTGGGTGATCAGACGCTCAAGAGAACCATTATGAGATCCATTGTCAATCAGCGTGACTGAATAGGTTGGATAATCAAGCGCTTGCAGCGCTGTCAGGCACTGGCGCGTGCGCTGGTCGTCACGCCAGTGCAGGACGATGATCTCAACTCTTAAGCTATGTTTGACACCGTTGCTGGCCATGGATAACGCCTGTATACCATCCCATTCGCGCCCACACGACGCCTGGAAACATGGCTCGATAGCGGCGAAACAATTCTGGTTGAGACATGTAGTAGCCAAGCGCATCACGCAATGCAAGCCCAGGAATAATCGCGGCGGCCATTGCAGGCGATGTACGAACAAGACGATCCCAGAGGCTGATGCCGATCTGTGAGCGATATCGTTCCGCCACTGCTGGCCAATCACGACCCCAGGCATACAGATGCAACCACACATCACGCGCATTCGTGCGTGTTGTATAGTGACAAACTGCTGCCCGGGGATCAAAGCATAGTCTTACTCCGGCGCGACGCAACCGAAAGCTCAGATCTACATCTTCCCCGGTACGCAATCGCGTGTCAAATGCTGCTATGCGTCGTAACAGTCGTGTTGACACAGCCATATTGCCTGATAGCAAATATGGCCGGTCACCAGGAGACGCTGTCGCCAGGAACGAACCAAGGCAGGCAATGTTATCACACAATTCCCAGTAACGCCACTGCCCGAAGGAGATGCTTCCGCCGACTGCAATCGTGTCGCTCCAGTTGCGATCAATGAGATATTCCAACCACATTGGTTGTGGAACACAGTCTGAGTCAAGAAAGACGCAAATATCGCCTCTTGCGCAGGCAATGCCAATATTGCGCGCCTGCGCAGGAGATAGCGGGGTGGGGGAGGCAATCGAATGTACGACCCCGTCATCGCGGACCAGTCCATACCGATCTTGCCCGACGATGATGACTTCGAGCGGTTGGAGGCTCTGGAGACGCACCGCCTCGATGACAGATTGGAGATAGGGGGAGTGCAGGTTGGGAATAATGATTGATACAGACGGCATGCGGCATCAGGGGTCAATAAGCACGGTCGCAGATACGTTGCCAGAGTCGCTGAGTGATACAAGCGAACCAGGTGCTGTACATCACCAGAGATCTACGAGTTTCACTCCCGCGCACAAGTGAACTTGACTTGTATGCTACACCACACCTCCCACCCCCTCCGCCACTCCCCAGTACCACGCTGTGCGCGCCCAGACCATCCCCGGCAGCAGGTGTGACGCACGACGCGCCAGGGCAGCCACATCGCGGGTCGCCAGCAGCGGCGCAACTACCCGTAGCGCCGGAGAGAGCGCCCGCAGCCGTTCGAGCGGCAGCGGCGGCGGCATCAATTGCGTATGGCGTCGCCAGATCGTCGCCTGCACCCGACCGAACGCCCGTAGATGTTCCCACACGGCGCGTGGCGTCGCCCGTCGGTGACGATGGGTGACGCGTGCACGCGGCTCGAAAGCCAGGGTGATCCCGGCTGCACGCAGACGTAAACTCAGATCGGTATCCTCACCAGCCGCGCCGGGAAATCGCTCGTCGAACCCGCCAATGCGCCGGAATAGCGAGCGCTGCATGCACAGGCTCAGGCTCGGCACCCAGGCGCGCTCCCCTGCAGGCGATGTGTCGAGATAATCGGCGAAGACCAGCAGATCGTCACACATGCTCCAGTATTCGCCAGTCTCGATCGTCACTCCGCCGCAGACGACCGCTGATCCTGCCTGGAGCCACGGAACGAAATGATCGATCAACTCCGGTGCAGCAATGCAATCGGAGTCGATGAACACCAGGAAATCACCTTGCGCCGCTGCCGCCCCCAGGTTGCGCGCGCGCGCTGCTGAGACCGGACGCGGCGTCTCGATGTGTCGCGCCGGCGGTTGTACCAACCCGTACCGATCCTGCCCGACAACCAGAATCTCATCGATCAATCGTCGACCGGTCTGCCCGGCGATGGCAGCGATCACCTCGCCGATCAGCGGCGAATGCAGGTTCGGAATAATGACCGATATGCTCAGTCTCACAGTGCTACGAGTATAGCGATCTTGCTGTCATCTGTCAACTTCCCCCCTTGACATCTCTCAATAGTCGTTTATAATCTAACTACTAGTAAGGAAGCAAACGACTATGGACGTGATCGAGCAATTGACGGCGCTTGGTTTCACCGAGTACGAGGCGAAGGTCTACCTGGCGCTGCTCCACGAACATCCGGCCACCGGCTATCAGGTCGGGAAACTGGCCGGCGTGCCGCGTTCGATGGTCTATGAGGCGCTGGGACGCCTCGAAGCGCGCGGCGCGGTGCTGAAGAGTTTCGATGAGAAAGCCACACTCTATCGCCCGGTGTCGCCCGATATGCTGCTCGACCGGTATGAGCAGGGGCTGCGTCAGCGCGTCGCCGAACTGCGCGCCAGCCTGGCGCCGCTCTACCGCCCGCGCGACGAAGGCAGGCTGTGGAATTTTAGCGGTCGCCGTGAGGCGTTGCACTACGCCCGCGAAATGATCGAACACGCGCAGGTGGAACTGATGCTGGTGCTGACCGACGACGACGTTACTGAACTGCGCACGGCGTTGACTGACGCATATGCCCGCGGTGTGCGGCTCGGCGTGATCCTGACCGGAAACGCGGCTTTCGATCTCGGTCAGGTGGTGCGGCATCCGCACCTCGAAACCACGCTGCATCAGATGGAAGAAACGCTAATCATCGTGGCGGATGACCACGAGTGCCTGATTGCCAGCGGTCATGCCACGACGTCGGCAACGGTCACGACCAACCCGAATATGGTCTCGCTTGCCCATCAGTTCGTCTGGATGGAACTGTTCGCTCAACGGATTTTTGCGCGCCTGGGAGATGACCTGCTGGCGCGCCTGGACCCTGAAGATCGTCGTGTCCTTCAACAGGAGGGGGATGCATAGATGTCAACCCAAGAACTCATCACCCAACTTCGTACCCGTCCTGGGGTGCTTGCCGTTCATTACGACGAGCAGGAACGTGTGTTGACCTTGCGGTATGACGGCGGTCGCGTCGATGTAGCAGATATCGAGGCGCTCGCCCGCAGCGCCGGTGCGACGCTGCGCATGCTGCCCGCCGAAACCCGCCCGTTGACGCCAGAAGAGGCGGAACTGGCGGCGCTGCCCTGGATGATCCGCCTGACCACGCTGACCCTGGTGATGGTCATTGTCGGCTGGGTCGTCGAGGATTTCACGACGCTGCCGCGATGGGTCGCCTGGCTGTCGTATGCCGTTGCGTATGCCAGCGGCGGGTTCTACAGCATCCAGGAGGCCTGGGAAACGCTTCGCAAGCGTCAGTTCGATGTCAACTTTCTGATGATCGTTGCGGCGGTCGGCGCTGCGATTGTCGGGCAACCCCGCGAGGGCGCTATTCTGATGTTCCTGTTTTCGCTCTCCGGTACGCTCGAAACGTATGCGATGGGGCGCACTCACGCTTCCATCCGCGCGCTGCTCGATATGACGCCGAAGGAAGCTGAGGTGTACCGCAATGGAACACTCATCCGCGTTCCGGTCGAGGCGGTGCAGGTCGGCGAGATTGTGCTGGTGCGCCCCGGCGCGCAGGTCCCCGCCGATGGCGTGGTCGTGCGCGGCGAGTCGGCGCTGAACGAAGCGTCGATCACCGGCGAGTCGATGCCGGTCGAGAAACGCCCTGGCGCGAAGGTGTTCGCCGGAACGATCAACGGGCAGGGTGCGCTTGAGGTGCGCGTGACGACCACTGTCGAAAACTCGACGCTGGCGCGGATTGTGCAGGTGGTGCGCGAGGCGCGTGAACAGAAGGCGAAGAGTCAGGATTTCACCGACCGGGTGATCGGTCAGTACTATGCCTATGCAGTGGTCGGGCTGACGCTGCTGGCGATCATTGTTCCGCTGCTGTTCCTGGGGTGGGACCTGAGCACAACCCTCTACCGCGCAATGACGCTGATGGTCGTGGCGTCGCCGTGCGCCCTGGTCATCTCGATCCCGGCGGCGCTCCTCTCGGCGCTTGCTTCCGCAGCCCGCGGCGGCGTCCTGTTCAAAGGCGGGCGGTACCTGGAAGCAGCAGCGCAGGTGCGGGTCGTGGCGTTCGACAAAACCGGCACCCTCACCACCGGGCGCCCCGGCGTCGTGGCGGTCATTCCGGTCGATGGCGCCCCTGTCAGCCTGAAAGAGACGTTTATCGACACCGATGCGCCAGAACATCCGGCGCAACCGATCCCCGATGACCAGATCGGACCGTTGTCACCCGAACAACGATGGTTGCTGGCGCTGGCAGCCGCCATCGAACGCCCGTCGGAGCACCCGCTGGCGCGGGCTATCGTGCGCGGCGCCGATGAGCGCGGTCTGCCGGTGATCCAGGCATCCGGCTTCGAGGCGTTGACCGGCGTCGGCGCAACGGCAACGATCCGGGGGCAGCGCTTGACGATTGGACGCCCGATGCTGTTCGACCTGTCGCCAGACCTGATGGAGCAGATCGCTGCACAGCAGGAACTGGGGCGAACGGTTGTGGCGTTGGGGTGCGGGCGCACGGTGTGGGGCATCATTGCCATTGCCGACACGGTGCGCCCCGAAGCAGCGGCGGCGGTT
>Ga0272447_1001534_pt1 | contig 14238 bp, 13 predicted proteins | sample YNPCB0133_FD_194589 | JGI IMG/M metagenome (GOLD analysis project Ga0272447, IMG submission 194589) | Hot spring microbial mat communities from Yellowstone National Park, WY, United States - YNP-CB-013-3 | ecosystem: Environmental > Aquatic > Thermal springs > Hot (42-90C) > Sediment | place... | reverse complement strand
GGCCCACCTGATCGAACAGGTCATGCACCTTGCCCCGCCGCAATTCCGGCAGTGGGGCGTACTCCTCCTCCGGTTCGCCGCTCTCGGCTTCCTCGAACTCGTCCTGCTCATATTCGGTTTCATCCTTGGTGTCTGAGTCCTCCCACTCATCCTCGGCCTCGTTCTCGCTATCTGCGCCGCCTTCCGTGTCATCTTCAGACCCTTCGATCGGCAGTTCGCCGGCGGTGAGTTCGGCCAGACCCAGGTCATCATCGCTGGGCAATTCCTGACCTTCCAGCAGTATCCATCGCCGCACATGCTCGCGCCAGCGTCGGAGTATGTCTCGCAAATACGGTTCGCTCTGCTGGACGAAATCCTGGTGTTCGTGTTCCAGGATGACCCGCTCCAGCGCCTCGCGGTTTTTGGCCGTGGCTACCAGCAAGGTCAGCCAGAAGTCGGCAAAACCCTGGCTCAATTCGCGCTCGCTCCAGGCCGGCGTGTTATGCGACGATTTGTTGCGGAGATTGCGGGCACGCCAGGCGAAATCTTCGTAACGCCGGGCAAATGCGTCGTTCACCAGGCCCAAACGCGGACAATTGAGCAAGTCCGTCAACATGGGGCTGCGCGGAGGCTTGCCTGGTTCCACCACAACATGGAGGCTTTCGTAAGTCTTTGGGTCGGCCAGTTTGAGCAAGCGTTTCAGACCGACTTCCATACACACGGCCAAACTGAGGAAGGCGATGCCCCGGTCGTGGACATTGCTGGCCGAGAAATAATTGCAGACGGCCGCCAGCAACTGGTCAGCAAAACCGTCCAGCCCAGCGTCGCCAGTGGGTAATTCCGCTAGTCGGGCAAACAAGTTGAACGTTTCGTCGAGCGACCGGCCCAATCTCAGCGAGTCCCAGTCGAGTCCGCACTCGCGCAATACATATTCCCGACATTCGCCCCAGTCGAACTGCCGTGCGTAGCTCATGCTGCATGGCTCCCAGACAGGGCCTCGAAACTTATGCTAGCCGGGCAAAATCGGCCTGGCAACGCACCAATTTCCTCTGCGAGCGATACAAAGGAAGCTGCACGTACTTCGTCAATACGTCCGGTACAAAACTGGCAACGCACCAATTCCCTCTGCGAGCGATACAAAGAGTGGGAACGGCAAACGTGATTCAGCCACAACGCTGCGGACTTGCTGGAGAAAGCGAAATGCTGGATTGGCGGCTCAACGAACGGGCGCTGCGTCTGCTCGAACAAGCCTCACAGCAGGCGCTATCGCTGCGGATCAGCGTGCAGGTGATCAACGAAGCGACGGTTTTCGATGCAGGGGTGCACAGCCAGGGCGGACTGGAAGCGGGATTGCTGCTGGCGCGTGTTTGCCTGGCGGGTCTGGCCCGGGTAGAACTGGCACCGGGCGAGGGCGAAATGCCCTGGCCGATGGTGAGTGTCTTCAGCGACCAGCCAGTGATTGCTTGCCTGGCCAGTCAGTACGCAGGCTGGCAGATTCAGAAAGGAAAGTATTTCGCCATGGCATCCGGCCCGATGCGGGCGATTTATGCTGGCGAAAAAATTTTCGAGGAAATCGGCTACCGGGAAAGGTCCGCTGTTGCCGTCGGCGTACTGGAAACGAACAAGCTGCCGTCCGAGGAAGTGGTGAGTTATCTGGCCGAAAAATTGCAGATGTCCTCCCATGCTTTACGTTTGCTGGTAGCACCAACCGCGAGCCAGGCTGGCATGCTGCAAATCGCTGCCCGGTCGGTGGAGACGGCATTACATAAATTGCACGAATTGGGATACCCGTTGTCAGAAATCGTGTCGGGTTTTGGCACGGCACCGTTATTGCCGCCGCCACGGGATCCCATAGCGGCCATCGGTCGTTCCAACGATGCGATCCTGTACGGCGCTCGGGTCTGGCTATGGGTGCGGAGCGAGGATGAACGGATCGCGGAAATTGGGCCGCGGGTACCTTCTGCGGCTTCACCGGACTTCGGCCGACCTTTTCAGGAAATCTTTCAGCGTTACGGTGGCGATTTTTACCGAATTGATCCGATGCTGTTCAGCCCGGCCGAGGTACACTTCTACAATCTCCAGACAGGCAGGCACTTCCGCTTCGGCCAACGCCGACCCGATATTTTGCAGGAAACGTAAAGCAAGTGCGCAGAATCGTGCCGCATTGCTTCGAGCAAGCCGTGCGGGAGGATTTTTGACTTCGGAAGAGTCATGTCGGTCAACGTAATGGTGCTGGCCAGTGGTCCCGGCTGGCATGTGCGCGACCTGCAGCGGGCGGCTGATATTGTCGGCTGCCGGCTTCGCATTGGCGACTTTCGCCGTATCGCGGCAAGCGTCTCCACAGGGATGGAAACGCCGCTGCATCAGCCGGAATTGTTGGGAGAACCTGGCTGGGCAACAAATGCAGTGCTCGTACGCACCATGCCCCCGGGAACCCTTGAGCAGATTATTTTCCGTATGGACGTACTGCACCGCTGCCAGGCCAGTGGCATTGCCGTCTTCAATGGCCCCCGTGCACTGGAGACGTGCATTGATAAGTATTTGACCACGGCTCGCCTGGCCGCTGCTGGTTTGTGCGTACCGGAAACCTGGGTTGGACAGGACGCTGATTCCGCACTGGTAGCGTGGGAACGACTGGGCGGGGACGTGGTTGTCAAACCCATTTTCGGTTCGGAAGGGCGCGGCATTTTGCGTGTGCAGGAACGGGAATTAGCCAGGCGAGTGTTTGGTGTGCTGGAACGACTGGGGGCAGTTTTGTACTTGCAGCGTTACGTGGAGCACGAGGGCCATGACCTCCGCGTCTTCGTGCTGGGTGAAACAGTGCTGGCGGCGATGCGACGTTACGCCCGCAACGATTTCCGCACTAACGTGGCTCAGGGCGGACAGGCCGAAGCGGTTTCCCTTACCGCTGCTGAAACCAGAACCGCGTTGCAGGCGGCTGCATGTGTGGGTGCCGAAATCGCTGGGGTGGACTTATTACCCGCTCGTAATGGTCAATTGTTCGTCCTGGAGGTGAACGCAGTGCCAGGCTGGCGGGCTTTGTCCAGGGTCAGCCATTGTGATATTGCAGCGGAGGTGCTTCGATACATTCGTGGGCGGATTCAGCATTAGCGGGTCAACTGCCAGGCGTAAGAGATTCCCAGAGGACTATGCGGACATCCACACTGGCCAGTAGCCAGTGGCCGGTGTCCGGCGCGATTCGCTGTGCCAGAGTGGAGTGCTTCTGGTTCATGCTGCTTAATTCGTCTCCGCGATAAATTCCTCGCTTGTACGAATTCATGTCGGGTTTCGGGGACGCGCTATGCAATCACCTTTCGGGTATCCAAAACCGATAGGGGCAGGCAAAAACCCTGATACAACGCAGAGGACAGATCGCTGGCCCAGCGGCAAGCGGTTACCTGCTTCGGTGGCAGCGTACCTGGCCTGCACCCTGGAAGTGCTGGCTCCCAAAGCAGGCAACGTACACGTGCACCAATCGTTCGACGATGCGACGGTGCTGGACTATATAGCCAGCGCGGCCGTGCTTGCACCGTTGCTGGATGAAACGGCCAGACGCGGGGTGGGTGCCACCGTGCTGGAAGCTGTTCGCCGTACCCAGCTGGTTGCGCGAACCAACACGAATCTTGGCATAGTTTTGCTCCTGGCTCCACTGGCCGCTGTTCCTGCCGAGTGCTCGCTGGCTGAGGGTGTAGCCGCGGTTCTGGACAGTTTGACGGTGGAGGACAGTCGGGCAGTTTATGCCGCGATTCGTCTGGCCAGCCCCGCCGGTCTGGGCAAGGTTCCAGACCAGGACATTGGTGGCGAACCGACGCTGCCCCTGCGAACGATCATGCAGCTAGCCGCTGACCGTGATGCAATAGCCCGGCAATACGCCTGCGCGTTCCGCGACGTTTTTGCCTTTGGCGTGCCCTGTCTGTTGCAGGCACTTGAGCAGGGCCGATGCCTGGCGGACTCCCTGGTCTGGTGTCAGCTGCACTGGCTGGCTGAGTTCGGCGATTCACTGATTGCCCGCAAATGTGGATGCGCTATCAGTCAGGAAGCAGCGGAGCGGGCCCGTCAGGTGCTGACGCTTGGCTGGCCCGATACGCTGGCGGGACGGGAGGCCTTTAGCGAACTCGACCGCTGGCTGCGAGGCGATGGTCATCGTCGTAATCCGGGCACGACTGCCGATTTGGTAGTGGCCACGCTTTTTGTCGCCCTGCGGGATGGCTTAATTTCTGTTCCGTTCACGGTACGCTGGGCGTGATCACGTATGTCAGCTAAGCAACGTAGCGGATCAGGGTGCTTACTCAGCTGGCCTCGATGCTGACGGAGCTGGTCAGCCTGAATGGGGGCGGTTTTCTCGCCTGCCCAAGTGGTTTATATACTGACCCGGAAAACTGCTCGTCTCCGCGTGGCTGCCAGATGGCGAGACGATGGGTTGGAGATAAACCGTGGCTGAAACTTTCACCGTTCGCGTGCAGAAAGAGCAATTCACCTTTTGTGCGGCACACTTTATCACCTACGAAGGTGATCAATGCGAGCGCTTGCACGGACACAATTACCGCGTGGCCGTGGAACTGGCCGGACGGCTCGATGAAAACGCTTACGTGTTCGATTTTATCGCCCTGAAACATTTAGTCCGTGAACTCACCGAGCAACTCGATCATCGCATGCTGATTCCGTTGCACCATCCGCGTTTCCGGCTGGAAGTCGGCGAGCGGGAGGTCGTTTTACATTACGGGAATAAACAGTGGTGTTTCCCGCGGGACGATTGTGCTCTGCTTCCCGTGAGCAATACCACCGCTGAAATGCTCGCAAAGTACCTGGCGGAACGCATCATGGCATCATTGCAAAGGCGAGGTTTTAAACCGGATTGGCTTCGCGTCGAAGTCGAGGAGGCCCCTGGACAAACTGCGAGCTATACCTGGACGAACGATCGCACCTGATCCGGCAGGATTCGACCATCGTGTAATGCAGAAGCGACCAGCACAGCTTCTACGTTGTCCGCGGCCAACAGGTGCAAGTCGTCCACGCAACGAACACCACCTCCCAGGTACCATCGCGCTTGCGGTGCCGCCGACCGGGCTGTTCGCAGCAGTTGCCAGCTCCAGTGCAGCTGGCCTGTTCCGACCGAGGCCAGATCGAGAGCCAGAAAGTGTTGCCAACCACGCTGATGCCACCATCCTACCAGTTCGGTAACCGACCGGGATCGCCATCGCGCCTCTGCTACCAGTAACTGCCCTTGAGACGCATCCAGCGAGAGCAAAGCTCCTGCCGCTGTTAGCACTTGCCAGCTTGCTTGACCCACGGATTTATCGGAAGCATCAAAATGAAGCGTTTCCAGGCCAAGAACCGGTCGGCAACCGAACTCACTTGCCCACTGTTTAGCTGCTTCGATATTGCGAAAGCCCGCGTCTAACCAGAGACCTGGCAGCAAATTCGCCAGTCGCTGGATAAGCTGACGGTTTGGTCGTCCATGCAGGATGCCATCGAGGTCTGCGACGTATAACTCACGAAAACCGTAAGCGTCTCGCAAAGCTTTGACCACATCCACAGGATGGCAGGAACGCGTCCAGATACTGGTCAACGGTTGGTAGCTATTCCGCTGACCAGCCACGGCATGGACTGCCTGCCCATTCAAAATGTCCAGAACGGGTATCAGCCGCATGCATTTTCAGGTCTGCGGTCTCCCGCTTACACTGGCGTATCATTTACGGAAAGAAACCCAGTTTGATAAGGGTGCCGGTAACCCCGGTCAGGGTAACGCGGTCCACACCCAGCCCGCCAATCAGTACACTGACCGGCTTACCCGACGGAAAGCTGACGTTGTTGAGGTTGGCCTTGTCGTGACCAGTCCCCAGATCAAACAGGGAGAACACCGCGAACGCCGAGTTGGTTATGTCGAGCTGATCATTGCCATCGTCCGTGTGCAAAACGACCCGGCCATTGAAGGTTGACTGTAGCAGTTGCACCAAATCCTGACCCCGGCCGGTGCTCAGCTGGAAGTCGCGGGAGAATTGGCTCTGGAAAAGCGTGACGGTATCGTCGCCTCCTCCGGTTCGCAAGATTACCGACCCGTTAAAAGTCCCGTTTGCCAATGCAACCTGGTCATTTCCCCTGTCATCGAGAACCACGATGGAATTGTCGAATTGACCTGCCCCAATGCTGCTCACGTCGTTCCCATCGCTTGGCAAAACAATCACCTGTCCGGCAAAAGGAGAACTGGCCGACACGGAGACCGTATCATTGCCACCACCAAGGTCCAGATAAACCCGTGTTACACCGCTAACGGAAGTCGGGCCGGATATGGAAGTTGTGGCGTCACCCGCAATGGTGAGCGAATTGGCGCCGGTAGCTGTCAAAGTTACGCCGTTGTCTAAAGCATCTCCAATCAATCGGACGATACCGCCCGATTGCACCACGTTGACTGTTCCAGCGGGCTGACAACGCTGCTCGAGACATTCGATGCTCAGACACACACTCTGGCGAGGCCTCATGGGTTGTCTCCTTTTTTCTAGTTGACGCATATTCCGATTTTACCAACTCTTCCGAAATTTACAAGCCGAGCCCTTCGAACGCAATACTTCTCGGTTTCCCCAGAGCCTATTGCTCAACAAACAGGATTTGCCATTGTCAGCGGGGCGAATTTACGGCATTTCCCATACGGTGCCGAAGGATGCCGAAAGCGGAGGAGAGGAAGAGCAGCATGGATGCCGGTTTCATATCGCTGGGATGTCCGCCTGCATACACGACTCGCTGGGGAGCGGCTTACGTGGGAGATTCGCTGCAATTGATGCGGCGGATACCGGACGAATCCGTTTCGTTAGTGTTGACGTCACCACCGTTTGCCTTACGTCGGCGCAAACAGTACGGCAACGTCGAGGCGGAACAGTATCTGGAATGGTTCATGCCATTTGCGGAAGAGATCTGGCGTATCCTGCGGCCTGACGGGAGCTTTGTGCTGGAATTGGGAGGAGCATGGGATCGCGGGCAACCCACGCGTTCACTGTTACCGTATCGCCTGGTTCTGCGGCTGGCGGAGCGTTTTTATCTAGCACAGGACTGTTATTGGTACAACCCATCGAGGTTACCGACTCCTGCGGAATGGGTGACGATTCGCCGCAACCGGCTCAAGGATGCCGTAAATTTCGTGTGGTGGTTCAGTAAAAGTCCGTTTCCGGAGGCGGATAATCGCCGTGTCCTGAAGCCCTACAGCAATTCCATGCAACGGTTGCTGCGCGAAGGTTACAGGCCGCAGCTGCGCCCTTCGCAGCATGCGATTTCTCCCCATTTTCGCCGGGACAACGGCGGGGCGATTCCGCCGAACATTTTGATGCTGCCCAACACCCGATCACGCGACCCTTATTTAGACGCCTGCCGGCGCGCCGGTCTGCCGATCCATCCGGCTCGTTTTCCGTTCGGGTTACCGGAATTCTTTATCCGCTTCTTGACCCAGCCAGGCCAGATTGTGCTGGACCCATTCGCCGGAAGTAATGTGACTGGCTACGCAGCGGAAATTCTCGAACGTCGCTGGGTGAGCATCGAAATCAATGCCGCTTACGTCGAAGGCTCACGCTACCGCTTCACTGCTCTGTCCCAGGCGGCTTAGTTTGTTATCGTGGCCAGTACCAGTAGTCAATGACCGGCACCGAGAGCCTGTGATATTCGCACACTCGGCTGGCTTCTTGTGGCAATTGCGTTTCAGGATCGCGCCGCGCAAAAAAGGAACCGTGGCAACTATTCCACGGTTCCCCGATACACCTACATGACGCAATACGATTTTGCAGCGAATTTAGACTTGGGCGAACCTTATTCCGCCGGCGTGGGCAGCTTGCGAATGGTTTCGGGAGCCGGCTGAATCAATGACTTTTGGTCGCTGGGGACCACGTAAACGTTTCCACCGGCGCAACTTCCGCCGCATCCACCGCATCCATCGCACACGTAGTGATGGCAGCCCAGGCTGATCGCCAAAAGCCCAATGATCCAGCCCATCACCGCCGACTTCCGCCAGTTCCGTTTTGCGGGTAGCATCGTCTCCTTCCTTGCCCGAAAGGGCATTCCTGCTCGTCAGTTTTTCCGCATCGCCGTTTTGCGGAGAGAGCCGATTCCGGCAACTGACGAGCTTTTCCCTCCGTTCCGCCGGAATCTGTCCTAACTTTCGTCGGCAAGATAGCGATGGATTCAATCCAACCGGTTTTCCGTAGCACACCAGAGCCGGGGAGCGAAACGAAAATGCTGTCGGTAACGATTGCAGCGAGTTTGCCGTTGGTACGGACGAGCAGCGCAAATCCGAGCTCTGATTGACCCGGATAGCTTGTAACCTGGATTGGCTACTCCGAAGCTGACCGACTAGCAGCGAAATCGCAAGCGCTGCCAAACCCGGATAGGTCTAACACGCATCGGTGGCACTCGAGAATCTAACCTCTAATGGCAAGAGCTATTCCGTCCGCACTCGCAGGGAACGATTTGGCAGCCAGGAGAAGCTTACGGCATGGGAAAGCCACCGCCCGGCTGCGGAGGTTTGAGTCCTGGGTTGCCAGGAGCATTTCCGGCACCGGGCTGCGAACCGCCGACGTAAGCAGGTAGTCGCATAGGCAGGGATTGTTTCCGCATGAACGCCAGCCATTCTTCCTGCAGTCGCTGGCACTTCGACTCATCGAGCTTGTCGGGTTGTTTCGGGTCAGCCAGGTCGAAGTGAAGAGCGAAGATACTCTCGACCACGTCCGGGCGAATGGTCATATCGCGCGGCAACCGGCTCAGCTCATCGTAAAAGAGCATGAGCTGCTGCCAGCGGGTCTGGGCGAGGAAATAGATGAGTGCCCAGCTCTCCGCCTGGGCTTTGAGTAAAAGCAGGTCGCGCTGTTCCGGTTGGGCTTGCCATGCCTGACGGTAACCTGCTCCCGTCAGTACTTCCCGCAACGCCACTGGCTTAACGGGGATTTTGACCTCGCGTTGTGTTTTTTCGTTGAAGACGACCTCGCCCGCCTTCAAACGCTCTTCCTGAGTGAAAAAGTTGAACACGGGCAGGTAAACCCAGTGAGGATTTCCCAGACCGCTGTAAAAACTGGCCGCACGGAATTCACCGTTGCTCTTAGGCGTTTCCAGAAGGCTAATGAAACCGTCGCTGAGGGACTCGGGCAAATGCACACGTGCTGGTAAGACGCCGACGGCATCGAGAATCTGTCGGGAGCCTTCGCTGGTGATCGTGGCCACGATCCCTTCTTCGTAGATAGCGGGCGAGGAATTGATGACGATGCGCGCCAGACTCAATGTGGCCATAGCGTTGGCATCCTGCGTGGCCATTTGTTCTATGATCGGAAGAAACTTCTTGAGCTGCGGATTGGGCCTGGCGAGAGCCTCAATTGTGAGTTGGAGTTCTTGAGGAAGCGGTTGGCCACCGAATAACTGACCAAGCAGCTTGTTGCCAACGTCCAGCAGCAGCGCGTTGATGTCCTGCAACCGACCCTGGAGTCGGACATAAGCGGGATCGGCCCGCTGAGGAGAAATTACCAGGACTTTATCAGCCGCGGCATAGAAACCGTCCGCGGTTGTTGGCCGCGTTTCTCCCAAAGTCTGTCGCAATTTCTGATAGGCTGGGACGCTTTCGGCAAGCCAGACTACCAGGCGGTGTGGTGGCTGGGGCAAAGGTGTGCCCCGAAAAGCAAACCAGTAATAAAGCCCGTGATAGAGCCGCTCCAGTCGTTCGAGCGTATCTTCCGCCTGCTTTTGATCCTGTTGCAGGTGAATGATCGCATAATGCCCGCGGGTAGTGAGCACGTATCTGCCACCGGTCAGCGAAGCCAGACGGTTCAACAAGTCTCCCGCCTCGGGCAGGTCTTCTTTGAGGTGTTGTCGTGTTTCCAGAAGTCGGCGAATGATATTGCGATCTGCTTCGGGCAATTTTTCCAGGCCCGTCTTTTCCCACGCTGCTAACTGCTCTTCAAAACTCTTGAGCATATCGAAACCGGTTCCGGCCCGATAGGTCCAGTGTTCGAGCATCCAACGCGCCAGCTCCGCCGGAGATTTTTGCGCCAGGTTTTTCTTTTTGGCCAACTCATCGAATTCCCGGCTCAAGCTTGGTGCTGGTATAGGGTAAATTTCCGCCATGTTGGCTACACCGATGCCGGGCTGAAATGTAAACTGCCCACCATCGTAGCGGAAAATATACGGCCCCTGAGGTGAGCGTGCGACGATTTCGCCCTGAAGGACAGCGAGGAACCATTCGGCAGCTCCTGGCGTTTCCTGAGGCGTGCCTGGCTGATTCGGTTGACCGGGTATGCCTTCGCCGACCCCACCAACACCTGGGAACCCAGGAGCACCTGCTCCGATGCCACCGAGTCCAGCGCCCGGAATACCAAAGCCAGGTTTACCAGGAATTCCTGGTTGGCCAGGCACTCCCGGTTGCCCGGCCACCTGGGGCGGCCCACTTGTGTCGCCGACGTTGATGCGAAAGACTAGGTAATCTGCCCACGCCGGTCCGGTCAACAAGCCCGCTACGATCAGCAAAGAAAACCAGCCGATTCGTTTTTGCACCCGTCTTGCTTGGGCTCCACCACACTGGCTAACGATGCTTGATTCTGCAGTTGTGACCCGCCGCATGTTCGATCTCCTGCGTATATTGGTGCCCGTTGCACTAACGCCAACTTTCGCCGTTCTGAACTTATTTTCCCAGATCGGCGGAGAAAATGCAACTGCCTGCGGCAAGGTCTTCTGCAAAACGAAAAACCGCTTCTTCGTAACCATCGGCACTCATGGCTTGCGGACGCAACCGTCTTACCATAGCGATCGCCTCCCGGGCAGTGCAACGGTATCGCTGAACCAGATAACACGCCAGCACTGCTCCCGTGCGATCCATACCGTGATAGCAATGCACTACTACCTTGCGGCCCTGTCGTCTGTGCTCTTCGATAAAGTGAAACACTGCCGGCAGGCTACGCAGGAACTCTTGTTGCAGCTCCGGCGTGGTGAGCAAAATCATGGGCCGATACGCGGGCAGATGCGCCAGACCTGCCGCTGTTATCTCCTCCGGACAGACGTTGCTGCTGTCCAGGGAAACAATTCCACCGATGCCCGCACGTACCCAGGATCGCAAATCCCATGGTGCCGACGCAGGGCCACACCGGCCTCCTACTGCTTCCGGATTGATCCAGTAGATGTGTTCCATAGCCGACCCGCTCTCTGAGCCAAAGTGCAGAACCTTTTTTTAGCAAGCCTGTGTATGGCTGCAAGAGGGCTTTGCCGATTCGCTTGCCCCGCCTAAGTTCGCCCTTGCAAACTGTCCAAGAGACGTTATAGTTTGCGACAATTGAGGTGGTCCGGATCGCCGTCGGTCGCAACGATGCGAAAAACCCAATCACTACTGCAACGGGATTAGAAATGCCGACCTGGACACCATTTCCCAATCCGACTACCTGCAAGGTCTCTGCTGTTCGCCGTGCCCGAAAGCCAGAGCACATTGCCTGCAATTGAGGCCAGGCCAATGAGCGCGAAATCCCTTTTTATTCATCCGACAGCCATCGTTTCCGCAGAAGCGGAACTGGAGCCGGAAGTTCGCATCGGCCCATACACCATTATCGAGGGGCCGGTGCGTCTGGGTCGGGGTACCGTGGTCGGTCCCCACTGCCACATTATCGGCCCGTGCACCATCGGCAAAAACAACATGATTGCCAGCAATGTCGTCATCGGTGGGCGACCACAAGACCAGAAGTATCGCGGCGAATCTACCGGCGTGGAAATTGGTGACGAGAACATCATCCGCGAAAACGTGACCATCCACCGCGGCACTGCTCAGGCGCGGTTGACGCGCATCGGTCATCGCAATTTTCTCATGGTCGGTTGCCATGTTGCCCACGACTGCCAGGTGGGCAACGATTGTGTCCTGGCCAACAATGCCTTACTGGCTGGGCACTGCGTCGTGGAAGACTTCGCCTATATCTCCGGTAACTCCGCAGTCCATCAACATTGTCGCTTGGGGCGGCTGAGTTTGATTTCGGGTTGTTCCGCGGTATCGAAGGATGTCCCGCCTTTTATCATCCAGCAGGGACACAATCAGGTGCGCGGTATTAACGTCGTGGGAATGCGCCGCGCTGGTTTCCGCTCGGAACAAATTGATGCCATCCGCCGACTCTATCATATCGTATATCTGCAAAATCTAAGCGTACCAACAGCCCTGGCGCGAGTGGAAACCGAATTAGGACATATAGATGTTGTCCGGGAATTCATCCGCTTTGTTCGCGCTTCACGGCGTGGCATCTGCGGGACACGAGGCGGTTTGGCCGACGCCGCTTGAGGTTCCCTCTGTTAGCCGAGCACCTCACAACAACCTGGCCGCTCAATTCTCCGTTATCATCCCCACCTGGAATGAAGCGGGCTATCTCCCGCGGGCCATTGCGTCTGCTCGACGTAACCGAGCTGGTGAAATCCTGGTGGTTGACGGCGGCAGTACCGATGCTACCTTGGAAATTGCCAGGGAGTTGGCCGATCGCGTCTTTGTAACGGCGCGGGGGCGTGCTTCGCAGATGAATTGCGGTGCCAGGCATGCCCGGGGCGAATTTCTTTGCTTTCTCCACGCCGACTGTTGTCTCGGCCCTAATGCCTTGATGGAAAGTGCTCGGCTATTAAAGCGTCCCGAAATAGCAGGTGGCTGCTTTCGCCAGCGACACGATATTTCTTCGTGGCAGTATCGCTGGCTTGACGCCGCCGCCAGCGCACGCCTTCGGCTATTCGGTCTGGCTTACGGTGACCAGGGCTTCTTTGTGCGACGCGATGTTTTCCTGCAACTCGGAGGTTTTCCCGACGTTCCTATCTTTGAGGATGCACTACTGTGGCAAAAGCTAAGCCGTCATGGCAAACTGGCGTTGGCCCGTTCGACCATCCTGGTCTCGGCACGACGCTGGCAGCGGAACGGCTTCTGGCACCAACTTTGCCGCAACGGTTTTCTTGCTAGTGCATTCCTCCTGGGAGTACCTCCACACGCACTGGCCGGCTATTATTAGCAATAGCCACCCATAATTTCGCCCCATGGATATTGAGAATGCACGCCTCACAACAATAATAACGGTGAATTCAACTGACCATCCCGGCAGGAGACCTGGCATGCCAACTGCGAAATGCACTGGTTTCCTAGTCGTGCTAGCGCTGTTTAGTTTGTGGCAAAGCGCACTATGTGCTGAGGCATCTAAGCCAACTCGAAGGCCTAACATTATCTGGATCACAGCGGAAAATATAAGTCTCGATTTAGGTTGTTACGGCGAGAAACTGGTGCACACGCCGAATTTAGATCGCCTGGCTGCGGAAGGCATGCGTTACACGCGGGTGTTTGCCACCTCGCCAGTTTGTGCTCCTAGCCGAAGCGCGTTTATGACCGGTATGTATCAAACAACGATAGACGTTCACCACATGCGCTGCCATCGCGATGATGATTATCGTCTTCCTCCGGGTGTACGGCCACTAACACACCGTTTGGCCGAGGCTGGTTACTTTACCGCGAATGTTAAGTATATAGGTAAACGGTTAGTGGGAACCGGAAAGCTGGACCTGAATTTCGTAAATGAAGGCCCTATCTTTCAATCCGACGATTGGTCGCTGTTTAAGAAACGCCAACCGTTTTTCGTGCACATAAACACACCCGAAGTAGAATATGACATTTATGACCGCAAAACTCGTTTCAAGCAGCGCGTCGAATGGGTCGGTGAACGCGAACATCCTCAAATAGCGACTCCCGATAAAGTATCGCCACCCCCTTATTATCCGGACCATCCGATTGTTCGCACCGAATGGGCCCGATATCTCAACTCCGTGTCCGGACTTGATCGGCGGGTGGGCTGGATATTAGATGCCCTCAAGGAAGACGGATTAGCAGATGACACCATAGTGGTCTTTTTCGCAGACAATGGACGCTTAGAACCTCGCGGCATTCACTGGTATTACGACTGTGGAATCCGTGTCCCCTTGATTATTCGTTGGCCGAAAAACTTCCCGGCTCCTCCGCAGTATAAGCCTGGAACAGTAAGCGATCAGGTGATAAGTTTGCTCGACCTGACCGCAACGACGTTATCTATGGCCGGCATTGAGAGGCCGCTGGGTATGCACAGCCGTATTTTTCTAGGTAATCAGGCTGACCCTCCTCGTCAGTATGCCTTTAGCGCTCGGGATCGAATTGACGAAACCGTCAATCGCATTCGCTCCGTACACGACGGGCGATTTCATTACATACGCAACTTTATGCCAGAGCATCTTTCACCGCGTTGAATCGTTATAAGGAGAAATGTTTTCCGA
>Ga0272447_1001533_pt1 | contig 14252 bp, 15 predicted proteins | sample YNPCB0133_FD_194589 | JGI IMG/M metagenome (GOLD analysis project Ga0272447, IMG submission 194589) | Hot spring microbial mat communities from Yellowstone National Park, WY, United States - YNP-CB-013-3 | ecosystem: Environmental > Aquatic > Thermal springs > Hot (42-90C) > Sediment | place... | reverse complement strand
GGCTGCCGGTTCCACCAGTGCCTGACGAATCTGACCCTTGGTAGCAGGAAGTTCCACCCGGAGCGCACTGTGCTGGAAATGCCCAAGCATGCTGGCCGGAAAATCCTCCTCCCTCATGGTACTGCATGGGCCAGCAGGCTGGAGGGTGGAGTATGTATAACCCCTTTTGGAATGCAGATAGCCCTTCTCAGGGGGTACAGGTTTGCATGCAGATGCTTGACCCAGCCAAGGGTACTCGATACGAATCCCTGCTTGGTTAACACTCAGATACCATCGCCCCTCTGTTAAGATTGAATTCCCGTGCCAGCACAAAACGCTGTAGTCAAATGACCCCATTGCCCCCTTCGTTACGTAAACCGGACTGGCTTAGGGTGAAATTAGGTCAAGGGCCGGTGTTCGGTTATGTAAAACATCTGCTACGGGATTTGCAATTAAATACCGTTTGCGAAGAAGCTTCCTGCCCCAACATCGGCGAATGTTTCAGCCAGGGCACAGCCACGTTTTTAATCCTGGGACCCGCCTGCACGCGTGCTTGCCCCTACTGCGATATTGATTTTGTCAAAAAACCTCCCGCCCCTGACCCGACCGAACCCCAGCGGTTGGCTGAGGCCGTGCAACGCCTCAATTTACAGCACGTGGTAATTACTTCGGTCAACCGGGATGACCTGCCCGATGGCGGCGCGCAACAGTTTGTGGACTGTATTCACAGCGTGAGGACCCTTTGCCCTACCACCACTATCGAAGTTCTTATCCCGGACCTGTGCGGCAATTGGGAGGCATTGCAGAAAATTGTCGCCGCTCAGCCGGATGTGCTTAACCACAATACGGAAACCGTACCGCGGTTGTACCGACGAGTGCGTCCCCAGGGAGATTACCATCGTAGCTTATTGTTATTACGTAAAGCGCGGCAATGGCATCCCCGCATCTACACCAAATCGGGCTTGATGGTGGGCCTAGGGGAAACCTGGGAGGAGGTGGTGCAGGTGATGCAGGATTTACGGCAGGTGGACTGTGACATTCTCACCATAGGGCAGTATTTGCAACCGAGTCCCAAACATCTGCCCGTGGCTCGCTATGTACCCCCAGCGGAATTTGACCAGTGGCGCCAGGTAGGGGAAGGGATGGGCTTTGTGCAGGTGGTGGCTTCCCCTTTGACCCGTAGTTCCTACCACGCAGCAGAAGTCCAACAGTTGCTCCACCACCATCCCCGGCGTCGCAGCTAGGTATTCATACCGTTTTCAGCAGAGAATGATTAGCCAAGCTAATCGCTGCTATCGCAAAGATTCATCGGTGTATGATTGCCAAGAGTGACGCCAAAGTTTTATGCTGAAAATTGACGTAAGCTAAGTTCGCTATCCCCGTCTCTATGAGGGTTTGAGCGAATGGCCCTGTTCATGATTGACAAACATTTTTTGTCAATTGTAAAGCAACTTTTACGTTGTGCAACAAAGGAGTTCCATTCATGCCGATTGCAGTGGGAATGATCGAAACCAAGGGATTTCCGGCGGTCGTCGAAGCGGCGGATGCCATGGTCAAGGCGGCCAGGGTGACGCTGGTGGGCTACGAGAAAATTGGCAGTGGCCGGGTGACGGTGATCGTGCGGGGGGATGTGTCGGAGGTGCAGGCTTCCGTGTCGGCGGGGATTGAGTCGGCCAAGCGGGTAGCCGGGGGGGAAGTCCTGTCCCACCACATCATTGCCCGTCCGCATGAGAACCTGGAGTATGTACTCCCGATTCGCTACACCCCTGAGGTGGAGCAGTTTCGTGTCTAGGTAAAAAGGAGTGTGATGTCATGCCGATTGCAGTGGGAATGATCGAAACGTTGGGCTTTCCAGCGGTCGTGGAAGCGGCGGATGCCATGGTCAAGGCGGCCAGGGTGACGCTGGTGGGCTACGAGAAAATTGGCAGTGGCCGGGTGACGGTCACGGTGCGGGGCGATGTCTCGGAGGTGCAGGCTTCGGTAGCGGCGGGGATTGAGTCGGTCAAGCGGGTGGCGGGGGGGCAGCTTTTGTCCCACCACATCATTGCCCGTCCCCACGAGAACCTGGAATACGTTTTGCCCATCCGCTATACGGAGCAGGTGCAGCAGTTCCGGGAAGATGCCGGTAGTGTCCGTCCGTACTTGCGGCCCTAATGCGGATCGGTCGGGTGGCGGGCACGGTGGTCAGCACCCAAAAGGAACCGACGCTCCAGGGGGTGAAATTCCTCCTGGTGCAGTTGGTGGATATGCAAGGGCAAATGACCACGGAGTATCAGGTGGCAGCGGATCGGGTGGGGGCGGGGGTGGACGAGTGGGTGCTGGTCAGTCAGGGCAGTGCCGCTCGTAAAATTGACCGGGGCGAAGCGCTGCCGGTGGATGCTGCCGTCATTGGGATTATTGATACGGTGACGGTAGCAGGACAAGTGCTGTACAGTAAGCGGGCGCAGGCTCGCAGTTAATGCTCAATGGGTCTTTCACTGATGTTGCGTTGAGGCAGGGTTATGGCAGTGCGTAGTGCGGCGGCTCCCCCCACCCCTTGGTCGAAGAGTTTGGCAGAGCCGCAGATTCACCCGACGGCCTATGTGCATTCGTTCTCGAACATTATTGGGGACGTGCGGATTGGGCCGGAGGTGTTGATTGCGCCGGGGACTTCCATTCGCGCCGACGAGGGTAGTCCGTTTTATATCGGGGCAGGGAGCAATGTGCAGGATGGGGTGATCATCCACGGCCTAGAGCAAGGACGGGTGACGGGCGAGGATGGTCAATCCTATTCGGTATGGATTGGGGAGAACAGTTCGATTACCCACGGGGTGCTGGTGCATGGCCCGGCCTACGTGGGGAACAATTGCTTTATCGGCTTTCGTTCCACGGTGTTTAATGCCCGGGTGAACGATGGCTGCATCATCATGATGCACTGTCTGATTCAGGATGTGGAAATTCCACCGGGGCGGTATGTGGCTTCGGGGTCGGTGATTACGACGCAGCAGCAGGCGGATCGGTTGCCGCCGGTGAGTCCTGAGGATGTGGCGTTTGCCCGGCATGTGGTGGGTATCAATGATGCACTGCGGGCAGGGTATCGCTGTGCCGAGAATGTTGAATGTATTACGGCTGTACGCCAGGAAACGGCGACGGGTCATGGCGGTAATGGGTACAGCGGCACGACACGCTTGGCGCCTCAGGTGGTGGATCAGGTGCGGCAGTGGCTAAGCCAAGGGTATCGGATCGGTACGGAGCATGCGGATGAACGGCGGTTTAAGACGGGTTCCTGGCGCAGTTGCACGCCGATTGCGGCGACCGACTTGGCGGAGGTAATTCCGGCGCTGGAGGCCTGTTTGCGGGAACACGAGGGGGAATACGTGCGGCTGTTGGGGATTGACCCGAAGAGCAAAAGACGGGTTGGGGAGCAATTGATCCAACGGCCAGGGGATCGGTTGACGGCCGCTACACCCACACCCATTCCGACTCCGGAGACAGCTCCGCCCCCAACAGCTACGGTGCGCAACAGTTCCCTGGCGGCTGATGTGGTGCAACAGGTGCGGCAGTGGCTGAGTCAGGGGTATCGGATCGGGGCGGAAGTGGCGGATGCCCGGCGGTTCAAGACCAGTTCTTGGTTGAGTGTGAGTTTGCCGAGCTCGCGGAATGAGTACGAGGTGGTGGCGGCGATTGAAGCCCTTTTGAGTGAATCGCAGGGGGATTATGTGCGTTTGTTGGCCGTTGACCCCCAATCCAAGCGGCGGGTGAGTGAGCGGATTATTCACCGTCCCCAGGGCAGTCCCACGCCTACGGTGACCCCTGGGGCGAATGCGTCGTCTGCTGTTTCTGCCAGCCCGGCTACGGGAACGGTTGCCCAACAGGTGCGGCAGTGGTTGAGCCAGGGGTATCGCATCGGGGCGGAAGTGGCGGATGCCCGGCGGTTCAGGACCGGTTCTTGGCTGAGTGTCTCGCTGCCTAGTAGTTCCCATGAGGGGGAAGTGACCCAGGCCATTGACAACCTCTTGCGGGAATTCCCAGACCACTACGTGCGGATCATGGCCATTGACCCCAAGGGCAAGCGGCGGGTGAGTGAGCAGATCATTCAGCGACCGCAGGGAGTCCATCCGCCCTCTGGTAGTACCAGCACCACGCCGGTTACGGCGACAACGGCTCCCCCTGCGGGTTTGGATGGGGCGGTGGTGGCCCAGGTGCGGCAGTTGCTGGCCCAGGGGTATCGGGTGGGGGCGGAACATGCCGATACCCGGCGGTTCAAGACGGGTTCCTGGTTGGGGTGTGTCCTGCCTGCCAGCCAACGGGAGGGGGAAGTCTTGTCTGCCCTGGCGGAGATACTCCGGGATTACCGCGGGGAGTACGTGCGTCTTTTAGGCATTGATCCGAAGTCCAAACGCCGGGTACTGGAACAAATCATCCAAAAACCCTAACGTGTTGACCATTCCTGCCCCAGTTCACGCCACGCATATCCAGGGGGACGTGCATCTTGACCCCCAGGCGGTGATTGCTCCCGGTGTCTGCCTGATTGCTAATCCGGGTAGCCGGATTCGGGTGGCCGCGGGGGTATGTTTGGGTTTGGGGACAATTCTGCACGCCGACGGGGAAGGCATTGTGCTGGAAACCGGTGTGATTGTGGGGGCCGGGGTACTGCTGATTGGGACGGTGCGGGTGGGGGCACAGGCCTGTATTGGGGCAACCAGTACGATTTACAACACAACGATTGCCCCAGGCCAGATGATTGCTCCTGGTTCCCTCTGTGGCAATACGGGGCGGGGGACAACGCCAGCCCCCCCAGAACCCCAGCCGGAGCCGCCAACCCCTGCGGAAAACGCAACGGTGCAAAAAGAGGGCACACAGGCTAACCAAGCGCCCCGAACGGTGGTGGGGTTGCAGTATTTCAACCAACTGCGGGTTACCCTGCGCACAGGGGGCATATCCACCAACTCCACAGACCATAGCGGTTGATTGGGCTTGGGGGCGGGATATGAAGATTTTAAGCAGAAAGGGGGCAGGAAGTGTTGCGTTCTGTTAGGTTTTAGATACGTGTTTTTGATGAGGCGACTGCTGTGGAGAAGGTCAATCGTTACCGCTTTGTCTGTACGTTGACGTTTGGGGACATCTACGGCCAGGTGATTGCTTGGCTGATCGTGATTTTTGTGAGTTTGGCGGTGTCCCTGTCGTTTTTGTCAACCAGTCCTGTGTTTGCCCTGGCGGCTGTCGGGTTAATTTTGGTGCTGTCGTTGCCTTTTTTGTTGTTTGCCTTTGTGACGACCCTATTTAGCCACGTGGAGATGTACGCTGTCGAATCGGCGATCCAACCCCAGCGGGTGCGTCCGAGCGCTGAAACGCCGACGACCAGTTCTGAGGTCACGGTCTAGGCATGGGGTTGCTGATACCCTACGGGCGGGGGGCAGTAACCCAAGGGTGGCGGAAGGTTGTGATTGTCGGTGCCGGTCAGGTGGGCATGGCCTGTGCCTGGACGCTATGCCTACGGGGGCGGGTGGATGAACTGGTTTTGATTGATGCCGACAGGGAGCGGGCGGTGGGGGAAGCCCTGGATGTGCAGCACGGGTTGCCCTTCCTGGAACCGTTGCGGGTACGTTCGGGCGGGTATGGGGAAGCCGCAGGGGCGCAGGTGGTGGTGATTACAGCGGGGGCACGGCGAGAACCGCAGCAAAGTCGTTTGCAGTTGTTGCACAAAAATGCGGCTATTTTGGGGGAGATTGTTGCGAACTTAAAGACGGTCTGTGCCCAAGCCGTCTGGGTGGTGGTGAGCAACCCGGTGGATGTGCTGAGTTATTACGCCTGGAAATGGTCTGGGTTGCCCCCGGAGCGGGTGGTGGGTTCCGGCACGTTATTGGATATGGCACGCTGGCAAACCCTCTTGGCGCAGGAATTGGGGGTGGCTCCGGGGAGTGTGTATGCCCCGGTACTGGGTGAGCACGGGGATCAGGCGGTTCCCCTTTGGAGTCGGGTGACGGTGGGGGGTATCCCCTGGGAAATTCCCTACCCGGACCGGGAGCGGTTGTGGGGGCAGGTGTTGCGGGCAGGGCAGGAAGTGATCCGGCGCAAAGGCAGTACCAGTTATGGCATTGCGTTGGCGGTGGATCATCTCGTTGCGGCCATTTTGGGGCATCAGGATCAGGTCATGCCCGTCAGTTGTCTGGCCCAGGGGTACTACGATTTGGGACCGGTTTATCTCAGCCTGATGGCGGTGATAAATCGCCAAGGGGTCAGTCGGGTGGTGCATCTCCCCCTCAATGACACGGAATATCAGGGGCTACAGCGGGCGGCACAGGTACTCATCCAGGCACGCAGGGAGCTCGATGATCTCGCCGATCCAGAATCCCTGTGACCGCTACTTTTGCTGGGTATGTTCATTGCCCGCTGAACATGGCTTTGCCAGTGCGCCGTTGCGATGGCGTTATGGGGATGCAACCGTCCTTGACACTCCCACCACCTAAAGGTGGGGGATTCTTACGCAGTCCACAAACGGACTCGTAAAGGCGTGAGCAAACCGCCTCTACACAGTTCCTTAAGGCAAAGCCCCAAGGTTCTGCTTACTTGTAACAACTGTCGCCGATTGGGTTTTTCACCAAGGATGGCGAAAAAGTATAGTTTAGCACAGAGCGACTAAAGTCGCTTGCGGGCTTTTCCTCCTCGTACTAAAGTACGGGGCTACCAAGCTATCCGCATGTGTTGCTTAACCGTTCACCAATGCTTCCAATCGCTGGCGGTCCGGCAGGTAGAAATGATCAGGGTCGGGGCGGGTGATCAGGCCCTCCTGTTCCAATTTTTTCAAGACACGGGTGACGGTTTCCCGGTTGAGGCCACAGAGACTCCCCAGTTCCCGGTGGGGTAAGTTGGGAATGAGTACCCCCCCTTTTTCCACCTGCCCCTGTCCCTCAGCCAGAAAGAGTAAAGCATCGGCTAACCGGGCGCTACTTGCCGATTCCCGTACCTGCAAACGGCGGTTTAATTGCTGAATCCGTTTCACCAATAACTGAGCCAGGCGAAAGCCCACTTGGGGTTCGGTGTTGATTAAATCCCGGAAATCTTCAGCCGGAATACTCCCTACGGTCACGGGTGTCAGGGTCACCACATCGCTGGAACGGGGGGACGATTCCAAACTGGCCATTTCCCCGAAAATGTTCCCCGGCCCCAGGATGTTGAGCGTGATGTCCCGACCTTCCCGATTGCGGGTAACGATTTTCACCCAGCCCTGTACCAGTAAGTACAGACAATCCCCCCAGTCCTGTTCCAAAAGCAGGGTGGCGCCCGCCGGATGTTGCCGTATGACCAACCGCTGACTGGCACGGTTTTGGATCGGGGTCGGCAGTCCGTGAAACAAGACGGTGGAGTTGAGAAATTCCCTAAGGGCAGGCGTGGGCATGGGGTGCTGCAATGCGTGAATCATCGTTAATTCTTTATTGTCAAAGAAATGGGCGTCCCTGCCCAGGGGTTGGGGAAACAAATCTGCTAGAATGCACCGTATCCTGGTCATTGCGGTCACAAGGGGGCAGGTTGTGGGTCTATTCAGTCGCTTTTCACGGGATATGGGCATTGACCTGGGCACGGCCAATACGCTGGTTTACGTGGCGGGTCGGGGGGTGGTTTTGCAGGAACCTTCGGTAGTGGCCATTGACCAAGAATTGAAGGTGCCCCTGGCGGTGGGGGAGGATGCCAAACGGATGCTGGGGCGGACACCGGGGAATGTGGTGGCGGTGCGGCCGCTGCGGGATGGGGTGATTGCGGATTTCGATACGGCGGAATTGATGTTGAAACATTTTATCCGCCAGGTGCATGGGGGACGTTCCTTGGCCCAACCCCGGATCGTGATTGGGATTCCCAGCGGCGTGACGGGGGTAGAACGACGGGCGGTGATTGATGCGGCCATGCGCGCCGGTGCCCGGAAGGTGGATTTGATTGATGAACCGGTGGCGGCAGCGATTGGAGCGGGGTTGCCGGTGGATCAACCGATTGGGAATATGATTGTGGACATCGGTGGCGGTACGACGGAAGTTGCGGTGTTGAGTTTGCAAGGGGTCGTACTGAGCGAATCCGTGCGGGTGGCGGGGGATGAACTCAGCGAAGCGATTATGAATTACATGAAAAAGGTACATAACCTGGTCATTGGGGAGCGGACGGCGGAGGATATTAAAATTGACGCCGGTTCTGCCTACCCGGTGGGGAATGATGACCAGGTGGTGGAAGTACGGGGACTGCATTTGCTCTCCGGGTTGCCCCGCACGGTGACCATCAAAGCCCCGGAGGTGCGAGAAAGTATGGCGGAGCCTTTGGCGGTGATTGTGGATGCGGTGAAACGGACCCTAGAGCGCACGCCGCCGGAATTGGCTGCTGATATTGTGGATCGGGGTATTGTGTTGGCAGGGGGTGGGGCTTTACTGCGGGGGCTGGACACCCTGATTAGCCACGAAACGGGAATTGTGGTACATGTGGCGCCAGAACCCCTCAATTGTGTGGTGCTGGGGACAGGCAAGGTACTCGAAAGCTCGCGCGGGTTAGACCGGGTCTTTAGCAGTCGTTCCGGTTAGGGACGGAATCGGTGTAAGATAGGGGCAGTTTGCGGGCAGGTTCATGACCCGGTTAGAGCTCCTCCGGCGCTGGTGGCAACGCTATACCTCCCAGATTGTGGCTGGGTTTGGGGTGCTGGCGTTGGCAGTTTATGTCCAAACAACACAAGCCTGGCTGCTACGGGAACTGTATCGTGGTTTGCAAGGGGGACGCGTACCGGATACACGTTTGACGGATGCCCGGGTGCAGGAGTTGGAAACCCAGGTGCAGGCATTGCAGATGCAAAACCGCCAGTTGCAGCAGTTGCTGAACTACCAGCAGCAAATGCCTTTGGTGACGGTGGCGACGACGGTGGTAGGGCGCAGTGCCAGTCATTGGTGGCAGCAGTTATGGGTGGGGGAAGGCAGTCGTAAAGGCATTGCACCGGGATCGGTGGTGCTGGCACCAGGGGGGTTGGTGGGGCGGGTATTGGATGTCACACCCCATACCAGTCGGGTTCTGTTGGTGACTGACCCCAGCAGCAAGGTGGGGGTGATGGTCAACCGTTCCCGAGCCATGGGCATCCTGGTCGGGCAGGGGTCGGGGCAGGCGGTGTTGGAATTTTTTGACAAAAATCCCGATGTGAAACCGGGGGATGCCATTGTCACGTCCCCTTTCAGTACCATGTTTCCGGCCGGGATTGCGGTGGGCAAAGTTGAGAGCATTGATTGGCGGGCCATGCCTGCGCCTCGAGCCATGGTGCAGCTTTATGCCCCGGTTGATCGGCTGGAATGGGTTTTAGTAGAAAGCTATGGTGCGAAATCGCCTCTTCTCCATCCCTAGGTTGGGGGGACTACTGATCACGGTGCTGTCGGCCTGGGCTGCCCTGGCACTTTTGCCCTTGCGGTTACCGGGGATGGAGTTGGCGGGAATTGCCCCGGATTGGCCGTTGATCTGGGTGGTGGCCTGGAGTGTCAAACGCACCGCTTGGCAAGGTTTGATGGCGGGCGTCACCTTGGGCATTTGGCAGGATGCACTGGTCAATCCGGGAGAGGGCTGGTGGCCATCCCATGCCCTAGGGTTGGGCGTAGCAGGTGCTTTGACGGCGCTATTGCAAAAAGACCGCTTGATTCAGGAGGATTTTATTTCCGTAGCTCTGATCGTGTTTGCGATGGCGGTCATCAGCGAGACGGTGATGGCTGTGCAATGGAGCCTTCTGGATCATCGTTCCCTGGGGCAAATTTGGCTGGATCACCAGCGGTTAACTCTGGCGTCGGCCATTCTCAGCAGTCTGTGGGCGCCTTTGGTGTATGTGCCCTTGAGCCGGTTGTGGCAAAGTACAGCGTAAATGACCTATGTCCGCTCCGAAAGACTTATGCAACACGGAACAAGTCCGATAGCTTGCGTGGCGAAGCCATGACTTAGTATGTGCCCCAGATTCAACACAACCCCTGGGGGGAACTGTGCTGGTACTTTCCCGCAACCCGTGAGCAATTCCGACTGGCAGGCCCTTTACACCTCATAGATGGTGCCAGTACCGACCCTGTAGCCCAAACCGCCCGTTGGCAGCGCTGGCAAAGTTTATCACCCAGTAGCCGCCAATCCTTCGCCTGGCTGCCCCCTGGTCAACCCCGCCAGGGAGATTTACCCCAGGACGTGCCTGCCCCAGACCTGCCACCGGCCCACTTCTGCTTGCTTTGGTTGCATCCGCAGTGGGTTGATCATCTGGAACTGTGTGGTCATCCCCACAATCGGTACTGCTATCAAAGAGACGCCAATCAGACCTGGACTGTACAAGAAGTCAATCCCTAAACCCTATTCCTTGCGCTCCAAACCAGCAAGATTCACCCCCTGCAACTGCTCGATTGCCGCCAGTGCTGCCCGGGACCCCGCCAAAATGTCCCGCTCCTCCCCGCCCAGATACACCCGGCCAAAACTGCCAAATGGCTGCACTTCCAGGATATTAATCAGAGCAGCTTTTTCCGCTTCATTGGCGGCTAAAGGAGCATAGGCTGCTGGTTCTACCTCCAAGATGTACAGCGCTTGTCCTGCTAAAATCATTTGCCCCCGGCGCATACGGTTAATCAGTTGGGCTTGGTGGGGGTCAATGTTGCGGATCACCTGGCTGGAGACCACCCGCGGTTTGATCCGTTGTTCTTCTTGCACCCCTAGAGCGGCGAGAATAGCCTGCCCTGCGGATCGGACTTCCCCTTGGCGGCTGGCGTGGATTTCCAGCAAACCGTACAGCCGTTCCACCACCTGCACCCCGGGTCGCACCAGATTGGATTTGAGTGCCACATCGGTAATGCGGTTGATTTCGATGCCGGGAGAAATTTCCACCCACAGGGACGCATCCCCCGGCAGCGGCAAAAATCCAGAGGATACAGTACCCAGATAGGCCGCATACTGGGGTTGCAGGCTGTCAATGTAAACGTAGCTACGCAAAATGGCACCCACGGCCGGGTCCCTCCAGGGAGAACCATACCCAGTGTAAGGGATGGGGACTTTTTGCACCTGGGGCTGGATTCTGGTACAGTGAGGGTACGGGTCGGCGCCATTGCGTCCCAAGTGTTTCGCCAAAAGGAGTGGTGGTGAGATGGTGGCCAGTGCAGCAATTCCTGATTATCAAAGTGCAGCCTATCGGGATGCCTTCAGTCGCATTAACGCCATTGTGATTGAAGGGGAACAGCAGGCGGCAGACAATTACATCCAAATTGCGGAATTGCTCACGGACCATCGGGAAGAATTGTTGGCTCTATCCAAGATGGAAAGCCGCCACAAAAAAGGGTTTGAAGCCTGTGGTCGGAATTTACAAGTCACGCCGGATTTACCGTTTGCCAAGAAATTTTTTGAGGGGTTGCGGGCGAATTTTCAAAAGGCCTTTGCGGCAGGGGATGTGGTGACCTGCTTGCTGATTCAAGCGTTGATTATTGAGGCGTTTGCCATTGCGGCTTACAACATCTATATCCCGGTTGCCGACCCATTTTCCCGCAAGATTACTGAAGGGGTGGTCAAAGATGAATATCTGCATTTGAACTTTGGGCAACGGTGGTTAAAAGCGCATTTTCCCGAAGTCAAAGACCGCTTAAAAGAAGCCAACCGGGAGAATTTGCCTTTGGTGTGGCGGATGTTGAATGAGGTGGAGCAGGATGCAGCGCAATTGGGTATGGACAAGGCGGCTTTGGTTGAGGATTTTCTCATTGCCTATGGAGATGCCCTGGCAGAGATTGGCTTTACCACCCGGGAAGTGATGCAGTTGACGGCTATGGGTTTGGCGACCTGAGCACCGGCATACCTTGGGCAGCAGCAAGCATTCATCCCAGAGCGATTTCCGCTATCCTGGGTAAGGTGTGATTAGGAAATAGGATTGATGTTTGGGTTAATTGGCCATTTGACCAGTTTAGAACACGCCCGATCGCTGGCCTATGAATTGGGGTATTGGGAATATGCGGAACAGGATTTAGATTTTTGGTGCATGGCTCCCCCGCAAACGCTTGATGAAATCAAGGTGCGCAGCATTACAGGGCAGGTGATTGAAGGGCGGTATATCGAATCCTGTTTTGTGCCCGAAATGCTCTCCCAAAATCGTTTCAAAGCGGCCATTCGGAAGGTGATCAATGCCATGGCACACGCTCAAAAAAATGGTATAGATATTACGGCTTTGGGGGGCTTTACTTCCATTATCTTTGAGAATTTTAATCTGGAACAAATTCGTGATGTCCGCAATGTGTCTTTAGATTTCAAGCGGTTTACGACCGGCAATACCCACACGGCTTACATTATCACTCGGCAAATCGAATTAGCTGCCCCTGAGATGGGCATTGATCTGAAGCGAGCCAGTATTTTGGTGTGTGGGGCGACGGGAGATATTGGCAGTGCCGTGTGCCGTTGGTTGGCCTACCACTTTCCCAAAGCCGATTTGATTTTAGTGGCCCGCAATCAACAGCGGTTACAGGAATTTCAACAGGAATTGGGAACTGGCCGGATATTGCCCCTAACAGAGGGTTTGCCGCTGGCTGACGTGGTGGTTTGGGTTGCCAGTATGCCCAAGGGTATAGACATCAATCCCACGGAATTAAAACATCCCTGCCTGATGATTGATGGGGGTTATCCGAAAAATGTGAGCACCCAGATTCAACATCCACAGGTACGGGTGTTGCAGGGTGGTATGGTGGAACATTCCCTGGATATGGATTGGCAAACCATATCGTCTCTCCCAGATATGAACATACTGGAACGGCAAATGTATGCCTGTTTTGCGGAGGCGATGATCTTGGAATTTGAGGGGTGGCATACGAATTTTTCTTGGGGGCGCAACCAAATTACGTTGGAGAAAATGGCACAGATTGGTGCTGCTTCGGTTAAACATGGATTTCGCCCCTTATTGCATTAAAAATGGATTGAGAAATTAATCACCTTGTCGGCAGTTCCAACAAGACGGGGTATAGCCTGCGCCCTTTCTGCTATTTGTGCCCCGGAATGTAGGTCAGCGACGGTAATCCCGACAGCGGTTGCAAGACAGGACATACTCGTACTTGACCACCAGCGGCAATGAATTCGCCGTTGTACAACCTCAATTTATTTGACGTCATCTCAAATGAGCTGTCACAGGGGGCAACGTTCCTAAAACGCAACATCCATTGGGGATAGAGGCTTCTGGACGGGCTACTGTGGCAAACCCTTCCCCTTTTGCAAAAGTCTCCAATTAGCTGACATATTCCGAGATTGTCTCACTTTGGATGTTGCGATCTAGGTTTTTAGATTTGCTATGATGATTAGCTTAACTTATAAAATGATATGAGCGACACCATAGAGCCACAAGTCAACAAAGAGCTTCTGCATGTCCTTTGGCCCCTGATGAATCAGCCGAGCGCTTGGGAAAGAACGCTGGCAACGCTGGCAAAAAGGTGGTCTGGCGGCTTTTGTACAAACCCGCCGTGCGGATAAAGATCAATTTCGTGTGACATACTCCCGCACTCATCTTTACGCTGATTGGCTATCTTTAAATCGCCTTAGCTAATCGTTTTAATGCTTTCTTACAGCAGCTTGAACCCTTCTTTTTGCGAGATACAGACAGTTGTAATCTCTTCAATCTCTTTTGTGCTTGGCGATAATACCGTGGAACCGGAATAGACTCTCCTTCATCGGTCACCAAAAACGAATCCAACCCATACCTATCCCCATCGTGTTTTCCGGCGTTGGCGGGACAACCTAATAACAAAAACAGCGCCGCAGTCTAAGCTCCATGAGCCTCTTGACTGCGAAAAGTATGGGGTCGTTTGACCATCGGTAAATAGTTGTGGGTAATTACTCAAAACAATCCACCTATGCTATAATAACGTAGTATAAGAGGTAAAACATGAATTTAGTAGAATTACTACAAATAGCATCATCAGAGGAAAAAGTAGAAGAGTTTTTAAGAGAAAAAGGCATACTTAAAACATTTGATAGCTGTCCTTTTTGTCATGATAGAAACATTGGTAAAATTAGGAGAAACTCCTACAAATGCTATAAATGTAAAAAGGAATGGAGCGTTACAAAAGGGCACCTCTATTAATTGACTTTCTGATGGATTTGTGAGATAGTTAGTATTAACGATGTGGAGAGAAAAAAATGGGTCAAAAAGGCTTTTGGGATGAGCAAGAGCGGCGGGAAAAACTCCATCAAAAAAAGCCCATGCTCAAGTGGCTTAATGAACATATCAACTGGGAAGATTTCCGCCCTATATTAGAAACCATATATGACAAGGAAAGAAAGAGCAATGCCGGTCGTAA
>Ga0272447_1001531_pt1 | contig 14268 bp, 13 predicted proteins | sample YNPCB0133_FD_194589 | JGI IMG/M metagenome (GOLD analysis project Ga0272447, IMG submission 194589) | Hot spring microbial mat communities from Yellowstone National Park, WY, United States - YNP-CB-013-3 | ecosystem: Environmental > Aquatic > Thermal springs > Hot (42-90C) > Sediment | place... | reverse complement strand
AGGGGCTGTTCCCGCACATCCGCTCTATCAACGATGACCCGAACGTGGAAGAGGAGCGTCGTCTGTGCTATGTCGCCATCACGCGTGCGAAGGAGCGGGTGCATATCCTACACGCCCGCCTGCGCAGTGTCTTCGGCACGACCAACAGCATGTTCGAGTCGCGCTTCCTGCACGATATCCCAGAGGGGCTAAAACTCTACTGGAGCCCCACCGAACTGGCGTATCCGCTTCCTTCTGCGCCGTCCGCCCGCCCCGCCGCGCCAAAGCCTGCCGAGCCGTATCGGATAGGGCAGCGCGTGCGACATCACAAGTTCGGTGAAGGCGTCATCATGAAGTGTGAAACACAGACCGACGACCACCTGTTAACGGTGGTCTTCCCCAATGCGGGCATCAAACAGTTGCTGGCATCGATGGCAAAATTAGAGAAATTGTCTTGAGGTGAACAACGTCTATGCGTTTGGGCATATTCAAGGGCATCCTGCAGAAGGTAGATACGCTCCTGACAGGGCGTGGTAAGGTCGACGAAGAGTTGTTCGAGGAGCTGGAGGAGGTGCTGCTGACCGCTGACATCAACGTGCACACGACCATGCAGGTGCTGGATGACCTGCGACGAGCAGTGCGCGAACAGCGGCTGAAGGAACCCTCCGACGTGAAGGCAGTGCTGAAGCAAAGCCTGCTGGCGTCCCTGCAATCCAACGGCAACACCCGCCTGACCGTCTCTTCCGAGCCGCCGACTGTCTACTTGTTCGTGGGCGTCAACGGCGTCGGAAAGACCACCTCCATCGCCAAGCTGGCTTATCGCCTGCGGCAGCAGGGCAAGAGCGTGATTCTGGCAGCGGGTGATACCTTCCGCGCCGCCGCCATCGACCAGCTGGAAGTGTGGGCGCAGCGTGTGGGCGCCACGCTCATCAAGCATCGGGAGGGGGCAGATCCGTCTGCTGTGATTTACGACGCCATCGCCGCTGCGCGCAGTCGGGGCGTGGACTACGTACTGGCGGATACCGCAGGGCGTCTGCATACCCGGTCGAACCTGATGGAAGAGCTGAAAAAGGTGTACCGGGTCACCGAAAAGGCACTGGGACGCGCCCCCGATGAGGTGTTACTGGTGCTGGACGCCACCACCGGGCAGAACGCCATCCGCCAGGCGCAGGAGTTCTTACAGGCGGTGAACGTGACAGGCATCGTGCTGGCAAAACTGGACGGCACGGCGCGTGGTGGGGTGGTCATCACCATCCACGACGAGCTGAAAGTACCCATCAAGCTCGTTGGAGTGGGCGAAAAGCCTGACGACATTGAGGATTTTGACGCAGAGGCGTTTGTCTCTGCGCTGCTGAATAATGACTGACAGAAAATTAGCAGAGGTGATGTCTGTGGTAGCACATGATGATGACTTTTCCCGATGGCACGATCCGCTGACGCAGCTGCCCCGTCTGCCTGCGCTGCGCGAATGGAGCATGGAAAAGCTGCGCAACGGGCACGAAATCTCTATCATCTTCTTCGATATCGACCTGTTGGGGCGGATCAACAGAAAATATGGTCATGTGGTCGGTGACCAAGTGCTGAAGCAGGTAGCGCAAACCATTAAGCAGGAGCTGGATTCCAACACGGCGATACTGTGCCACTACGGCGGCGATGAGTTTGTGGCGGCGACGTTACACACGCTCAACGAAGCGCAGCAGCTGGCTGCCCGTATCGCTCGAAAGGTGGAAGAGACGCGCTTGCCTGAGGTGCATGAGAGGGTTTCTATCTCATACGGCGTGTCCTTTGGGCAGGGTAGCGACGAGCGCGACTACATACACTACGTAGCAACTGTCGATGACCTTGTATTCCGCGCTAGCCAGCTGTGCATGCAGCACGGTCAAAGACGATGACGGTGGGGTATGCTGTGGTTTGGCACTATCAGAGGTGAATAGGTGAGCGCACATTCTTACACCTTCACAAAACCGTTTTAGTAGTGCCATCGTCTGGATTGAAAGACTCGTACTTGTACCGTAGCATCGTCTGTGGGAACATTCTACAATAAATCCGTAGATGATTGTTGAGTTAAACCATGTCATGCGCTTTAGGAATCTCCTATGAGGTACAGATATGTACCAACACACCCGTTTAGTGGCAAAGGAGAAAGAGCAAGCGTTAGAGAGCGGCGGCGGGTTACCAGAGAGGGTGATTTCCGTGAAACGTCTCGGTGATATGGTCGCGGTCAAACCGAGATGGGTGCATTCAAAGCAGACAGTAGATGTGGCCGTTGCCTTGATGGAGAAGTTCGACGTAGACGTCTTGCCAGTCATAGACGACGATACTATCGTTGGTGCCATTGAGGCTCGGCATCTGCTGACAGCAGCTTCAACTTCGCAGGTGACCGAATTGATGCGGAAGGACGTGTTACTGCTGGACACCGAAACGCCAGTGCGAACCGCCGCGATGATTATGGCGCAGAACGGGCAGGACACAGCTTTTGTCGTCCGTGACGACGAGTTAGTAGGCATGGTGAGGGTTCTCGAACTGATACCAGAAATCTCACGCTCCTACGACCCGCTGACACAGCTACCCTGGCAGGACGCGCTGCGTGAGTGGAGCATCGAGAAGCTACGCAACGGTCATGAAATCTCCATCATCTTCTTCGATATCGACCAATTCGGTCAGTTCAATAAGAACTACGACCACGTGACTGGCGACCGCGTGTTAGACCAGGTGGCACGCACTATCGAGCGTGAGCTAGACCCTGACCTGGCAGTGCTGTGCCGCTACGGCGGTGACGAGTTCGCGGTGGCGACCCTATACATGCTTGACGAAGCGCGGCAGCTTGCTGCCCGCATTGCCCGGAGGGTCGAAGAGATTCAGCTGCCCACAGTGCGCGAGACCATTACGGTATCCTATGGCGTTTTCGGCGGAAGACGCACCCGAGAGCGCGAGGATGTCCACTACGCGGCAACCGTGGATGACTTGATTACCCGCGCTAGCCGACTGTGCCTGCAGATGAAACAGCGCAAGGGCGCTCTGGGAATGCTGCAGCTGCCCCTGTTTACCGCAGAAGCGGAAGAACGTCCAGAGCCGCGCATACAGGTGGCGGGTATCAGCTACGTCGCTCAGGGCAAAGAGGCAGAGGCTAGCGTGGAGCTAGCGCTGGGAAACAACCGCGTCTCCAGGCAGGTGCGTGGTGATGCCAAACAGCCACCAGAAGCACTGATGGTGCAGGCGGCACGAGAGGCACTTACTGCTCTCCTGCCAAACGTTGGCGCTTTTCAGATTCAGCACGTATCCAAAGTGTCTGTAGACATTCAGGAGAGAGACGAAAGAACGGAAGGGGTGATGGCAGTTGTGGAGTGGCAGACCACCACAGGTAGTCAGTTGTTATCAGGTTTTGCGCTAGTCAGGGACAATGTGTATCGCGCAGCGGTCAACGCCTTGCTCCATGCGCTGAATCGTCCTCTGGCGAAGCAGCTCGCTCCAACAGAGACAAAAACCGCCAGGTAACGAGAGCGATTATCGCTATCGCCACGCCGAAACAGAGCACCAGCATCCCTGCGCTGAAGCTTAGTGCCCACGTCGCGCCAGCTACTCCGCCCAGAAACGCGCCTGCTCCTAGCCATCCCTCCTGCGACCACGACGGCGTGCTGCGTCGCAAGCTAATGAAGCCGCTGACCACCCCCAGCGGGAGCATTAGCCACAACGACAGCCACAAAGCCACATGTGGAGCAAGCCCCGCAAAAACGAGCACCGGCACCAGAACGTATCCTCCACCAAGACCCGACATTCCTCCCACCAGCCCCGCCAACGCTCCGCCCAAAGCCACAGCAAACCACGCACTTGACGGCGGCGAGGCGATAGGCGTCCCTGCCTCGCGGAACACACCTCCAGAAAGGGTCGGATAAGCCTGCCATGCCATCCCTGCGCCAATCGCCATCAGAAGTAGCAGCAAGTAAGCTTGCAGGGAAGTACGCCATCGACGGGGAAAAATCGCGTTGCCTAACAGTCCCGCCACGATATACGCACCCCACACCATTAGGACGTGCGCGTGGAAAGCAAGCGCCTGTGCATAGGTTGCCAGCGCACCTACGCAAGCAGAGAGCGTAGCTATCCAGCCTGCTGCCGTCGCTCGTGCTGGTGCAAGCCCCAGCAGGGTGCTAACAATGGGCAGGAAAACCGCCAAGAAACCGAGGCTCGTCAGCCCATACATCGCGCCAAACGCCCAGCCGAGCATTAGCAACGCCAGCCCGCGCAGAGTATGGAACAACCACTCGGAACGCGGCTGAGACAAGCGACCCTCCTACTGTCTCCTCCAAATCTCGATGCGTGGGAAAGGGTACAACATGTCGTGCGGCACGTTGCGCTTGCCAAAGCGAATGCCGCCGACGCGAAACGCGCTATCAAACTGCGCCACCCGGCGGAAGGAGCCGTTCAGCTCATTCAGGAACGCCAGCGCAGGCGCATGGCGCACCCGTACCGCGTCGTCTACCTCGAATTGGCTCAGTATCACCACCTCCGCTTGCCGGAGCACGTTGACATCCCACTCCTCTGTCGGTACTCGCAGTCGGTACTCCTGTACCTCTCGAGCGCGCTCTGCCCGACGGGATGCCTGCAGCTCGCCCCAGTAGGGGCTAAGAGGTGGCGTGTAGAACCAGGGGATAGTAGCAAAGCCGATACGTGTGCCCTGTGGAAGATTCTGCCGTATCCACTCTAGTGCTAGCAGACGGGGGTCGGGCTGTAGCAGAGTGAATACAACTGCTGCGCCCCAAAGGAACGTATAGAGGGCGATTGCTCCTGCCACTACCGCTACCGTCACCCTGCCCATCCGCTGGGTGTTTCGCCAGCCTTCAGCAACCAGCCACGCGGTCAGCACCATCAGCGGTGGCAGCAAGGGCAACAAGTAGCGTGCAAACCGCACCGCAAACGATCCCAGAAACAGATAGTACACCAGCACGAACACCCACAAGATGATGACCATCGGACGGCGTGAGAGGGGAGCAATCAACATACTGAGCGTACTGAGCAGCAGAAGCGGCAGCCCCAGTCCGAAGCGCAGGTTCATCCAGTAGTGATACACCCAGCCCGGTCCGGTGTTCACAAACACCAGTCCGTGTCCCTCACGTACGTGCTTCGCCTCGTAGCTAAGGTCACTCCAGAACTTTTCGGGGTTCAGCCACACACCCGGACAAAAAATGACGAAAGCCATCGCGCTCGCTGCAAGGAGAAGTATTGCCTTGCCCAAACACGTCTCCCGATGATCCCGATGGCGCAGCCACAGCGCTAGCAGAGGGGCAATCCCTACCAAGGCGGCGTTGTAGCGGGTGGCAGCTGCCAGACCAATCGACACCGACGCCGTGATCAACGCACCCCTGCCCCCGTTCTCATATAGTCGCAGCGCGGCGAGCAGCGCACCTGTTGTGAACAAAGTGGCAGTGGCGTCGGTAGTGAGGAAGTGACAGTGCAGGGTGTGCAGGGGTACGATTGCCAGCAGGAAAGCGGCCGTCGCCGCGCACCAGTATCCACCGAGCCGCTTCCCCATCTCCCAGGTGAGCCAGCAGGTCAGCACTCCCGCTATGACCGACAACCACCGACCAGTCAGGTAAAGTCCGGCGACCGCCTCGTACTGGGCGAGGTCGTTGGGCATGACCAGCCATCCGTAGGTTGTGCCAAGCAGGATAGCGAGATGCAGTAGGTACAGATACACTGTGCCGTAGTTGTAAAACTGTGGGTCAAATTGACCCTGTGGAAAGTTCAGCCCTAGCGTGTAGCCTAGCAGCACCCATTCATCGGGGTGGAACGAGAAATAATGGACGGCATCGGGCAGCCCCCAGCGAATACCCACCGAGCGGAGCAGAAAGGCGACTGCCAGGATTGCCACCAGCGCCACCCTGAAGGGGCGTTCAGAGATGCTGTTCATAGCAGGGCAGGTTCGTTTGACCAGATGTTTCTACACGAACAATAGCACAAAACACGTCGAACACAAGCGGACTGTAAAAGGTACCTTTGCCAGCCTCTATTTGCTGCACCGCTTGCCAACGAATTTGCGCATTATCGATATCTTTTCCGCGTAGCGCGTCCGCGAAGTCGCCCACAATATGCAAAATTTGCGCAGCCAGGGGGATCTCCTCTCCTCGCAACCCGTCGGGGTAGCCACTGCCGTCCCAGTTCTCATGGTGATGACGGATGAGCCACGCCAACCTCGCCAGCGAAGGTACCTGTTCCACCATACGCTGGCTCAATACGCTATGCAGCTTCAGCACCTCTTGTTCCTCTGCAGTGAAGGGTTCCCCCTTGTTCAGGATGGCGTAGGGAATACTCACTTTCCCGATTTCTTGCAGCAGTGCCGCGAACTCGATATCCTGCACTGCTTGCGCTGGCAAGCCCAGGCGTCTGGCGATTTGAACGGCGTAGTGCGCCCGAAGTCGCGCGCTGCCTGTGGTGTTGTGCTCCCGAATCTCCACCGTTCTTGCCAGTGCCTGCAAGCCCTGACGGTAATCGCGGCGGAGTTGCGCGGGTAAATACAGTAGGGCGTAGTAGCATAGAAACGCTACACTACCCAACACCACGATATACACGATGCTGGTGAAGCTCATGCTACCGCTTGTCTCGCCATCGCCGACACCGCGTGCTCCACATGCTGGCTCCCAAACTCCCCGGCTGCCAGCGCCTCGATGAACGCACGCACTACCTCGGGGTGAAATTGAGTGCCTGCACCCTTCTGCAGTTCAGCAATCGCCTCAGGTACGGTCTTGGGCTTGCGGTACGGGCGTTGCTCCCCTTTCTCGTCATCACCAACCATGGCATCAAACGCATCTACCACGGCGATGATATGCGCCTCGATGGGGATTTCTCCCAGCCTCAGCCCAAACGGATAACCCTTGCCATCGGGACGCTCGTGGTGCAGGGCAATCCACAACGCGACTGGACCAATATACTTTATACCGCTAACCACTTCTGCCCCCTTGATTGGATGCGAGCGGATCATCTGCCAGTCTGCCTCGGTTAGTGGGGTCAGCTTGTTCAGCACGGCTTCATCCACCCCCATCTTTCCCAAGTCATGCAGAGCAGCCGCTTCTGGCAAGAGTTCGATGTGGCGAGTGGGCACACCGAGCCGCGTCGCCACGCTGATGGCCATCTGGCTAGCCCGCTGTAAGTGCCCCGAAGTGTAAGGATGCGCGTGCTGTACCAACAGTCCCAGTGCGAGGATGGTTTCGCGATAGTTGCGTATCTGTTGGATGCGCCGCCGGAAGCACTCTCGTGCAGCCAGAAAGGGCACCGCCACCAGCAGGAAGCCCGTGACATGGTAGGTCTGCAGGAGTATTATCAGCAACACCGATAAGGGTATCATTAGCAAGTAGGTAGATAACACAATGCGCAACAGATATTGCCAGATGTTTGGCAGCGGCTCCTGATGATACAAGGCTTCGGCTACCGACACCAGTAATGCGTTGACAAGCAGGTAGACCACCGCTGCCAGTGTGAGAGACAACAGGCTACCTATAGTGAGGATGCTGGGTGATGCAGGGGTGAGCCAGTAGTAAGTTACTCCCGCTGCTCCTGCGCTGATGGCGGATTGTGCGGCATTGAACGTCCCCCAGCGCATTCGATGAGGCAAGGGATACGTACGGTTCAACATTACCCCTGCCAGGAGGGTAGGTAAGCTATCTACCACGATCGCTGGCACAGTACCGTACTGGGCAATGACCGTGCAGACGATGGGAAATCCCAATGTGACCTGCGTTCCGCCACGCTGCAGAGATACCGGAAGCATCTCCGTGACCACTGAGAACAGCAAAATGGTCATTGCTCCCAGAGGTAACCAATCCGCAGGGGGGGTGCTGAGTAAAAACAACACCACCATCCCCGCCGCTACCAGAATAATGCCTTGGTAGTAATATCGGACGAGCAACTTCCTCCACTTCCGCGGGAAATCCCGCATGGTCTCTCTCCTTCTTGACCAACTTGTTGAGCCTGCTGTGGTCAGCAGCGGTGGCAAACGGGGGCACATGCTGAACCCTTCAGTAACTGGCTGAAGGCGGTGGTGGTGGCTTGGGTGGCGGATAGAACTCCAGTTTCGCGCCGTAGGTGGTAGCCCACACCGCGAACAGCAACAGCATGGTCAACCAGTACTTCACCTCGAGCGACCTCCGTAAGTGTTCCGTTCGCGCCGCTAAGCGAACAGACACTCACTCCGCTCCTGTGCCATCCCAAGTACGCACACCGCTGCTGGCTGCAACAGGCTCTATGTTGTTGCCCTGTAGGCTACTCGTCCTGGAGTGCTGCGGTTCGACGGTTTAGCGCATCCAATACCGCATTAACAACCGCGCGGTTCAGGTCGTGGCGCACCAGTGCCGACCCAGCGAGAACATCTTCACCATATTGCGAAAGCATGTTGACTACGACGACCACGACCTGCCTACCGGCTACCACAACGTTCGGGTTGATGTCCTCCACAGCAATCTGGTCGCTCATTTGACAGGCTTGTTCCACCGCGCGCACCGTCGCGGTGGCAATCAGTCGTAACTGGTTCGATTGGCTCCCCTGTCCGGCAGCTTGCCCAGTGAACGTCTCAGAACCACGTTGCAGATGCACGGAGGCTTCCGCCTTTGTTCCGTTCACGGTGATTTCCACATCGGCAACGCGGAGACGATTACGTAAGGAGCGCAACAAGGCACCTTGCATTTGGGCGACACTGATTTTGCGATGGTCTACTACAATCCCGTGCGATGCCAGTAGAGCCGATTCGATGTCTCGGACAACCTGCTTGGGTGAGCGGTTCGAGGAGACCAGCACATGGATCTCCTGAATCGCTCCATGCTTGTCCACCACCACGCGAGCCGATAGCACGTCGCGCAGCTGACGAATCACTTTTTCAACCTGCTCGGCAGGCACCTGTCCAACCGTGCCTTTGCTCGTTGCCAGTTCGCCTGACGGCTGGTGGGTCAACCCAACCCCTCCTTTGAGCAGGTGGTATCAGGACACAAAACCCTGTAAAAAACCTCTACCGCAATATTGCCGAAGTTAATGGTTTTATTGTAACACCAGTATTACCAATTATTCAAGCAATCTCTGGGTTCTCCTGCTAGTTTTTTCTGCGGTGGACACATTTTCTTCTTAAGGTATTGTGAAAAACACTCTTCTGCTGGCAGGAAGCCCTTTTTCAGCGAGCAAAATGTAAGGTGCAACCTTACCGATGAGAAGGGAGGCACGTCTCATGCGCTGGTACATGGTTGGGCTGGGTATGGCTGTTGTGCTGGCGGGATGTTCCCGTCAGGAGAGCTCCGCCCCGCCTACACAGGCTGGCACCACTCAGCGGACTTTTCGGTTCGCCATTATTCCCAAGCAGCTGGACAATCCTGTGTTCAACTACGCGAAGATAGGTGCGTTGGGCGCCGCTGCGAAACTGGGTAACGTGGAAATCTACTGGAACGCCCCAGAGACTAACGACGAAGCCAAGCAGGCGCAAATCTTCGAGACCTATGTGCGCCAGAAAGTGGACGGCATCGCGGTGTCCTGTGTGAACGCTGAGATCATGCGCCGAGTCATCGACAAGGCGGTGGAACAGGGTATCCCCGTGGTTACCTGGGACAGCGACTCGCCACAAAGCAAACGACAGGCGTTTTTCGGCATGGACGATTATGAAGCGGGCAAAATCATGGGCGAGGAGCTAGCTCAGCTCATCGACGGCAAGGGCAAGGTGGCCATCCTGTCGGGCGTACAGGGGGCTCAGAACCTGACCATGCGCGTACAGGGTGTGCAAGATGCCCTGAAAGCATATCCTGGTATCCGCATCGTTACCACCGTGTACTGCAACGACGATGCCACCCGTGCCGAATCGCTCATCAACAGCGTGATGCAGCAGCATCCCGACCTCGCCGGCTGGGCGATGGTGGGGGGATGGCCGTTGTTCACCAAAACAGGGCTGAATGGCATCAAGCCGGGCGTGACCAAAGTAGTTGCTGTCGACCCCTTGGAAGGCAACCCGTGGATGTGGATTGAAAAAGGCTATGTACAGGTGTGCGTCGGGCAGAAGGTGTTCGACTGGGGCGCAAGGAGCGTGGAGATGCTGTATAACTTGGCACAGGGCAAAGGTATCCCGCAGGCGGATGAAAAAGGCTTCGTAAACTCGGGATTAGACATCGTGGTGTTGGACAGGACGAAGTTCCAAGACCCTTCGCGCTATATCTCGCTAGAGGACTACAAGAAGATGTTCGAGCAACGCAAACAGGAAGCGCAGGGTATCGAGGCCAAACAGTGAAACGCATCCGAACGGCGGAAGGAGGAACGTTGTGGCAAAGATTGGCGTGATCCACTATAACTGGCCTGGCTTCTCTTTCGAGGAGTTTTTGCGGTTCGCTGCGGAGACGGGCTACCAGTACGTGGAGCTGCAAATCCACGATGTATGGTCTTCCGACATCGACAACCCAGAATCCAACGCGGAGCGTGTACGCAAAGCGGTGGAATCGTATGGTCTGAAGGTGTCTGCGCTGGCGGCAGGCAACGACTTCCTGCAAACCGACGAAGAAGCTATCCGCTTTCAGGTCGAGCGCATGAAGCGTATCTGCGGGCTTACGCGCATCTTGAACGAAGAGGCAGTCGTGCGCAGTGAAGGTGGTGTGCCCAAAGAGAGTGTCCCCCGCCAAAAGTGGCTAGATGCATTGACCGAATGCTTCCAGCGTTGTACAGATTTCTTGGATGAGACAGGCGTTGCGCTGGCAATCGACAATCACGGCTACGTCACCAACGATTACACCATCCTGTATATGCTGTTGCAGCGGGTCAATCATCCGCGCATTGGCGTAAATCTGGATACGATGAACTATCGCTGGTACGGACATGACCTGCAGGTATGCCGGCGTATCTACGAGTTGATGGCTCCTTACGCGAAGCACACGCACATCAAAGATGGCTTTGGCAGTCTTGCCGAGTATCGTGGTGCGGCGCTGGGAGAGGGTGAAGTCGACCTTCACTATGCCCTGCACTGTCTGAAGCAGGCGGGCTACAACGGTGTATACTGTGCGGAGTACGAGGGAGCAGAGGCAGCAGGGGGTGTTGGCTACGCCAAGTGCTTCCACTGGCTGAGAGAGAACCTCGAATAGCAGGGTGTGACCCTATCGGCTCAGGCGGACCGCGTCCATGTAGATGGTGCCAGAGGGCTGTTCGGCGTACCACATCAGTTCGGAGACGGCGGAGAGGTCGATTTTTTGGCGCAGAGAAGAGAGCTCATGCTGCAGCGTGTTTGCGCCCGGCGACACGCGAATGTTCCATATCCACATGCGCTTGCCGTGCGCGTCTGAGAGGCGCAGATTGAGGGCAGTAGGTGGTCCTTCGCGGTACATGTCTACCCGGAGCCACTGCCAGCCGCGCCAGTCCATCGGAAAGCCTCCCGTGTCTAAAATGATGGTTTCCCGTCCTGGCGAGACCCGGAGCCGAAGCGCATGTTGCCCGTGTGTGGCGTGTTGCGCTACAATAGCTCGTGAGGCAGTGCCCCCATACAGGGGAAAATACATCCGGTGTTCAAAGGAATAAAGCACTTTCTCGGAAGAGGGTGAGCGTGTAACAGACTGCTCCCTTCCGCAGCCGCAAAGGGGCAACCATATGCCGAGTGCCACCAGCATCACATATCGTACCACGCCAAATGCCCGTTTGCGAGGGACAGACGATTGGCGCCGCACTGCCAATGCCAGCCGCCTTGCCCGACGCATCACTGCTCCCGCGACATGTTGAGTGCCTCTTGTAGCAGCCGTGCGCTCTCCACGTGCCATATCGGTTGAATCTCGAAGTCGGTAACCTTCAGCGGGGTCTCAATTTGGACGCGCGCCACATAGCGGTCGCCGACGGCGATGACCAACGTTCGCCCTACGTTCTCGGACGAGAACTTCCAGAGCCGTCGCGTGCCTTCGTCGTTCAACGTCACCTGAACAATGCCATAATCTCCCGTGAGGGGTGGGGGAGCAGGCGCCGTGCGCAGGGTGGCATTGGGTTCAAACTGCGCTTCTGTCAGCACGATGGGAGCGGTCTTCAGCAGGTCGTCTAACAGGATTGCCTTCGCACCCGGACGGATGGCGGGTTCTTCACCTGCTGCAAACGATTTGGCCTGCACGTCTTCTCGCCGATAGACATATACGGTTTTATTGGCAACGATGGCTGTCAGGTCATCGGGCAGCGCGATGAACATCACTCGTGAACGCCCCAGCGGGGCATCCTCGATGCGACGCAGCTGCCACTGGGTGTAGACATACCTGCCCGCAAACCACGCCACAATCAGCAGCATCACCGGTATCGCGAAACGCAGAGATGGTAATGCCCGAAACATAATTGGTGTCCCTCTCCTCCGTTTTTTCAGTATACGAACTCGCGGATATCATAAGTTGCCCGATGCACGCCAGGGGGCAGTCGGATACCCTGCTCGATCTGCCGGCGCTGCTCGCGCATCTTTTCGGGCGGAAGCGGGCAGATACCTGCCTGCAGCGCGAGGTGGGTATATTCGCCTGCATAGGGCTCTACCAATTCCGAAAAGTATAGGATATCTCCCGCGCTCCAGGGTATTTGTTGGAGCAAGGCAACCGTTTCGGTTACATGCGCCTCCGCGTAGCGGTCGCCACCCGCCCCAAGCAGTATGATAATCCCCACCTGAATGCCTGCTTCCTTCAGCGCGTCAACCAGCTGAAGCACCTCCGCGTTGGTTTGCGGTTTGCGTAGGAAACGCAACAACGCCTCACACCCTGTCTCTACGCCAACATATACCCTTCGAACGCCCAGCTGCCGTAACTCGCGCAGTTCGGAGACAGTCTTGCGGTAGCCAGTAAAAGCGTCGATAAACGAGTAGATGCCCTGAAAGCGCACAGGACGAGCTTCTCGCCAGCGGTGCAGGTCTTGTGGGGCAAGCTGCTCTGGCTCGATGGCGAAATGGTCGTGGATGACCTGCAGCAGCGGCACCAGCTTCCCCTGCGGTGCCACCAGCGCGTTGGCGTCCGCCAGGAAGAGGCGGTTTCGTAAACGGAGAGTCTCTCCAAAATAGTCCTGAATGTGAGCGATGTGCTTACGCAGCTGCTCTGGCGTCTTGATGGCAAAGCGGCGGTCGCGGTAAAAATCGCAGAAGGTACAGCGGTTCCAATGACAGCCTTCGGTAACTTGCAGCACCAGCGCAAGGTATTGGTCAGGCGGCAGAATGCTCACTGGCTTGTAGATTTGCAAAAAGCGGGTGGCATCGCGATGGTGCTGCTCCACATCCCACCCGCACACCGTCTGTAAGGCATCGCGACAAACCGAATCACCACCGGGAGGGAATGCCTCTGCCGCTTGCAACGCCATCTGGTGTGTCCAGCGAAGAATGCTATCCGCTTCATCGGGGGTCAGGCGCCGCAACCGTCTTTCGCCTTCTGGTGTCGCCCACTTGCAGACCATGCGTCCGTCCAGCCCCCGCTTATAGCCGATGCCGTCAATGAACGCTATCCAGAGCCTGCCAGTCGGGTCGAAGGTATACACTTCGCGCGCATCGAGCATCAGTGAGATGGAGTGCCGTTTGACCCCGACCCACACCCGCTCGGCGAGTGGAGGTGCAGGATATTCGATGCTGCTCAGGAGGTTGGGTGAGGAAGTGAACATAGTTGGCAACGTCAGGTTAACCTCACAGGCACGCCTCGCTCGCGGAGGTACTGTTTGAGTTGTCCAATGGTGTAATGCCCATCGTGGACGATACTGGCAACCAGAGCGGCATCGGCCATTCCCATAGTGAGCGCATCGTAGAGATGTTCGGGTTTGCCTGCCCCCCCTGAGGCGATAACGGGAATGCTGACTGCCAGTGCCACCGCGCGGGTGAGTTCGAGGTCATATCCAATTTGGGTACCGTCGCGGTCCATACTGGTCAGCAGGATTTCGCCTGCACCTAATTGCTCGACCTGCTGTGCCCACTCGATAGCGTCCAATCCCGTAGGTCGGCGTCCACCATGCGTATACACCTCCCAGCGTGGCGTGCCATCAGGTTTGCTACCCACCCGTCGCGGGTCGATGGCGACCACCACGCACTGGCTGCCGAACCGTTCCGATGCCTCGCGGATAAGCTCAGGGTTTTGCACCGCGGCGGTGTTGATGCTGATTTTGTCGGCACCCGCCTTCAGGATGCGACGGAAGTCCTCTACGCTACGGATGCCACCGCCCACCGTGAAGGGGATAAACACCTGTTCGGCGACCCGTGCTGCCATCTCTGCTACGATGTCGCGCTGCTCGTGGCTGGCTGTGATGTCCAGAAACACCAGTTCGTCTGCACCCTGCGCATCATATAGCGCGCCCAGCTCCACC
>Ga0272447_1001529_pt1 | contig 14280 bp, 16 predicted proteins | sample YNPCB0133_FD_194589 | JGI IMG/M metagenome (GOLD analysis project Ga0272447, IMG submission 194589) | Hot spring microbial mat communities from Yellowstone National Park, WY, United States - YNP-CB-013-3 | ecosystem: Environmental > Aquatic > Thermal springs > Hot (42-90C) > Sediment | place... | reverse complement strand
CATCGCCGACAGGTAATCCCATCGGTCGGTCAGGAAGATGCCTTGTGGGTAGGTTCGCAGTTCGGCGAGTTTCTCGAAAGAGCGGTGCAAGTATCCTAAATCTGGGTCAGCAGCCCGAATCCATTCCCCGTCAACCTTAATGACGACGCGCAAGACGCCGTGGGTGGACGGGTGCTGCGGACCCATGTTGATTTCCATCTCTTCGGTTCGGATTTCTCGGCGCGGCGAAATAGCGACAGTCTCTCGCAACTCCGTTGCAGCCATAACTTTTCACCCCTTTCAACGGTGAAGTGGGCTGACCAAAAGGATATTGTGCGAACTTGCAGGCTCTTGCGCCGACGGATGAATTGAGTAGCCAAACAAAACGGGTATAGGTCGCTTTCTCAAGAGTCCCCAAAGTCGTTCCAACTTCTTGACGAAAGCATGGACATCCCTCTCGTAAATTTTTGCCTTGCACTCGCAAACGATGCAAATTTCTTCCTTGCCCATCGTCCCTTCGCCGTAAAGGTCAACTTGCTCCCACTCGCCGTTTAATCGGAAGAACATCGGTTTGAGTTCGTAGCCCAACTTGCCTTCAAGTTTTATGCCGAAATGCCTCTCCAAATAGCCAGGCAAAACTATTTGGGCAACCGATTCAACGGTCATGCCAAGTTGCTCATCCAACCGACCGACCTTCCTGCTCACCTCTTTCAAAACGACCATTGCCTTTCGGCTCTCTTCCGCCAGTTGTGAGACAGTGGTTTGCAATTGCAATTGAACTCCCACAAGTTGAGCGACCGTTTCTTGCAACCTTTCCTGCCCTTCCGCCAACCTTCGGTTCTCCTCCGCCAAATGAGTGACCGTCTCTTGTAACCTCTGTTGACCCTCCGTTAACTGACCAACGGCTTGCCACAACCTTTCCTGCCCTTCCGCCAACCTTCGGTTCTCCTCCGCCAAATGAGCGACCGTCTCTTGCAACCTCTCCTGTCCCTCTGCCAACTTTCGGTTTTCCTCTGTCAAACGAGTGACTGCTTGCTGTAACTCATCTTGACCTTTTGCCAACTGAGTGATTGCCTGCCATAACCTTTCCTGTCCTTCTGCCAGCCTTCTGTTCTCTCCTGCCAGTTGAGAGACTGTGTTTTGCAACTGGATTTGCCCTTCCACCAGTTGGGCAACAGTTCCTTGGGTTTGCTGTTGCCACTCCACCAATTGCGTCACCGTTGCCTGCAGGTGCTTTTGACCTTCCGCCAGTGCGATAACTCCTTCTGTCAAGCGCTGCAATGCCCCTTCCAAACCGCCAACTTGTCCTGTGTTCTCTGCCCCATGTCCTGCTGATGTGCCTTCATTATTTGGGTTTTTCAACCTGCGTTTTTTGTTTGCGCCTTTACTTTTAGGCATCACCTTTCACCTCAACGGATTTCGCCTCGGCGAATCTTTTCGGCATACTCGTCGTCAAAACGCTCAATGTCGTGAACATAATCCTTGCGAAGTGGATGACCGACCCAGCCTTCGGGCAGAAGGATGCGGCGCAAATCAGGGTGACCGTCAAAGATTATGCCCATCAAGTCATAGGCTTCGCGCTCGTGCCAATTAGCGGTGCGCCAAACAGAAGTGACCGAAGGGATATGTGGGTTGGAGCGAGGAACGCGAGCCTTAATGACTAACTCGTGCCTGTGGCGGAAGGAGAACAGATGGTAAACGACTTCAAATTCGCCTTCGTTGAGCCAATCAACAGCGGAGATGCATCGTAGGAAATTGAAATCCATCTCTGGGTCATCCCGCAAGAAACGACAAATGTCCACCAATTTCTGCGGTTCAACTCGGACCTCCAAACCGTTCAGCCCAACGCGGGTCGCTAAAATGGCGTCGCCAAACCGTTCCCTCAGTTTCTGTTCCATTTGCTCAGTCGTCATTGATTGGTCACCTCAACTCAAATGTTGCAGCAATGGGAACAAAGGAGTCTGAGTTTCGTCAAGTCCACCTCAGTATCCCTTTCCTCCAGGCGTAGAGCCATCCGAAAGCGAGGACGACGAGGAAGATGAGCATGTCAACGAAAGCCAAAACTCCCAAACCGTGTTCCTTCAACCACTTAAGGGCAGCGCCCCACGGGAAGAGAAAAATCGCTTCCACATCAAAGATGACGAACAGGATGGCGAACAAGTAGTAAATGATGCGAAACTGGACCCAAGCAGTTCCCCTCGGCGGGACGCTGCATTCGTAAGTCATGAGTTTAAGCGGCGTTGGCTTGTATGGTCGGAGCAGCCACGCAATCCCCAAAGTGACCGCCACAGCCAAAATCCCCACCACAACGAAAACCGCAACGAACAAGTAGTCCTGCAACACATGCATGTTCGGTCACCGAAAACAGGATTATAACTCCGTTTTCGCAAGCAGGCAAGGAAGTGTTCAAGGCAAACCGACTACGCCCAATCGTCTCAAGTGGCGGAACACAATGTCGTGCACCGTCGCATCGGAAGTCAAACGCAGATACCAACCGCCAGCGCGGCGACAAATGTCGCTCAGTTGCTGGCAAAACTCTTCCAAACGCCGTTGATATTCCCTCAAAACACCCAGCGTGGCTGTAATCTCCTTCACCTCTTCGGTCTCGCAATCCACCAAACGCAAATCGCCTTCCAAAGTGGGTTGCAACTCGGCATCTGAGAGAATTTGTAGGAGAACGAGTTCATGACCTCGCGAGGCAACTTGGCGCAAAGATTCCGGGAAACTTTCGTCAAGTCCGTCTGTGAGTAAAACGGCGAGACCTTTTGGCAGGTCAAGGCGGGCAAACTGTTGCAAACTTTCAGCCAAACCCTTTCCGTTCGGTTGCAGCCCTTTGATCCAAAGAAGCAAACGCGAAAACATGGATTTGCCCCTCAAAGGCAAAGGTCTGTAATCGCTTTGAGGCAAGGCGATTGGGAAGAGGACATCACCGCCGCACAAAGCGATGTAACCAAGCGCTGCTGCTAAATGAATGGCAAGTTGCCATTTTGAAGGGTTGCCAAATTGCATGGAAGCAGACGAATCTAAAAGCAGGTAAACGGGCAACTCGGTCTCGTCCCGGTAGGTCTTAACTATCGGTCGGTCAAGACGGGCGAGAATTTTCCAATCCAAGTGCCTCGTATCGTCACCGACAGCGTATGGTCGGAAATCTGCGAACTCAATGGATATGCCTTTTCGCTTTGAAATTCGCTCTCCTTTCAGCGCCCCAGTGTGGGTTCGCTTGGGCTTGAACCTTAACCTTTCTAACCTTGCAAGCAGTTGAGCATCCAACATGTTCGCTCATCTCACCAACGAAAAGTTTGCCGTTACAAGTTTGAGTCTGTCCAAAGTTGCTCCGCAACGGCGGCCATGCCATACTGAAAGTGTAACTGTCGGGCAAGGTTGAAAAGGGAAGGGGCGATTGCGATGAAGTGGTCTGGGTTCACGCTAATTGAGTTGCTGGTCGTCTTGGCGGTGATCGCAGTTCTTGCCGGCATCTTGTTTCCAACTTTCGTGTCCGTTCGGGAAAAGGGACGCCAAAGCCATTGCATTTCCGACTTGCACCAAATCAACCGAGCCTTTTCCCTTTACTCTGACGATCACGATGAAACTTTCCCTTACCGCCCTACTGACTTGACAGGTCATCCGGGCGGTGCAGGTGTCAGCCCCAGCGGTGGTTGGCCGCCCCTCATTATCCCGCCTTGGACTGCTCAAATTGAGGTTTACACCAAGAACCGACAAATTCTCGTCTGCCCATCAACGAGGCGAGACTGGAGTTGGCCGCTTTGGGCTGGGAGTTGGCGCGTCATCGGCGAGGATGGACCTTGGTTGGCGCCTTGCGGATATCGCGGATACGGCTCGGCAGTTGGCAAACCTGAATGGGATGTCTTCGTCAGTTACGGCTACAACGAAGCAGTTTCAAACAACTTTGCCAACTACACAGCCCTCGCAGTTTACCGATTTCCATCGGAATTCGGTTTAATCGCTGACAGCGAAGTCGCATGGTTCACCCCTTTCGGCGTCGGCACCGTTTGGGGATTATCGCCTTCCGGTCTGGTTCTTCGCATCGCTTTCTCCGAACAGTTCCCGCCGCCAAGTGAAACGGACCCAAAAGCCGAAAACGCTTCCCGCCACCAAGGTGGAAATCACATCGCCTTCGTTGACGGTCATGTCAAGTGGGTTCGTTGGACGCAAACCCGTTGCAAAAGGTTTGGCGGGCAGTTGAGGTTTCATCCCGATGACGAAAGGTAGCAATATGTCAAAAGTCAATCCTTCAGCGAAACAGTGATGCCGAATCGAACCTCAGCGCTTGATGGAAGCACATAATGCGGCTTCAGCGCTACTGGGTCATCGGATTCAGGATGTTGCAGCCACCGTTCCCATGCCTTCCAAGCAACTAAGGACGCTGAAGGGAAACACGGGGTTAATGGCAAAGCGATTCGTTTCTCGCGACACAGCCCCACCAAAGAATTTGCTGCTCCCGGCGGCAGAACTCCGGCGAAGACAACATGGGCTTCGGGTCTTGCCCTTAGCATTGCAACTAAGTCCGAAAAATCCAAAACTATTTCCGCTCCTTCTCGGACTGGGAAACCATTTCGGATGCGGAAGAGAGCAGCGTAAACTTCCGTTGGGCGGGATGGACGGGAAGGGTAAAGGGCGACTAATAGGTCATCTTCTTTTGCGTTTGCAGTAAGCGCCAAAGCGTCCATCGTTTTCACGCCCAAAATAGGTTTTCCGAGAGTCATCGCCAACCCTTTCGCAAATGCCAAACCAACCCTCACGCTTGTGAAAGAGCCCGGTCCCAAGGAGACGGCGATTAGACCAATGTCAGTCAACCCAACTTGAGCGTTGTTGAGGGTGATTTGAACTAATTCGGGCAACCGTTGGGTCAAGGTTTGGTAGGCGTGAAATCTCGTTTCCGCTCGCAGACTCTTGGTTTCGCCGTCCCAAACAGCGCAACTTGCGACTTCAAGGCTCGTTTCCAAAGCCAAAATCAACACACCTTTTCAACCTCCTTCAGCCAAGCGTGCGAGTAGTTGTTCGTAAACTTGTCCGTGCGGTTCAAACTTTAAAAGCCGCCCGTCAGCAGTGTGAGAGAAAAAGACATCGAGCCGTTCAGAGGGTAAAACGCCCACTATCAAATCTGCCCACTCAATCACGACGACGCCACCCCGCTCAATGTATTCCCAAAGCCCGATTTGCCGCTGGACTTCATCGGGCGTTAGTCCACTCAAGCGGTAAGCGTCAACATGAAAGAGAGGCAGCCGACCGAAATACTCCCTCACGAGGGTGAAGGTTGGGCTGACGATTGACCGTGTTACGCCCAAACCCTCAGCGAGCCCTTGAACAAATGTCGTCTTGCCGCTTCCCAGTTCCCCAAAAAGGCAGATAACTTCTCCACCGACCAAATGCTGTGCCAATTTCCGAGCCAAACCTTTTGTCTCCGCCTCACTTTTCGTTTCAAGTGAGAACATAGTCTTGTCACCACCCGAAAAATTTTGCCTGGGTTGGACAAAACAAAGTTATGCATCGGGTGAAACCGGGCTTCATCTTTATGGATTGCGCAGAGGGGATTGGCGAAGCATTAGAACCTCCCAGACCTTACAGATGGGATTGAGGGTCAGAGAGTTGGGATAGGATTTACCTTGTTCGGGTGAGGGCAGTTGATGAGGAAGGGAGAGAAGTTCAGGCAGCAACGGTAGTAAGGTTGCGGTAAATGGTTGGAAGAAAGAGAAACCGAGCGGGAGTAGTGAAGCACAAGCACTGCTGCTTCACATCGCTCAGCGAACTTTGCGAGTAAGCCAAAATTCCCACCAAACGAACATACCCTCTCGCCACTTCCGAAACGAAAAGCGACCGCCCTCGCTGCCTACCTCCCTTGCAATTTCCTTTTCAAGTTGGTCTAACGCTTTCATAACTGCTTCTGCCTCTCGCTCGCTCTGGCAAACCCAGAAAACTTCACCCTTCAGTTCATTAGCGCCGATAATGTCAATCCCTACTTCAGCCAAGTCTGACGGCAACTGCCCGTAGTCTTGAGGGAGTAAAAAACGAGGGTTCATCGCACCAACGAAATCGTAGCGGTCACGCAAACGGCGTGGCGGGGAAAGATGAAACTTTTGCTGCCCCTTCGCGCGCAAAAGGTTGTCAATGGCAAGACAAAAAGTCGCCTCATCGTCAGCCAGAATCAGTGTCCCTCCATACATGCCGAGAGCAGTCCCTGAGGTGCTGGCGAAGTAATGTGCTCCCTTGTAATGCTTCCCAAAGATGCGGAATGGTATCCAGAGAAGCCTGTAACCCTTCGGGAAGTTGACAGCAGCGATGCCAATGGGTGAAGGTTCCCATTGGTAGAATGCCACCGTCATTTCAAGAGGCATGCCAAGCCAGCGCAAAACTTTCTCAAGCCATTCCTCCTCTCGTCGCAAGGACGAGAGCGTATGCTCCCACAAGTCTTTAACCCCTTCGTCATGAGGGTTCAACGGACCTTGCAGCACCAAGAGCGCATTTGTGGAGGCGAAACTTGATGTAGGGACTTGATTAGTGTTTGAAAACAACCACGCCGTGAAAGCGGCTGCGAGCAGAAGCGTAACGGCACAACCGAACCGAAGGTAGCGCTTTTGGGGATGCTTTCGCATCTTGTTCCCTCCGTCAAGTCTTAGCAGAAGTTCCGCGATAAGTTGCGGCAAAATTTTAGCACGGGTTGCGGTTGCGGGTTTAAGAGTTGGCACAGGAGGTGAAGGACTATGAAGTGTCCTCGCTGTGGGACGGAAAATTCGGATGACAGGATTTATTGCTGGAAGTGCATGGCTCCCCTTAAAAGTGGTGCTATGGGCGTCATTCCGACTGCACCTGAAAGGGAGGGTAGATTAGCAACTCCAACCACCCCTTCAGTGCCTGTTACTCGCAAAGCGGAAGGCAAAAGAGCAAAAATTGTTCTCATCCCGCTGGCTTTGCTCCTTGTTCTGGCTGCTGGGGTTGGGTTCGTTGCTTTCATTAATTCACCTCAGCAAGTTGCTCAAAAATGGGCAAACGCTCTGGCTCGCCAAGATGAAGCGAGTCTGAAAAAATTGGTGGCGGCAAAAGATCAGCAACGGCTTTCTGGGCTAATCGGAATCACCAAAATGTTCTCAGATATGAGTGCCCAGTTGGCTGGGATTGAAGACCGACAAGGTCAAAAGGTCGCAAAAGTCGCCATCAATTTCTCACAAATTTCGTTTGGCGGTCTCAACTTGAAATTCAAAGGCAGCATCCAACTACCTTTCGTCTTGGTTCGCGAGCGGTTCGTCTTTTGGCGCGTGGACTTGGAAAAGTCAGAGTCGCTTATGGTTGAGGAAGCAAAGAGGATGATGGCGGAAATGAGAAAAGCATTCTTGGAAGCTGCAAAACAAAACCCAGCACTTCAGCAACTTCTCCAGTTCCTCCCGCAAAGATAGCGTAAGTGTGCAGGAGTGCAAGCGTGTGAAAGTTCAGTAGGGCAACCTTTGAAAGAATGCATGCACAATTCGGTCGTTTCCGCCTTCATCGCAAAAGCAGGGGATGATTTTGCTTCAGCCACTTGATTACCCGTTCGATGTCCGCCTTTGCTGCTGGTGGCGATTCTGTTGGCTTAGTGTCCCTGAGCCGTTCGAGGAAGACGCCATATTGTCGGGCAAGGGGATGCCATTCGGCGGGAACTTCATCAGGCAGTTCAACGCCGAGCATCGTTGCCAAAGCTAGAGTCCACGCCCGACAAACATTTGCGATGTTGTAACCGCCACCTCCCAAAGCAACCCATGGCAGGTTCATCGCTTTGAACCCTTGAACTGCCCGCAAGTAACTGTGACTCGTCAAGTTCCAGTGGGTTATTGGGTCATCGTGCAAAGCATCTGCACCCAGTTGCGTGACGATGGCTTGGGGCTTGAAGGCTTCAAGGGCAGGGAAGACGATTTCATCCAAAGCGAGCAAATAAGCGTCGTCGCCAGCGTAGGGCAGAAAGGGGACATTGACGCAAAAGCCAAATCCATCGCCTTCACCCATTTCGCTCTCAAAGCCGGTGCCCGGAAAAAGGTATCGCCCGTTCTCGTGCAGGCTAATTGTCAACACCCTCGGGTCACGATAAAAAGCGACTTGAACGCCATCGCCGTGATGGGCGTCAATGTCAATGTAAGCGACTCTTTCAAAGTGCTGGAGCAACTTGTGGATGGCGACCACCGGGTCATTGATGTAACAGAAGCCTGAAGCGTAACTTGGCATAGCGTGGTGAAGCCCACCTGCCATGTTGAATGCGGTTCGGAATTTACCTTGAGCCACCAACTCAGCAGCCAGAGATGAAGCGCCAGCGGCGAGCATCGATGCCGTGTAAACGCCCTCCACCAGCGGACAATCGCCAGTGCCAATTCCGTATCGGATGAAGGTAGGCATCCAAACACCGCCATCAGCGTGAGCCAAAGCGTCAAGGTAGTCGGGTTCGTGAAAGACGAGCACTTCTTCATCGGAAGCCATTCGCGGCTCAACGATTTCCACAAGTTCAAGGAGACCGTAGCATTTTTGCAATTCCTGCGTCAACTTGAGCCGCCACATCTTGAGCGGGTGAGTCGGACCGTAGTCAAATTCCCAAAACGGCTTGGTGTCAATGAAAGCCACGCTGTTTCCCATCGCCCAATCACTCACGGCTTGGCATTAAGTTCGCTGCTTTTGCTTCAAAACCCTCTCAACGGCTTCAATAAGTTTAGCGGGGTCAATGGGCTTGTCAATGAACTCCTGAACAGGCAGGAATTCGCCAGGTCCGTAAGAGGCATCGTATTGGTCGGGGTAGAAGCGGAGTTCGGTCGTTGAGTGAAGCGATGTCACGACGATGATAGGGACATTGCGAATAGACTCGTCAGTTTGGGGCGAACGGAGTTTCCAAACGAATTGGAAGCCTTCAGTCCCTGTCGGCATCATGATGTCCAAGACGATCAAATCGGGTTTTTCGGCGCTGACCTTTTCCCACGCTTCGTCGGGGTTGTATGCGTTCACGACCTGATAGCCAGCGTTCTCCAAAGTGAGCCGAATTGCCTCAGCCATGTCCCTGTCGTCTTCAACGACCAAAATTTTCGCTGCCATGCTGCATCACCTTCTCCGGTTTAAGGCTTATTTTTTTGCCGTCGCAATTTACTTCGTTGCAACTTCAGCTTTTTCGGTTGGTGCTGTGATTTGAGCCAACTCTTCGGGCGTCTCTTGTCGTTCTTCAACCCGCTCAATCTTCTTCGGCACTAACCCTAACGCCAAAGCGACGCCGTAAATGATAGCCTCGGGTTTGGGCGGGCATCCGGGTATGTAAATGTCGACGGGGATAACTTTGTCAACGCCGCCAACGACATTGTAGGTGTCAAACCAGATGCCGCCGCCGACAGCACAAGCGCCGATAGCAACGACTACCTTTGGGTCAGGCACTGCCTCATACAACCGCTTCAGCGGCTCTTCCATCGTCCTCGTCACAGGACCTGAAACGAGCAAAACATCGGCGTGTCGTGGCGAGCCGACGAGTTTTATGCCGAACCTTTCGACATCGAAGAAGGGTGTCAAGACATCCAGCACCTCTATGTCACAGCCGTTGCATGCGCCCACATTGACATGGAAGACCCAAAGGGAACGACCGAAGGCTTTTGAAAAGAACCTGCGCAAGATTCCCTCTTTGACCATCTTTGACACCTCCTTCTTGGTGCACGCTCATATCATGCCGTTCCATTACGCATTACGCTTTACGCATTACGCTACGGTTTCGCTGCCAAGTCCAAAATCGGGTCAAACAATTGCGGTGCCAATCCAACAGCGAAAATTCCCAACGCCAGCAAAGCCATCGCCAACAGCATGGGCAATGGTGCTTCCTTGATGTCTTCGCTTGCGGCTTCTGGGCTTCTCGGCTCACCCCAGAAGACCCTCTGGAACGCTTGAAGGATGTATGCGAGTGTCAAAAGGCTCACCCCTACAGCGATGGTGACGCTCACCCATGCCCGGGCTTGAGTGAGTGCCAAGATGACAGTCAACTTGCTGATGAAACCGCTGAACAAGGGAACGCCACCGAGCGAAAGCGCACCAATCAGGAAGAAGATGCTGGTTGCGGGCATCTTTCGGGCAATGCCACCCAGCGACGGGATGTTTCTGGTGTTAGCCATCGCTGCCACGATGCCACCTGCCATGAACAGCAGGGCTTTTGTAAGAGCGTGGTGAGCGATGTGGAGAAGCGCACCGTAATAGCCAAGGTAAGAGACTGCTCCGATGCCGGCGGCGACATAGCCAATTTGGGCTGCGCTTGAGTATGCCAACAAGCGTTTCAGGTCATCTTGCAAAAGTGCCAACAAACTGCCCAGCAGCATTGAAAAGACACCGATGCCCATGAGGAGCGAACCGAGTTCTGGGAATCGAGGCGCAAACAGGCTCATAACCCGCAGGATTGCATAGAGTGGGACTTTGATGATGATGCCCGACAAGATGGCGCTCATGACCGTTGGCGCTTCGGCGTGGGCATCGGGAATCCAAGGGTGGAAAGGTGCTAAACCTGCTTTCGTCCCGAAACCGATCAGAAGCAAAACCGCTGCAATCAAGGCTATATGCTCGGGCAGTTTGTCCACTACTGTCTTCAAGTTCGTGATGAGCAATGCTGGTTCGTCACCGAGATGGGGAGCAGCGGCAGCGTAGAAAAGGACGCATCCGAACAGGGCTGAAGTTATCCCGACGGTGAGCAGGAGCAAATACTTGTAGCCCGCCTCCAACGCCCTTCGGTTCCAATATAAGGAGACGAGCAAAGCGGATGCCAAAGTGGTTGCCTCAAGCGCAACCCACAGGAAAACGATGTTGTTGGTCATGACCGTCCAAAAGAGCGTGAACTCCAAGATGAGGAAAAGGGCTTGGAACATCCGAAGCCTCTCCTCGGGTGCTTCCTTAAGGTGCGGGAGCGTCAGGTAAGCAGTGCTGTAGATGGCGCAGACGAAGGAAAGGATGGCGATCAACAGCGACATGAAAGCTGAGAGCCCATCAACCAAAATTTCCTCCCTGAGGCAAGTGATGACCTTGACTTGCGTTACAGCCCATGCTTGGTAGATTGCCAAAATCAGCGCAACTCCGGTGCCTAAAAGGAACAGGAAGGGACGGGCTTCACGCCTTGCAATCCAAACCAAACCCGCAAACAACACTGGCACAGCCAACAAACTAATCGGCAGCCACTCCATGACCCACTCACCTCATCCGTGATGCGTAATTTCTCCGTGCATGGTTCACCACCGCAACTCGGAAAGTTTGAAACTGTCCGTTGAGCCGAATTGACGCCTTATTTCGTTGATGAGGTAGAGCAAAATCCAGACGGCGATGACGACATCGGTCACTATCCCAATCAAGACTGTCTCCCTGACACCCGGCGCCAAACTCACCAGTGACAAGTGAGCGCCGTTTTCCATGAGGCACAAGCCGATAGCGACCTTTATCGCATCCCTTCGGGTCAAAATCCCGTAAAGCCCAATGAGGAAGACAGTGAGCGAGACTGCGATGTTGGTTCGGAAAGGCTCTTGAGTCGCCAATTTCGTCGGTGCGAGGAAAGTCGTGTAAGTGTGGGTCAAACGGTAAGTGGCAAGTGCCAGCAACCCGATGATGAAGACCGATGGCAAAAGTTCAATCAGTGGCGGATACTCCTGTGGCTCACTTTGATGGATGGATTGAGCGAGCAACCAAGAGATGATAGCGAACTTGGTCAAAAGCGCCGTAATTGCCCAGATGAAGAGCGGTGGGTGCAAAGTCGCAAACACGAAGATAATCGCCACCAAAAGCAACGCTTGGAGCATGTAAGCCCACAGCGCTGCTCTCAAGTTCCTCAACTCGACTGCCGCAAAAGATGTCAAAATCAGCGCCAGCGACAAAACCCTGATCGTCTCCATCGCTGCCATCCTCTAACACCCCTTTCGTGAAGCGTGATTCGTGATGCGTGAACGGCAGGGCAAGAAGTTACACCTCCTCATCCTTCCTGAACCCGACGACCATCAGCCGGTCAAGAGGCGTCGGTGGCACATAACAGCGACCGCATCGGCTGCACGAACCCATGAACAAATGCTGCTCAATGAAAAGGTCACGCTTGTCGGTAGTGGCGATTTCATATTCCAAGTCAAGTCTCACAGCGCCATATCGGCAAACATCCTCGCAGCGACCACAGTGGATGCACCGTTCAAGGTAGCGGCGGATGATGCGATGAGTCGGCGAGACATCAATGATTCGGATGCACCTCGTCGGGCAAACATCGGCGCAACCACCGCAGCCCGTGCATTTGTCTGTGTCAACAACTACCCGACCACGAAAACCGGGCTCGGATGGGCGAGGCTCGAAGGGATAAGCAAAAGTCACCTTCCCCGCCCTCAGCGCCAGCAACAATTGTTTGACCTTTGAGTCAACCATTTCTATCGCCTCCGTTGATTCATTGTCTTCGCGGCTGACGCCGCTCCTACATACGGCTAATGCAATCCTTGACACTTATGAGCCAATCAAAGCGAACGCCAAAGCGAACAAGACAAAGAAGGCGACATGGATGAAGAAGGCTCGGGCATGGTCAAGCCTGAGCCGAGCCAGCAAAGTTTCAAAGACCGCTGCGATGCAGAAGATGACGAAAACTTTGACCAGCAGAAGAAGAAGGCTCAGCGGGAAGGGTGCGATGACCGGCAGGAACAATTCGCAGAACAGCCAAGTGACCACGAACCATTTGACGAAGAAAGTCCAGCGGTAAAGCGCCAGCCTCCAACCTGCTTGTTCAAGCAAAATGCCTCCCATCAGTTCCTGCTCCGCTTCCGCAAGGTCAAAAGGCAACTTGCCGAAGTAAGGGAGCAAGGCAGATAAAGCGGCAATCCCTGCCAGCACAGTTGAAAGGGTGTAGCCATTCTGAGCGTGCCAGAGGATGATCTCGGACAATCGGAATGTGCCAGCCTTCACCGCCAAGACGAATAGGGCGAAGGCTAAGACCGGCTCGGTGAAAAGGAGCAATTGAAGTTCCCTACCAGCGCCCAAGAAACTGTATGGGTTGCCAGAAGCGGCGCCGCCCAAAACCACAGCAACTGTTGAAAGCCCAAGCAGATAAAGCACCAAAATCAAATCGCCAGCGAAAGAGAAGGGAGCGAAGTCGCTGACCGGCAAAAGAACGCCCGCAGTCACCGCTGCAGAGAGTGCCAAGAAGGGAAGGAAGTTGGTCAAAGTGTTCGCAACTGGTGTGACATCGGTTTTGCCCGCTAACTTCACCAAGTCAAGGTAGCCCTGAATGAGTGGCGGACCGACTCGGGAATGCAACCTTGCCCGAATCTTCCTTGCCAACCCATCAAGCAACGGCGAAATCGCCAACAACATTAGCGGAACGACAATCGCCCAAATCAGCGCAAATTGCCACTTCACCATACCAGCACCACTCTCCTGCATGCTATTCGCGGCTGACGCCGCTCCTACATGTGACTGCACTCACCTCGTTCTTCATTGCGTATTTTTCTCCCGCAGTTCTTTGGTCTTTTGCCTTGACAGTTGATAAAGTTCCTGCTCTGTCAGGACTTTTGTCTCGCCGCTTTTGACATCCACGATTTCCATCCGCTCGGTGCAAGAGAAGCATGGGTCAACGCTTCCGAGCGTGATGGGGACATCAGCGATCGTGGTGCCCGGCTTGAACATCACGGGAACGGCTTGGATGTTTTGGTAACTCGGTGCCCGGACACGCCATCGGTATGGTCTGTTGTTTTCGCCGGTGAGGACATAGTGGAAGACTTCGCCTCTCGGCGCTTCAACGGCGTGCATGCCGTGCCTGTAGGGCGGAATTTCTTCGGGCAACTCAGCCATCAAGTCACCTTCGGGAAGTTCTTGGAGCAACTTGACACACTGGCGGATGATTTTGATGGATTCAAAAATCTCGCCGACACGAACCAAAGTTCGCGCCAAGTTGTCGCAGCCGTCGTGAGTGACGACATCAAACTCGACCAAGTCGTAAGCGGCATAAGGGTGGTCTTTGCGAACATCGATTGGCACACCGCTTCCTCGGGCTGTCGGACCGACCGCACCTGTCAACCTGACTTCCTCTGGCGTGAAAATTCCTGTCCCTTTCAAGCGGGCGAGCAAAGGCATGTCGTTGAGAAGCGTGTCTGCAAGTTCTTTCGTCTCCCTTTCAACCTTGTCCATTACCTCCAAGATGCGTGGGTGCTGCTCTTTAACGATGTCCCTTCTGACACCGCCGACGAGGTTAATGGCGAAATGCTTTCGGTTTCCAGTCAAGTATTCGGCGAGCCACATCACTGGTTCGCGAATCCGCCACGACTGCATGAAGACATAGTCAAAGCCGAGGATGTGACAGGCGAG
>Ga0272447_1001527_pt1 | contig 14292 bp, 17 predicted proteins | sample YNPCB0133_FD_194589 | JGI IMG/M metagenome (GOLD analysis project Ga0272447, IMG submission 194589) | Hot spring microbial mat communities from Yellowstone National Park, WY, United States - YNP-CB-013-3 | ecosystem: Environmental > Aquatic > Thermal springs > Hot (42-90C) > Sediment | place... | reverse complement strand
GCTGGTTAATTGAGCAAGTGGGTCTAAAGGGCTACCGAATCGGCGGAGCCCAAATCTCCGAGCGCCATGCCAACTTCATCGTCAATTGTGGCCAGGCCAGCGCCAATGACATCTACCGCCTAATTCGCCTAGCCCAGGAAAAAGTCTATCAACAATGGTCGATCCTGCTGGAGCCAGAAGTACGCATTCTGGGATCTTTTGAGGATTCTTCGATAGCTAGTTTTTTCTGACTTAATCTGCTCTTGCTACCCCCTTAACAGTTTACGGGTTAGGGTATGGCTGCTTTGCGTCGATGCCACCATGTGGAGTCCTACTTCAGACTGGTAAACGACGAAAACTTGAAAGAACTCCTTCCCGCTATGGCAGCGGGATCACAGAAGCTATCTCCAAGCTCCATTTTTATAACCCCATTAGGATCCAAGGTACTCGGTGTCCTATTCGTTCCACTAAAGCCTCCGCAACTGCAGGCTGCATTGTCATTTTTTGAGCCGCGGTAAACCACAACCCTTTCATCAGAAAGCTGATGTTATCCCCAAAAGGTAAAATACCACCCCGGAGCTTCTTCCCCATCGGCTCTGTCTTCAACGTTGCACTTCAGGCTTCTTCATGAAAACCCCGATACAATGCCTAGCCCTACACTTGGGAGAATGGCACGGCCTCTTTTCTGACTATCGACCTACTGCCCACGGTGGTTGGGAGCTAGTAGGCCAAAAGCGCAGCCTCATTACCTTTGAGGCTTTGGAGTTGGGCGCGATCCGCCAAACCAATGCCTACTACCCCCTGGAGGGATCCCCTAACCCAACAAGCCGCCAGAGCTGGGTTTACCGAGATTTCTCGCCCGGACTGCGCTTTTTCCCCGATGGCTCCTTTTCTAACGGGCGGCTGCAACTAGCGCCGTTTAGCGACTTTGCCGTTGAGCAAGGCTTTCTCTGGGGAGATCGCAAGGCGCGGGTGGTGCAACAGTGGGACGCCCAGGGCTGCCTGGCGCGGGTGACCGTCATCTTAGAGCGGCGCGGCCAAGCGCTGGATCTGGTTGCCGACTTTCCCTCGGTTACCCAAGCGCAACTGAGCGCAGCCCTGCAAGGAAGATGGCGGGGGATTGCCCAGAGCTTTTCTGCGGTCGATAGCTTGCCCAGCGAAACTGAAGTTCAGTTCTGGGGGGAAACAGAGACTCGGGATCCTCTGCCGGGAGGGCTGTGGGTTGGCGGGCCGGATCCCTTGCCCATCCCTACCCTTCATCGGGATCGCCGCTTTTCCGTCAGCCTAAGCTGGTTTCCAGAAGGGCCGGAGGGCCGCCACCTGCTGCGCCTGGTGCGTGACTACGACGAGCGCGGCGCTTGGCAGCGGGTTACCCTAGTGCGGCTGGAGCGGGATCCTGGGTGAGAAAAGCACAGACCTGGGCAAACACGGTCTCCCGCTCGCAGTCCAAAGTGAGAACGTGGTCGGAGCGCTCCAGCCACTGCAGGCTCTTCTCGGCGGATCCCAGTTCCCGATACAGCCACACCGCTTGGTCGGGATCCACCACCGTATCTTGGCGCGGTTGCAGGATGAGGGTGGGCACTTGAATGCTGGCTACCTCCCCCTTGACCTGCTCGATGAGCTCGAGGGCGCTGCGCACCGCCGTCAGATTGAAGCTGCGAAAATAAGCCACTTTTTCTGCCAAAGCGCGGACATTGCCATCCCGGATCGGCAGGCGGAAGCGGGGGACATCGTCCAAAAGCCAGCCCAGGCTGTTGAGGTACTGCTCCAGGCGAAAGAGGTAGTACCAGCGGTGGCGAATGGCAAAAAACGGCGCCAGCAGCACCAATTTATGGATGGGATGGGCAAAAGCCAGGTGCAAAGCCAGCAGACAGCCGGTGGAAAAGCCCACCAAGGAAACGCGGGGATGCTCCTGCTGCAAAGCCAGATAATGTTCCAAAGCCCGCCCATACCACTCCGTCCAGCGGGAAGGGGGCATGCGGGGTGCTGGGCGGTCATGGCCGGGGTAGTTAAACCCCTGCACCGTTAGGCCGGCTGCCAACAGCCGCTCCGCCAGCCACTGCAACTCGTAGACGCCACCCCCCAACCCGTGTAGCAGCAGGCAGGCGTGCTCCCGTGATCCCCGCCACAGAAAAGGCTCGTTGCTCAGCATTGAAAACCTCGCGTCAAGACAGGACAGGATCCCTTTCTAGCCCAGCGCAATATCGAGCAGCAGCATCAACACAAACCCACTGAGAACGCCAAAGGTGCCCTCCCGCTCCAACCCCTGCCGGTGCGACTCAGGGATGATCTCATCGGAAATGACAAACAACATCGCCCCCGCCGCAAAAGCCATGCCCCAGGGTAGTAGGGGCTGCGCCAGAGAGACCACCGTTGCTCCCAGGATCCCGCCGATGGGCTCCACCAGTCCGGTCAGCAGGGCGATGCCAAAAGCGAACAGCCGCGAGTACCCCTGGCCCACCAGTGACAAAGCCACCACCAGCCCTTCTGGCATGTTCTGCAAGCCGATCCCCAACGCCAACGCCAACCCATCGCCGACTTGGCCGGTAGCGAAACCCACTCCCACCGCCAGTCCTTCCGGGAAATTGTGCAGGGCGATGGCAATGATGAACAGCCAAATCCGTTTCAAATGGGCGCGGTTCTCCCCTTCCACCCCTTTGAAAAAGTGCTCGTGAGGAAAGAGGCGGTGGGCACTCTCCAGGAAGATCGCCCCCAACAACAGGCCCGCCCCCATAATCACCGCCGCCTCGAATTGGGAATGTCCCAGCGCCAGGGCCGCTTCGGTACCCGGCACCAGCAGCGAAAACGAGGTGGCTGCCAACATCACGCCACCCCCAAACCCTAGCAAGATCCCTTGCGCCCTCTCCGAGAGCGAGGGAAGAAACAGCGCCGGCAAAGCCCCCAGCCCCGTCGCCAACCCGGCGATCAAGCTGGCCAGGGATCCCATCGCGATTGGATGCACAAGATCCTCCTTACCAAGCCAAATGCTTTTCAATTTTTCCCTTTTTTTGCCTGCCTGGGAAACCCTCCACCAGCTCTCTTTCCTTGACGGCTGAAAATGACTCTCTGGCTGCTTAGCCTAGGGATCCTGAAGCTGCCAAGCAGTATAAACCTAGGTGTCAGTGCTTCTCATCACTCCCAACAAGCTGGTTTCGAGGCTAAGCTTTCTCTAGTTGAGCGGCCACTCCTCCTGCGGAAAACAACCTGTTAGTGTGTTTAGGTGGCGATAGTGAGGAAAAAGCAATGAAGAAAAAAGCAATTGCAACCCTTGTAACTCTAAGTCTGGGCGGAGTTTGCTTAGGGCTAGCCGGCTGCGGTGGCGGCGGAAGCGGTGGGACGATAGTGCCTACACCGACACCTACGCCGACTCCGACACCTACGCCGACTCCGACACCTACGCCGACTCCGACACCTACGCCGGGTGCCCCGACTTTTAGCAAGGCATTTAATCCTACCTCGGTCTCGCTGGCTGCTGCTGACCCTAATCCCAAAACAACTCTGACCTACACGATTACCAACAGAGCCGCTCTGCCGCTGACGGGTCTAGCCTTTTTCGATCCCCTGCCTGCCGGCTTGATCGTTGCCACTCCCAACAACCTCAACAACGGCTGTGGCGGGACGCTAGCAGCTGCACCAGGAGCAACTTCCATCTTGCTGGTCAACGGCTCATTGGCAGCCAACGCTAGCTGCACCATCAGCCTGGATCTTCAGGTTACAGCCACGAGACCGGGATCCCTGACCAGCTCCGCGGTACCCCTGAGCAACAACCAAGAGCTCAATGCCACCGCTGCGGCTATCAACCTAACGGTAACGGTGCCAGCTCCCGCCTTTACCATGGCCTTTAATCCCAACCCGCGTATCGTAGTGTTCACCTCATCGATGGCAGCTACAGGCACCGGAACGTTGACGTTTACCATCAGGAACAACGCAGCCATTCAATTGACGGGCTTGGCCTTTGAACACAACTTGCCGTCATCGCCGGAGGATGGTTTGCGAGTTGGCGGTACGGTGACGGCGTCTAATGAGTGCAACAACCCCCGTATCGAGACCAATCAGGCCAACACCAGAATTGTAATCACCGGAGGACGAGTAAACCCAGGACAAACTTGCGTAGTGACCATCCCTGTGAGAACGGCGAAGAATTTTGGAACTGGACAGAACGATTTAGGGGCCGGCGACTACGAATACATCAACCTCCCGGTGAGGTTGACCAGCAATGAGGCTGACCCTGTTACAGCGGGGCCGGTAACCTGGAGGGTTCAGGCGAGACAGCAGTAATAATTAGTCCTGCAAAAGCAGCTCGGCAATTTGAAGGGCGTTGAGGGCCGCACCTTTGCGGATCTGATCCCCGCACAGCCACAGCTCCAGGGCCTTGGGCTCGGAGATGTCCTGGCGGATGCGGCCCACCGCCACTTCATCCCTGCCGGCCACGTCGATGGGCATGGGAAAGCGGTTCTGCTGCCAATCTTCAATGAGCACCACTCCAGGGGCCTGGGCCAGGATTTGCCGGGCTTTTTCCACAGGGAAGGGCTGTTCAAACTCCAGGTTGAGGGCCTCGGCGTGGGTACGTAGCACCGGCACCCGCACGCAGGTAGCTGTCAGCCGCAGGTTGGGGGATCCCATAATCTTGCGGGATTCGTTCACCATCTTCATCTCTTCCTGGCAGTAGCCGTTCTCTTGCAGGGGGCTGTTGTGGAGGAAGAGGTTGAAGGCAATGGGGTAAGGGAACACCTGGGGCTGTAACGGCTGCCCCTGCAGGTAGGCGCGGGTTTGCTCCTCTAGCTCCACCATGGCGCGGGCCCCGGCCCCACTGGCCGATTGATAGGTGGCGGCCACCACGCGGCGCAGGGGGATGTGGCGATGCAGGGGGTAGATGGCCACGCACATTAGGATGGTGGTGCAGTTGGGATTGGCAATGATCCCCCGGTGGCAAAAGGCTTCCTGGGGGTTGACCTCGGGCACCACCAGCGGGACATCGGGATCCAGACGAAAGGCGCTGGAGTTGTCGATCAGCACCGCTCCTGCCTCGACGATGGTTTTGGCCCAGGTTTTGGAGACACTAGCACCGGCAGAGGCCAACACCAGGTCCAGACCCCGAAAGGCCGCTTCTGAAACCGGCTCCACTGGGATCCGTTCCCCCTTGAAGGTCAAATAGGTGCCCGCTGAACGGGGCGAGGCCAACAGCTTCAACTCTGCCACCGGAAAGTGGCGCTCTTCCAGCAGTTTCAGCAGCTCCGCTCCTACTGCTCCTGTGGCCCCCAAGATGGCCACCCGTTGTTGCCGTCCCATGCTTTCTTGTCCTCAGGTTTTCCTCATTCTATGGCTCTCCTCTAGTCCTTGATTCCCTGGACAATCAGCCACTTTGTGGCATAACCAACCTCCTGCCTTGACGGAGATGGGCTGAGCTAGTAGGCTTACGAGTACATCTTTTCTGGTAGGCACTTTGCCTAGGCTAAAGTTGGCTCCGTCTTTAGCCGGTGTGCCTTATGGGGGCAAGGAGCAACTACCTGCAGCAAGGCCTACGGCCCGCTATCGCGATCGCGGGGAAGTTACGCCTGTGGAGATCCCTCTGGCGGGGTGGTAGGGGTAAACTCTGCCACTAGCTACGGGTCGTGGAAGCAGGAAGAAAGCGTCAACCTGGAGCAAAAGTCCGCTTTTGTCCAGCGTTGTATAAGTCTTTCAGAGCGGTTCAAGAGGTTTCCGTCATCGAAGCCAGAGCAGCCTGCACATCGGCTAGCTCAACTTGATCGGTCAGCTCCGCTTGGCCAATCCGGCGCGGCAAGACAAAGCGGATCCGTCCTTGTTTAACTTTTTTGTCGGCCTGCATGACCTGCAAGACAGCCTCCCAAGGGATCCCGGCAGGCCAGTGGCTGGGCAGCCCTGCCCTCTCGATCAGGTGCCGCTGCCGTTCGGCTTCGGTGCCACTCCACCAACCCAAGCGACGGGCGATCTCCCCGGCAGCTACCATGCCGATGGCGACAGCCTCCCCGTGTAGGTAGCGGCGGTAGCCGGTAACGGTTTCTAGGGCATGGCCAAGGGTGTGGCCGTAGTTGAGAATGGCCCGCAAGCCCCCTTCGCGTTCGTCCTGCTGCACCACCCAGGCTTTGCACTCGGCACAGCGCCGCAGCAGATAGTGCAAGTCTGAGGGGGCAAAATCGGTGTAGCGGCCTAGCCTGGGCTGCTTTTCCAGAAACTCAAACAGGTCGGCGGCCTGGATGACACCGTATTTGATCACTTCGGCCAGGGCAGAGGTAAACTCCCGCCGGGGCAGGGTCTGCAACACCGTTGGATCCATCCACACCAGGCGCGGCTGGTAGAAGGCCCCAATGAGGTTTTTCCCGCCAGGATGGTTGACGCCGGTCTTGCCGCCAATGGCCGCATCCACCATGGCCAAAAGCGAAGTGGGCACCTGCACCCAAGGGATCCCGCGCAGCCAAGTGGCGGCGGCAAACCCAACCATATCCCCGATGACCCCGCCTCCCAGGGCAATGAGAGTGGAAGAGCGCTCCAGGCCAAAGCTCAAGGCGGCGTCGTAGATCCTGGCCACCGAGCGCAGGGTTTTGTAGCGCTCGCCAGCAGGCAAAAGAAAAAGATGGGCAGCAAATCCTGCTTGTTGCAGGCCCTGCATCAACTTTTCGGCAAAGTGCTTGGCAATGCCCGGATGGCTCACCACCAGCGCCTTGCCGGCAAGTCCTCTAGCTCGCATCTGCGATCCCAAGTGGATGAGGTTGTGGCCCCTAGGGCCTTCTGGAGATTGGATGACGATGTCGTAGGAGCCGTGGGGAAGCTTGACAGGAATCAGACAGGGATCCATGGGCGGGGAATCCAGGGTGGCACGCTCTGTTACTTCACCTTCTCCCACCTGCAGGTTAGGACGGGATCCGGCTTTAACTTGTAGTTGTGCCTCGAAGTCCTTATGATTGAGGTATAGCCTCAAAAAGTTCAAAAAGCGCTTTTGCCCCTACCGCAGGGAGGAGTTTCATGGCTGGCAACACCGGAGAACGACCTTTTGTTGACATTATTACCAGTGTCCGCTACTGGGTCATTCATGCGCTGACCATTCCCGCCTTGTTTTTGGCAGGCTGGCTTTTTGTGAGCACGGGCCTAGCCTATGATATTTTTGGCACGCCGCGCCCCAATGAGTATTTCACCGCAGAGCGTCAGGAGTTGCCCATTGTAAGCGACCGCTTCAACGCTCTTGAGCAGCTGGAGAGGTTGACGCGCTAGAACGGGGTGAGGGCAGCAACTTCGCAACTGTTACAGTTTGTAAAAGAGGCAAGGTCTGAGCGATGGCAACTAAACCAGTTACTCAACCCAATGCTGACGAGCCTGTTTTTTACCCTGTTTTTACTGTCCGCTGGCTGGCAGTGCATACTTTGGCCATCCCAACTGTTTTCTTTCTGGGAGCCATTGCGGCAATGCAGTTTATTCAACGGTGAACCCCTATGGCTGATCAACCTGAAAAGAACCCTAATACCCAGCCGGTAGAGCTAAACCGCACCTCCCTATACCTGGGCTTGTTGTTGGTGTTCGTGCTTGGCCTGTTGTTTTCTAGCTACTTTCTCAACTGAAGCGAGGGTCATCCCTACTTCTAACAGTTGAGGAAGGACTGCAGGGATCAGTGCAAACCCGTTTTTGCTGGAAGCTAGGAGTGTAATCTCCTTTCGGTTCTTTTGGAGGTCAGTTGCTATGACCAGTCAAGCAAGGATCCCCCTGTGGATAGTGGCTGTGGTTGTTGGGCTGGGGGTGATTACGGTGGTTGGACTCTTCTTCTACGGCTCCTATACCGGTCTTGGATCGCCGGTGTAGTTTAGAGAAGTAGGGGAGGGCGAGGAGCAGTAATCCTCGCTCTGTTTCGTTCTACCTCGCGTGAAGGGGAGGAAGAGCGGTGTGGCGCAGCCCGCCGTCCTGTCTTATCTAGTGGGGTGGCACGGCGTCGTTAGACCAGAGCGCAAAGGTCAACCTTTGCGTACCTCTATTTTGGGGTGCCCCTTGGCTTGATTTATGGAGGGGAGGATCTCGCGCGGTAGGAGCCGTATTCTTTTGACCTAGCTGCACTTCAGCTAGGTTTTTTTACAGGATCTTAGAAACACCTGGGGGGCAGTGGTGCTGGGAAAAGCTATTTGCCTAGGAAAAAGTCAAGGACTGGGGAGGCGCAGGCAAAAACGGATCCCTTGACAAGGGTCTATATCTCTGTTAAGCGAGCATGAACTTTTTTAACGATCCGGACGGCGGCTGCTAGGAGGAGAGCTGAGGCCCCGTAGAATGAATCCCAAAATTCCAGGCAGGATCTTCGGACATGGATTACGTTCGCACCTTCAATGACGATCCCTGCGAGGGGCATCTTTCAACACCCATTAGCGATTCTCCTGTCACCCGTCTGTTTATCAACAATCTTGCCATTAACCGCCGCGGCCTCTCTCCTCTGCTGCGGGGGCTGGAGATTGGCTTGGCCCACGGCTACTTCCTGGTGGGGCCGGAGATTCTTCTAGGCCCGCTGCGCGATTATCCTGGGGCAGCCAATTTGGGCGGACTGGTTACGGCAATGGCCATTGTGCTGTTGGGAACCGCCTGTATGTCGGCCTATGGCAGCGTTACCTTTGGAAACAAGCCAGAAACGCCAGGAGCTAATCCTTTGTCCACAGCCCGCGGCTGGGGGGATCTGACAGCGGGGTTCTTCCTGGGAGGTATGGGTGGTGCCTTTGCTGCCTACTTCCTTTTGGAGAACTTTGCCGGGATCGATGCCATCTTCCGAGGACTGGTGAATTAGTTGTCAAGCTTGTCAAGGCACTGGAGGGGAGCAAGACTATGACCGGTTCTTACGCTGCCGCTTATCTTCCTTGGATTTTCATCCCCATTGTTGGTTGGCTGCTGCCGGCAGTGGCCATGGCTGTGCTCTTTCTGTACGTTGAGCGCGACTAACTCTAGTCTCGGTGGGTGTTGGAAGAGGGATCCCTTATCCAGGGATCCCTCCCTTTTTGGCAGGAGGGTGGACTTTGGCAAAACGGCTGTTTCACCATGGAAAAGTTGCTGCTGGTAGAAGGCCAAAAGCTAAAACTGGGTTCTCAACACCATCGTCCTAACCAAGCCAAAAAGCAAGGTTACAATACCCGTTTTCTGGGCGGCCTTGGCGGCGCTGGCGTTCCCACCGCTGGCTCACCAGGAAACCCAGGCAAGTCCAGGCCAGGTAGAATCCTCTAACTTAAGGTGGCTACGGGCTGGGCTTCTACCAAAGGCTGCTGAGTCTGCAAGTCGATAATGGTGGCTAGCAGGCGTCGCGAGGCGTCGATGGCAAATTCTACCCGCAGGCGGTCTTCCCCGACTCGCCCAGGGGGCTGCAGGCGGGCCAGGCAAGCTGGCTCAGTACCGAGGGTCAGGGATCGGAAATCGGTTTGCCGGGTAAGTTGGCGGCTGCTCATGCGCCCCAGCTCGTCGTAAACCACCTCGGCTTGGGCCACTTGGGCCACTTCCCCCACATCGAGGCGAACTTCGGTCTGGCCGTCGTTGGCCACCTGCAAGATCAAGGGCTCGGAGCGTCGGCAGGGGTAGGGGCTGCCCCGCTCGAACAAAGGGTAGTAGATATAGCTTTTTTGCAAGGGATCCCAGAGACGGATGGCGTAGCTGTGGTGGAGGCGATCCTCCAGCTTCACCTGGCAGCCCACCTGCAGGGCGCCCAGGGCCACGGCATCGAAGGGGCGTTCGCAGCGGACTTTCTTTTTGCCGAAGTAGGAGCGGAGCAGCTCTTGGACTGCCGGCAGTTGGGAGCTCCCTCCCACCAGAAGCACTTGCTCAATTTGGCTTTTGGCCAACCCCCTTGCCTGGGCGGTGAGGAGGACATCGTCTAGGCACTGGCGGATTTGATCCAAGAGCTGGTGGGCTTCTAAAATCTCCTCCAGCGCCTGCCGATCCAAGCGCAGCTCATAGGCGGTCAGGGCCTCGTCGTCAAACCAACTGCTCACGGCCTCGGGCTGAGTGGAAAGGGCAATCTTGAGCTGCTCTGCCTGCTCCAAAAGCGTAATCCAGCTCAGGGCCCCAAGCTGCTGTCGGCTCAACCCCAGTTGCCCCAGCAGGTATTCGGCAATCCAGATGTCGATGTCCACCCCGCCTACGTAGGCATCGGCTTTGGCAATCACCTCCGCCTTGAGAACGGAGTTGCCTGCCTGGGGGGTCAGGGTGCGCACTAGGCTGAGATCCAGGGTGCCGCCGCCGAAATCCACCACTAGCACCACGGATCCCGGCTGGCCGACCGCATAGCCCAGGGCAGCGGCAGTGGCCTCGTCCACGATTTGAATGGGATCCCAGCCACAGGCGCCGGCCACCCTCCGCAGCCAGTTCAAGTAGCGCTCAAAGGAGCCGACAGGGGCTGTAAACACCACCTGCTGCGGCTGCAGGCCCTCCTTCTGGACAGCTTCCATCACCGCCTGCAAAAAAGCCTGGGCCACCCTCTCAGCGTCGTAGCGCTCCCCATCCAGAACTCGCGGCGGAGGCACAAACTCTGCCACCAACTCCCGCTTGAAGCCCTGAAACAGCCGCTGCGGATCCACCGCTCCCCAACGACCGGCGCGCACGGTTTCCCCTACGAGGAGCTGGTTTTTGCCCTTCACATAGACCAAGCTGGGAATGGCCGAGTGGGCTTGCTCCTGCCGGGAAAGACCGGGAAAGCTGAGCAGGCGGGGCGCTGCTTGGACGGGATCCCAAACTGCCACCACCGTATTGCTGGTCCCAAAGTCAATGGCTAGCGTCGCTTTGGAGACAGGTGCCATCAGCTCAATCCTCCGGGCAGAGAGCGGCTGACTTTGGCAGGGCAGAGGATATAGTCTCCCCGGCGATAGCCAACAAAGCGGATGTAGACGGGATCCCCTGGCCGAATATCCGGCTGATCTGGCTGGTGCAGTTGCGGGTCGAAGGGGACAGATTCAAGAGGGCTGCCGATGGGCTCATACCCCCAGTGCTGCAGCAGGGCATCCAGCGACCGGAATAGGGCTGTCACGTTTTGGGCCGGCCAATCGGGCTTGCGGCGGGCGATTTCGCGAACGGTGGGGTAGCTAGTAAGCAGCGGCTGCAGCAGGGAGAAGAGGACTTCCGGTGGTTCGGTGAATCCCATTTTGTCATGTCCGTTTAGGCGCAGCAGGAATCCCAAATCCCACTGCAGGGCGGCAGCCAGCTTTTGTAGTTGCTCCAGACGCAGGGATCCCCACTTCCCCTGGCGCACTTGATTGAGGGCACGGCGGCTGATCCCTGCCCGTGCTTGCAAGGCCCGCCATGAGAAGAGGCCAACGGCCCGCATGCGTTCCTGCAGCCAATTGTCCAGCGGTCTCTCGGCCATTGAATTTTGCCAGGGATCCCTACGATCATGCCGCAACTTGGGTTTGGGCTCAGGGATCCACAAGGCGCAGGGAACGGCTTATAGCTTCCACATCCCGGTCGTAGCGCTCGCGCCGGTTGACCGGGTACACGGATTCAAAGCCGGCTTGCAGGGAAGGTCGGACAAGCTTTTTGAGGTAAAAAATCCGCTGACCGTCTGGTTCGTAGCCAGAGATCACAAAGAAATCCCGACCGGCAACTTGGTAGGTAACCCGGCGTCGGATGATCGGCTGCGGCGCAGCTCTTCTTGCAAGGCGCTGGCAGGCGTTGCTTGAAAGACGTTGTAGCCGCCCCAAGCGCGCAGCTCAGCTCCCGATTCCCGATAAATACCTGGCCGTCGCTGTTGTCAGCTTCCCCTTGGGGGATAAAGTCTGCCGGGTAGTCGATGCGGTAGCCAAAGCGGGCATTGATGTAGGGTTGAAAACCTAACTGGGCTGAGATTCCCTCACCAAGCTGAGCCCGGCAAGCAGACAGGCTAGGCAGGCGGCAGATCTTCTTAAAAGGACTCCGTCCCGCTAACGCGAACGGTAGCCCTCTCCATACCCCTAAGTGTAGGCTGCTCTTGGAGAAGGCTGCGCCCAAAACCAAAATCCGAGGACTCCGGAAATCTTTTCCCTACAAAGAGGTCGGCCCATCTCCTTCCTGAGAGTTCTGTAGAATTGGGGAAGTTTATCTCCTATTGCCGGCTGCCAAACTCCTGCTAACCCTCTGCCATGACCCTGACTTCCCCTTCCCCAGCTACTGCTGCCCATCCTGCTGCTTTGGATCCCCTTGACCCGAGGGTGCGTCCGGATCCGCAGGGCCGGTTTGGGCCGTTTGGGGGCCGGTTTGTGCCGGAAACCCTGATGAGTGCCCTCACAGAGCTGGAGGAAGCCTTTGAGCGGCATTGGCGGGATCCCGACTTTCGCGCCGAGTTTCACAGCCTACTGCGGGACTTTGTCGGGCGGCCCAGTCCCCTTTACTTTGCCCAGCGGCTTACCGAGCACTACGGCGGCCCCCAGATCTACCTGAAGCGGGAGGATCTCAACCACACCGGCGCCCACAAGATCAACAACGCCCTTGGCCAAGTGCTGCTGGCGGTGCGCATGGGCAAGCGAAGGATCATTGCCGAGACTGGCGCTGGCCAGCATGGGGTGGCCACGGCAACGGTGTGTGCTCGTTTTGGGTTGGAATGCGTCATCTACATGGGGGCAGTGGACATGGAGCGGCAGGCCCCCAATGTGCAGCGGATGCGCCTGCTGGGCGCTGAGGTAAGGGGGGTCGAATCAGGCACAGCCACCCTCAAAGACGCCCTCTCCGAGGCCATCCGCGACTGGGTAACCAACGTGGAGACCACCCACTACGTCATTGGCACGGTGGCCGGACCCCACCCCTACCCGAAGCTGGTGCGGACCTTTCACGATATCATCGGCCAGGAGACGCGACAGCAGTGTCAAGAGAAATGGGGAGGCCTGCCGGACGTGCTGCTGGCCTGTGTAGGCGGCGGCTCCAATGCCCTGGGGTTGTTCAACGAGTTTGTTCCGGATCCCCAGGTGCGGCTTATCGGCATCGAAGCTGCCGGGGAGGGCTTGCACACCTCCCGCCACGCTGCTACTCTTAGCCGCGGTCGCATTGGGGTCTTGCACGGAGCCATGAGCTACCTGCTGCAAGATGAAGAGGGCCAGGTGCAGGAGGCCCATTCCATCAGCGCTGGCTTGGATTACCCCGGTGTGGGGCCGGAGCACAGCTACTTAAAGGAGATTGGGCGGGCCGAGTACTACGCAGTTACTGACGACGAGGCGGTGGAGGCGCTGCTATTGCTGTCGCGCTTGGAGGGGATCATCCCCGCCCTGGAGACGGCCCACGCCCTGGCCTACCTGAAGACCCTGGCCCCTCAGCTTGGTCCCCAGCAGCGGGTAGTGGTCAATTGCTCTGGGCGGGGCGACAAGGATCTGAACACCGTTTTCAAGTACTTGCAGCAGCGGGGGCGCAGCCTAGCCTAGGGTCTCGCCTAGAGGGACTCAAGGCGCCTGCCGAAAATGGCAGCTTGCTGGGCTCCCTGCAGATCCCATGGAGGCGGAAGCTGTTGCATGAGTTCTGAGGCCCAAGCAGACTTGTGGCTAGCCGCCGTGCTGGGCAACACCCATGTGCGCTGGGGCTGGTTTGCCGGAGAGAACCTAATCAAGGTAGAGCAGTTTCCCGCCCACCAGCCCTTGGCCTGGCCAGAAGAGACGGAGCTGTGGCTAGCTGCTGTCGGCTCTGCCCCTTTGCCGCCCCGATCTCCCTGGGTGCATTGCCTTGAACTCTCCCAGGTGCCGCTGCGGGATCCCTACCCAAGCCTGGGGCTGGATCGGGCACTAGCTCTGTGGGCCGCTGGGATCCGCTACGGCTGGCCCTGTTTGGTCATCGACGCCGGCACTGCCCTGACCCTGACGGGAGCTGACCCTGAGGGATCCCTGGTGGGAGGGGCAATCCTGCCTGGCCTAGGGCTGCAGGCGCAAGCCTTAGCCGACCACACCGCCCGACTGCCCAAAGTGCAGTGGGATCCGGCAGATCCCTTGCCCCCCCGCTGGGCCAGGGACACCGTAGCCGCCATCCACAGCGGCATCCTTCATACGCTGCTAGCGGGATTGCGGGAGTTCCTTGCCGACTGGCGCCGCCGCTTTCCCCAAGGCCCGCTGCTGCTAACTGGCGGCGATGGCAAGCTGCTCTACCTCCACCTGCGCCCCCTCGACCCAGAGCTGCGCTGGGATCCTCACCTGGTGTTGTGGGGAATTGCCAGCTGCCGTCAGTTGCACCGCGCCGCCCAGCGGTTGCCTAGGGCAGAATAAAGCTATCAGCACAGGGGGATTTTCAACGGGATCCCATGGCCAACGGCAACACCTTCGGCGTCCTGTTTTCTGTCACCACCTACGGGGAGTCCCACGGTGGGGCGGTGGGGGTGGTGGTGGACGGCTGCCCACCGCGGCT
>Ga0272447_1001526_pt1 | contig 14299 bp, 12 predicted proteins | sample YNPCB0133_FD_194589 | JGI IMG/M metagenome (GOLD analysis project Ga0272447, IMG submission 194589) | Hot spring microbial mat communities from Yellowstone National Park, WY, United States - YNP-CB-013-3 | ecosystem: Environmental > Aquatic > Thermal springs > Hot (42-90C) > Sediment | place... | reverse complement strand
GGCTTCCTTATCTTGTCTGGGGAGGGCGGCTGGGCCCTGGCGCGGTGGGGCTGATTGGTCTGCTTGCCGGGGCTGCGGCAGGGTTCCTGCACGATGGGCGTTTCTTGCATCTGCCATGGATCGTGGCCCTGGATGCCGCCCTCATCAGCGCGTTGCTGTTCCAGAACGATGTGGGCGGCCCTTTCTGGATCCTCCGGCAGCCGCTGGTCGCAGCGGGGATCGGCTGGGCAGGATGGTGGCTTCTGCAGGCGATCTCGTGGGGGGCGTTCTATCCTTCCTGGCCAGAGGCCCTGGATGGGATCTGGACTCTCACGGCGGCCATGGCTCCTTCTTCCGGGATCAGCGCGCTGGTCTGCGGGGGCATCGCCCAAGCCCTGCACGAACGGTGGCCGGAGCGCTTTCGAACCGATCAGCCTCCGCGCTGGCCGGCTTACGCCCGCCGCATCCAAACCCGCTTTCTCGTTTTCTTTGGCCTCTGGATGAGCGCCCTGACCCTTGCCCTCTTCGGGGCGGTGTCCGCCCTGGCGATCCGGCAGGCTGATGAAGAGCGAACCCAGGCGCTGGACCGTGGGGTCCGGCGGGCCGCAGAACAGCTGACGTATTTCCTCCACACGGGCGACACCCTGCTGATGGACATGGCGGCTCTGGGCATGCCCCCGGATGCGATGCCGGCCACAGTAGCGCGGATCCTCCAGCGCTTCGTCCAAACGGGGCCGATTTATCAGGCGGTGTTATGGGTGGGTGAGACAGGGGAGGTGCAGGCAGCGTATCCGACTGGAGAACCATTCCGGGGGCTCTCGGTGCCGGAGCAGGCAGCTATGACCCAGGCCCGTCTCGCCCGGTCGGTGGTGCACACGGAGGTGCACCGCCTGCCAGACGGGCAGGCTGGGCTCTCGTTTGTGGCCCCGCTGGCTGGGGATCCTTCGCGCGGTTTCCTGATCGGCCGCGTGCGGGTGGCTCAGCACACGGCCCTCCAGGAGGTCACGGCCTTGCTGTTGGAAATCACGCCAGCCGGCCAGGGGTTCCTGGTGGACCGGGAAGGGCGGATCCTTCTGCATCCTGAGGCGGAAGCCCTTTTGGACGTGTTCCCGCTTCCCGCTTCGCTCCCTGCCGGGACGCTGGTGCAGCGCATCGTCTCGCCCTCTGGGACTGTGGAGGAAGTGTTCCTCCGGCGGCTCGCGGGCACCGACTGGTGGGCGGTGATCCGGTATCCCCGGGCCGCTCTCATCCGGCGGGCGGCGGAGCGGGCGCTTCCCTCTAGCGGGATCCTGCTCGGGTTCTCCCTGGTGGGGGCCCTGCTTTTCAGCGTCCTCAGCCGCCTCCTCACCCGGCGGTTGGAGCGGCTGGCGGGGGCGGCCAGGCGCATGGCCGGTGGGGACCTGGAGGCTCCTATCCTTAGCGACGGTCCGGATGAGATCGAACAGCTGGCGGAAGCGATGGAGCACGCCCGGCACGGTCTGCGGGCCCGCCTGGCGGATCTCTCCTTGCTTCTGGAGCTCAACGGGCGGCTGATGGAGGTAGAGGACATGGCCCGAGGCCTGCCCGAGGTGGCCCGCGCCCTGGAACGCGCCACCGCTGCGAGCGTCGTCCGGATTCTGATCCCAGGCCCAGGGGGCTCCATACGGGTGTTCACGGCCGCTGGGGAGGTGTCACCGGAGCCCCTGGATCATGCGTGTTGGGAGCAGAGCGAGGGGCACACCGAGCCGATATGGATCAGCCCTGGGGTCCGCCCGGCTGAGCTCGCTCCCGTTCTCCAGTCGGAGCGTGCCTCTTGCCTCTTGGGGGTTTTCCCCATCCATCTGGGGGAGGAGAGGGTAGGGGCGGCGTGGCTGGCGTTTCCTTCTCCCCGTGGGGCAAGTTCCTCGGAGCGACAGCTGACCCGTCTGATCTTGAGCCAGGCGGCGGTGTTCATCGCTCGGGCCGGCCTGTATGAGGTCATCACGGCGGAGCGGGAGCGGCTCCGGGCCGTCTTGGAGAGCAGCCCGGATCCCTTGATGCTGGTGGATGCGCAGGGGAACCTGCTCGACCTCAACCCAGCCGCCGAGCGCTTCTTGGGGATCCCCGCCTCCAGCGCCCTGGGCCAGCCGCTCTCTGCGTTGCTCCGCGACGCCGCGCTGCTTGTCCTGCTCCATGAGGCGCTCCCGCCCGGCCAGGTGCGGAGCCGGGAGCTCCGCCAGGCGGATGGCCGGGTGCTGTGGGCGGGCTGTTACGACCTGCGGCTGCGGGGTGGGCGGGAGATCGGACGGCTCTTGTTCCTCCGGGACATCACGCCGTTCAAGGCCCTCGACCGCCTGAAGTCCGACTTCATCGCTGCCATCTCCCACGATCTGCGCTCTCCCATCACATATATACGAGGGTTTGTGACGATGCTCAGCATGGCTGGCCCGCTGACCTCCCGTCAGCAGGAGTATGTCGAGAAGATCATGAGCGGCATCGATCAGATGTCTAGCATGATCGAGGACCTGATGGATCTGCGGCGGATCGAGGAAGGGATCGGCCAGCGGGGCATCTGCCGCCTGGGAGATCTGATCCGGGACGTGTTCCATGAGTTCCGTCCTCAGGCCATGGCGCGAGGACTCCGGATGACTGTGGAGGTGAAAGGCCTCGGGGTCGTCTATGGGGATCCGGCGTGGCTGCGGCGGGCCATCGCCAATCTGGTGGACAACGCCATCAAGTATACGCCGGAGGGAGGAACGATCACCGTTGGGCTCACCGAAGCCAGCGGGGAGGCGGTGATCTGGGTGCGGGACACGGGGATCGGCATTGCCCTAGGGGATCAGGCGCGCATCTTTGAGAAGTTCTACCGGGTGCGTCGGAAGGAGACGGCGCATGTGAAAGGGAGCGGCCTGGGGCTGGCCCTGGTGAAATCGATTGCGGAATGGCATGGCGGACGGGTCTGGGTGGAGAGCCGGCTGGGCCATGGGAGCACGTTCTATATTGCGATCCCGCAGGCCTCTCCCCCGGATGCGCCTCATGGCACATGGAACCGGTAACCTACCTGGCGGACGGTCTCCAGATAGCAGGGGTGGGCCGGGTCTTCCTCCAGGATGCGGCGGAGCCATCGGATGTGCACGTCCAGAGTCCGGCTGTGGGACAGGTTTTCGGTTCCCCAGACCCAGCGCATGAGATCCCCGCGGGGGACTGCATGGCCGGCCCGCCGCATGAGGATGGCGAGCAGACGACACTGTTTGGGGGTCAGGCAGTAGATTGCGTCCCCGCGCTGCAACACCCGGCGCACGGTGTTCAGCCGGAAGGGCCCGATCTCGATGACCCCCTCATCCTCTGCAGGGTGTGTCATCAGCATCGCCCGCACCCGGTGAAGCAGGCGCCGGGAGGAGAAGGGCGCGACCAGGATCCCATCGTCCCGACGGCCCCACAGGGGAGCGGTCTCACGCTCCACGATCAGCAGAACCGGACCCTTCATCCGCTGTTGCAGACGCTGATAGAGCTCCATCCCGTGCGAGGGGCTCAGGCGGTCCAGAAGGACGAGATCCGGAAAGGCCCATGGCCATGAATCCACCGAGCGCCGCGCTCGAAGGGCAGCGAGCAGATCCTCCAAAGCCGGCGTCTCGACTCTAAACCCGTGACGCTGAAGGACGCGAAGCAGGTGGGCGTCCGGGCCCGTGCCTTCGAAAACCACCCAGAGAACTCTCGTTCCTCCACCACCAGATGGTTGCATCTTGGGACGCTCCGGCTCCTCTCGTTTCGGAGGCGTGGAAAGTCTAAACAGGCCCCGCAGGCGCTTGCTGGCCCCTGTTGTTCAATAGGGGCGCGATCGCCTGAACATGCCCGGGGAGGATGACTCCTGCACTGGGAACAGCTCCCGCTCAATAGGCCCCCCTGGTTGGAAGGGAGGGATGGCCCGATAGAAGGTCTCGAACCCCCACAGGCGGCCCCGGAGGAACCGGGGAAGACGAAAGGATCGCATCCATCCTCCGCCCTGGCTGCGGTGGCAGGCCATGGCCTGTTCTTTGCGATCCAGCACCGCGCGGATGTCGATCCGCGTGGTCACTGGGAGGGCCGCCCGGAAGGCAGCCTCCAAGTCGATGTCCCGGTTGCGCCCGAAACGCCGCGGATCATAACCCAGAAGCCGAAGAAAGGCGAGAAGCGGGCGGAGCGGCCTTATAGGGAAGACCGTGTAATACAGGCGGGCCGGCCGGTGCGGCTGGAGCCCCCGCGCTCGCTGCTCCGGGAAGGCGTCAGGGTCCCCTGCCCGATGGAACGCCTCCACCATCGCCCGATGCATGTGGATGTGATCTGGGTGCCCATAGCCGCCGTACGGATCGAAGGTCAGCACCACATCCGGGCGGATCTCCCGGATGAGGGCAACGAGCTGGCCGACAACCTCCTCCATAGGCGCGCGGACGAAGGCCTGCGGGTGCTCCGCGTCGGGGGATCCGGGCATGCCGGAGTCTCGGTAGCCGAGCAGGTGCAGATCCTGAAGGCCTAGAATCCGGGCGGCGCAGCGCAGCTCTTCCTCTCGCAGCTCTCCTAGGTTCTCCACCGGGCCGATGCGGGGATCTGGGGTGCCCGCCTCCCCCCGGGTGGCGCAGATCAGGTGCACGGCATGCCCTCGGGATGCGTAAAGGGCCAGCGTCCCTGCTGGCCCGAAGGATTCATCGTCGGGATGAGCGAAGGCTGCTAGAAGAGATCCCTGTGCAATCATCCGGGAGAAGTCACCTATTCCAGGATCCGATGAAGAAGCAGCAGGCTTTCCCCATCTCTGCCGGGCCGGGCATCTCCGGAATCGCCCTCGGGCAGTGTGAGCAGCAGCTCAGCCAGCCGAGCATCGGCTCCACCGAGATAATCCCCTGGGTCAGCAGGAGATGCCGGTCCTATGATCCGCTACTGTGGCGCAGATGGGCGTGGATCCGCACCGGCTCCAGCGCGTTGATCCAGGCTCGGATCGGCATCCGGGAGCAGAGATAGGCGCGGCGGATGCTCCCACAAGCTCCGACGCCGAAATAATTCACCCGCTGGATGACTTCGACCGATTAGAAAGGGATCGGGCTCCCGCATGCTCTCCGGGGCGATGCAGATGTCGGCCTCCTGAGCCTCGAAGGCCAGCTCGGTCCAGAAGGCAACTTGCCCCTCCAGCCAGCCGGGACGGTTGGGAGGCTCGTCCACCGGCAGGTTGTAGTTGAGGCGGAGGTTCACCAGCCAGGCTCCCAGCTTCGCGGCGATGGCCAGGGAGTGGCGGTAGCGCTCCGTCGTGACGGCAGCGATCCGGGCGTCCACGCAGCCGCTGAAGAGATCCGCGAAGGGGCTGTGAAGGGAGACCGGTCCGGCGAACCTGCTCAGGGCTTGGCAGCAGCGCCGAAGCAGGTCCCCCCCCTTCGCCATCCAGGTCCTCCGAGATGAGGAACTCTTGAAGCTCCAGACTCAGGCCATGAGCTTCCGCAAACTCCCGCAGGGCCGGAAAATTCGCCAGCCTGCCGCAGCTGGTCCCGATCATCGAGCCGCTCGATCGACTGGATCTCTTCCCACCATTGTATCACCGGCTGGCCAGTTGGGCCGAGGCAGGGTGCCCCTCGTAGCAAACTCCCCAGCTGAGGTGATGGTCCCTTTCACGGATTGCATAGGCCCGGGAACCGGTTGTGAACAGGGCGAATGTATCTTCCACCCGAGGTTCCGGAGGGGCGTGTCCCCATTTTGTTGGACTCGGCCGCACGGAAGGTTCAGGGCTGTTTTTCGTAGGAGTGGCTTCCGCTGTGATCCTTTGCGTCATCGAAGATAGAAGGTTTGGGGCGAAAGCCCCTCCTACCAAAGATCAATCTCTGTAGGAGCGGCTTTCGCCGCGACCCTTTGTGCCATCGAGAATCAGAGGTTCGGGGTTATCGAAGCGGCTTTCACTGTTTTGATGATCGGAGATGGGATCGAGGGCAACGGCCCGCAGTGGCCCGGCTGGGAACCCCAGGGCGCGATGGGAAGGGGAAGGTGGCTTCCGCACCGCTCCGATCATTCGGGTTCATGAGCCGTCGGGCAACGCCTCGCAGTTGTCCTACGATTTCAGGACACGCCCTTCTGGAGCGCGAGTTTGCACGGGAGGGGACTTTGACGTAGAATTGTGAAAGTGAGAACAGATTCCGGCTTATCCCGGCGAGGAAGGAGTGAGCGGCCATGGAGACGAGCCCTGTGATCACGGAACAGCAGGAGGGGACAGAGGGCTCCGTCCGAATCCCCCTTCGATCCATGCGTCCGAAAATGCAGGTGGAAGGCATCGTCACCGCAGTGACCCCCGCCGGTGCTTTCGTCGATATCGGCTCAGAAATCCCCGGCTTTATCCACATCTCTCAGCTGGCCCCTCAACCGGTTTTGCGGGTTTCCGACGTATTGAGGCCTGGAGATCGAGTGACCGCCTGGGTGAAGCAGGTGAACCGGAAGAAAGGTCTGCTCAGCCTGACGCTGATCCGCCCAGCGTCCTACGGATGGGGTCAGCTCCAGCCCGGGCGGGCCTTCACCGGGCGGATCACCCGAGTGGAGCCCGACGGGTTGTTTGTCGAAATCGACGCGCCGGTGGAGGGATTGGTCCCCGCCTCTCAGATTCGAAAAGAAGGGCGGGTGAACCCCACCGGATCCTTCCGTCCTGGAGACGAGGTCCGGGTGTGGGTGGTGAGCGCGAGCCGCCGGGAGCGCCGCCTGCGCCTGACAATGATCCCGCCGCCCTCTGTGAGGTGGGAGGACATGAAGGTCGGGGAGCTGATTCGAGGCAAGGTGACCCGGGTGGAGAAGTTCGGGGCCTTCGTAGACATCGGCGCGGAACGGGATGCCCTGATCCACATCAGCGAGTTCGGAGTCCGCAACCTAAAAGACCCGGCGGAGGTTCTCCAAGAGGGCCAGGAGATCGAGGCCCGCATCATCCTGGTGGATCCGGAGAAGAAGCAGATCCGGCTGAGCCTGCGCGGGCTGCTCCCGGTGAAGGAGGTGGAGCCGGAAGTGCCGGTGCGCAAGACGGTGCCCTCCCGCCCGGCCCCGCCGCCTGAGCCCATGGAGGGAAAGGGAGAGCGCGAGGAAGAGCTCACCGTGATGGCCTACGCCCTCAAGCGGGCGCTGGAGGAGGCCCGGGCCCGCGGGCAATCCGTCCCTCCCCTGGAATCGATGTCCACGAATTAAGCGGACGGCGTGGAAGGCCTCAGGAGGTTGGGGAACAGCCGGAGCCGGTCCACCCCAACCTCTTTTTTGCTTTAGGCCGCTATGCGGTGAAGAGGGCAGAAAAATGGGAGCCCTGCACGGGGCTGAGCGGATGCCGGTGTTGCAGTTCGTGCCAGTGACTGATCTGATCCCCCATGAACAGGCGGATCAGATGCGGACGGAGCCGCTGGTCCAGCGCCTCCGTGCAGAGGGCGTGCTGAAGAACCCCCCGGTGGTGGCGCCCGTCCCAGACGAGCCGCGCTACGTGGTGCTGGATGGCGCCAACCGCGTGGAGGCCGCCCGCCGCTTGGGCCTTCCCCATTTGGTGGTCCAGGTCGTGGATTACGAGGACCCTCGCCTGGTGGTGGAGGCATGGACCCACGTGGTGAGCGGGGAGGACCCCAAAGCGTTCTTCGACGCCGTCCGGGAGATCGAAGGGATCGCTCTGGAGCCTTCGGAGCGTCTGCACGCCCGCGCGGAGCTGGCCCGCCGCCAGGCCCTGGCCTATCTCAGCTGCCCGCGGGGGGAGATCTATCTGGTCCGGGCGGAAGGGGATCTCTACCGCCGGACGGCGCTGCTCAACCTCCTGGTGGATATCTATAAATCCCGCTTCCAGTTCTACCGGACCGCCACGGATCAGCTGGAGCACATCCTATCTTACTATGACCGGGTGATCGCCGTGGTGGTCTTCCCCCGCTACGAGCCGGCAGAGATCATTGAGCTGGCCCGCAACGGGGCGCGGCTCCCCGCCGGCATCACCCGCCACATCATCCCTCATCGAGCCTTGCGCGTTTTCATCCCTCTGGAGGTCATGGCCGCCCCGCTCTCGCTGGAAGAGAAAAACACGTGGCTGGCTAACTGGTTCCGGCGCAAGCTGGCCGCGCGGGAGATCCGGGTTTATGAGGAGAGCGTGGTGGTTTTCGATGAGTGAACAGGAAGGCTGCTCTCTCCCCCTCGCGCCTCTGCAGAAGGCGGGGACCCTTCCAGGAGATCCAGCACCCCCGTCAGATCGGGCGGCAGGGGAGCTTCAAAGGTCACCGGCTGCAGCCGGGAGGGCAGGCGTAGCGTAATCGACCGGGCGTGTAGGAACAGGCGCGGGCAGTGGAGAGCGGTCCGCCGCCCGTAGACCCGATCCCCCACAATTGAATAGCCCACATAGGCCAGGTGCACGCGGATCTGATGGGTCCGCCCGGTCTCCGGATAGACCTCCAGGAAGGCATATCGTCCCCAGCGCCCTTCATAGGTTTTGACCACCCGATAGCGGGTACGGGCCGGTCGGCCATTGGGGACCACGGCCATGCGCTGGCGGTGGCGGGGATCACGCGCGATGGGCGCCTCGATGAGCCCCTCTGGGGGCGGATGCCCGATCACCAGAGCGTCGTAAACTTTCTGCACCGTGCGAGCTTTGAACTGCGCCTGCAAGAAGTGATAAGCCTTGTCGTTCTTCGCGATGAGCAGCACCCCGGAGGTCTCCTTGTCCAGGCGGTGCACCAGGCCCGGCCGCAACATCCCCCCAACCCCCTTCAGGTCCGGACAATGGGCCAGGACGGCATGGATCAGGGTTCCGGAGGGGTGCCCCGCCCCAGGGTGCACCACCATCCCGGCCGGCTTGTGGATCACCACGACGTCGGCGTCCTCATACAGGATGTCCAGCGGGATAGGCTCCGGGGTCAGGTCCATGGGCTCCGGGGGAGGGATATGCACGGTGATCTGGTCGCCAGGGCGGACCCGGTGGGCAGGCCGCTGGATGGATATGCCGTTCACGCGGACGTGGCCCGCCTCGATCAGGCGCTGGGACGCCGATCGGGAGAGCTCCGGCCAGCGCGCTGCAATGATCCGATCGAGGCGATCGGCCGTTTCGGCAACGAACGTTTCGATCTGCATAGCGTCTACGCTCGTGCTCGACGGCGCCGGCGAGACGGGCGCGCGCGGTTCTGGATCGCAGCCCAGATTTCCCGATCCTCTTTCTCCTGCTGGGTGATGAAGGCGGTGATGAAGTCGCTGCGACGCTGGCGGAGGGCCATCGGCGCCACCGCCTGCAGGTCCTCCCGGGTGACTGTTTCTCGGCCGTCGGCGGCAGCGTAGGCCCGGGCGGCCTCCAGCAAGGCCACCTCCGCGCGGCTGGATTCAATGCCCAGCCGATGGATCCAAGCCATCGCTTCCTGTTCGAGCTCCGGTGAGATCGTTACGCGAGAGAGCCGCTGACGAGCTTCCGTGATCTCCGCAGCCGCCACGGCCGTCTCCTGGGCCCATTGAGCAGCCAGGGCATAGGGATTCGTCCGGAACAGGCGCACCCGGCGATACACCTCCAGTCGATCCCGTGGGTCTGTCAGGCCGCGGACCACCACTCGCAGCCCAAAGCGGTCGTGGATCTGGGGACGCAACGGCCCCTCTTCTGGGTTCATCGAAGCGATGAGGGTCAGACGAGCACGATAGGTGGCCGCCAGGGGTCCCCTTCGGACCGTGTATCGACCCAGGGCAGCAGCGTCCAGGATGGCGTTGGCGATCTCCCTATCCAGAAGGTTCACTTCGTCCACGTAGAGCACGTTCTGATCCGCTTGGGCCAGGAGGCCACGCCGGATCCGTGCCTTTCCCTCCATTGCTGCCTGCTCATCCAGCCCGCCGATGACATCCTCCAGGCGGGCGCTGAGGGGGAGCTCGACCAGCCGCATGCGATCCGGCGCAGTGATAGGCTCCCCCTGACCCAGCTTGCGGGCGCAGTCTTTGCAGATCATGTGGAAGCCTAGGGTATAGGCGGCCTCCGGCTCGCAGCCGTAAGGGCAGAGGGAGCGCTCCACCAGAGGGAGGAGATCCAGCAAACCCCGCACCGCGGTGGTCTTCCCGGTGCCCCGGCTGCCCATCAGCAGCACCCCTCCGATAGCGGGGTTGATCAAGGCCAGGACCAGGGCCAGCTTCATCTCGGTCTGACCGACAATGGCCAGGAAGGGGAAGCGGACGGTCTCTTCCACCGGCCGGTCAACGGGGGGACGCGCCCGCAGCACCCGGGCTGCCGGGCTTCGCTCCTCCAGGAGCCGAAGCAGCAGGGAGGAGCGGGGGGAGGCCTCCGCCGAGATCTCCGGGCTTACCGTCGTCCGCTCAGGATCCTCTTCCATAGCTCCTGATCCCGCCATCGGAATGGTTAGCACAGGATCACCTGATCCGGCAGGCCTTCGTAGGCAGCTTGCAAGCGCCCCCAGACCGCTTCAGGCGGGGCGGTTAGGGAAAAGGCTTCCAGGATCTCATCGGGGACTTGCAGTGACATCTCCTCCCAATGCCCGCGGGCTGCCAGGTCGGAGAGCTGCTCCCCGAGGGCTTCCCAGCTGTGGAGGGCCCAGACCCAGCCACAAGAGGGCGCGGAGCCATAGAGGGCGACCTGGGCGCGGACGAGCTCCCGGGCTTGCGGCATCTCCGCCTCATCCCGGCCGGTGACGGAGAAGACGCTGCCCACCCGGAGGATCTCCTCGGGCTGCTGGCTGGCCTTGCGCGCGTTGGCCTCGATGGCCAGGATCAGGACCTCCCCGGGGTAGCAGGGGGTATGGAAGGGATAGACGAAGAGGCCGTCGCCGATCTCGCTGGCCAGGCGGGCCAGCGGAGGGTTCTCCCCTGCCAAGAGGATAGGGACGCGCGGATCTGGGATGGGAACCGGGTCAAAGAAAGGGGACATCCGGGTGAGCTTGAAGAGGCGGCTCCGGCATTTCAGGCGTTCCCCGTTCTGCCGACATGCCCACGCTGCCCGGATCGCTTCTGCAGTCTCGCAGAGCTTGGGGACAGGGAGATCCCATGGCATCCCAAAGCGGCGCTCGATGTGCGCCTGCGCCTGGGTGCCCAGCCTGAGGAGGATCTGGCCGGGTGCCATGGCCGCCAGATTCCGGGCTGTGTAAGCGATGACTGTCGGGCCACGCGCACAGGAGATGGCCACGCCGGTCCCCATGTGGATTTGCCAGGTGTGTTCTGCGGCGAAGGCCAGCGGCGGGAACGGATCATGGAGAGTCTCATAGGGCGATATCCCATCGAAACCCATGGCCTCCGCCGCGCAGGCCAAATCTGGGACCAGTGTCAGCCGCTCGTAGTGGAGTGCGGCGTCCAGATGCATGGGATCGCCTCTCGGCGCAACTGCACTGCTGCCATCGAAAGGTACCATATGAATCATTCGCGGATTACCATTATAGTCCGGCTCGGCGGGTTCCTTGAGGGGGAGGATTGTGCGTGCGTATCTGCCCTGGTATCTGGTAGTGGGCTACTTAGGGGCGGTGTGGGCCGCTGCCCTGGGGGTCCTCCTTGTCCGCTGGGGACGATGTCGCGCCTCGTGGAGACTCTGTAGCGCGGGGATCATGCTCCTGCTCGCCAGCGGGATCGGCTTCTTTGCGGGCGTCCCGGAGATCTGGACGCCGGGGCTGGCGGGCGCAGAGCTGGTGGCGATAAGCGGGCTGGCGATGCTGGGCGCGTGGGGGACTTTCCGGGCGTTGCGGGTCCTGAGTGGATCCCGAGGCGCGTCTGGTTTGGCGGTCTCCGATCCGCATCCTTCGGGGGTCGAGGTGCCGGAGCCAGGGGCTGAGCGGAGGAGCTCCGGGCTCTGGCGGCTTCGGTGGGGCGGGCTGATCGCATTGCTGATCATCCTCTGGCGCTGGGATGTGCCGCTCTTCTTCGCGTTGAACGCATATGCTGGCCGGGTCCCGTGGCTGGATGGGCTGGCCCGCTTGCTGATCAACGACTACCTGGTGCCCACCGCTCTGGCCCTGCTGGCCTGGTGGATGTGGTGGAGCGGCGATCCCGTGCAGCAGGCGGCTGTCTTGCGAGCCGCCCTTGCCGTTCCCCTCAGCGGCGCCCTCCTGGAGGCAATGAGCGTGGTGTATTTCCGCCCTCGTCCCTTCACGGATTATGACGTGCATCTGCTTTTCTATCATCCAGCAGATTCGTCGTTCCCCAGCAACGCGGCGACGGTGGCCTGGGTCATTGCGGTCTCTTTGGGGATGGCGAACCGCCGGATCGGGTGGGTGGCCATGGGGCTAGCGGCTGGGATCAGCCTGGCCCGGGTCTATGGGGGGGTGCATTATCCTCTGGACGTGGTCGCGGGGGCGCTGCTGGGGGCGGGGCTTAGCCAGGCCTTCTTCCGCTCCAATGCGCTTCGCACCGCAAGCCTTCGCCTCGCCCACTGGCTCGGAGGGCGCTTTCGCTTGTAGCGCCACGGGCCTCTTCGCATTGATTGAAATCGGCCTTCCGAGGCGCTTGCACGCCGGGCGTCGGCCGAGGCCGACGCAGAGGATGTTTTTCAGTCGGCGAGAAGGGGCCATCGGCCGAAGGCTGTTCGAGCCCGAATTCATTCGACTTGTTGGGCGACCCGTCAGGCGCCGCGCCTCTCACAGGTTCGGGAGGGAAATCGTCACCCGGGTCCCCCGACCGGGGGCGCTGGTAACAGAGAGCTGCCCGCCCAGCATCTCCACCCACTGGCGGATGGAGGTCAGCCCGATGGTCTTGCGCTGAGGCGCCTGGGCCAGAGCCTCCTCCACATCGAACCCCACCCCGTTGTCCTCGACCTCTAGGGATATCCCCTGCAGGTTGAAGGCCAGCCGCACTGTGGCCTGAGAGGCCTGGGCGTGGAGGCGGATGTTGGTTAGCAGCTCCTGGACGATCCGGAAGAGCGCGGCTTCCTGATGGGCGGCTAGCCGACGCTCCTCCCCGCTGATCTGAAGCTGTAGGGAGAACTTTGCTTTCTCCTTCAGGGTCTCCACATAGCGCCGCACGGTGGGGACCAGCCCCAGGTCGTCAAGGCTCATGGGGCGGATATCGAAGAGGAACTCCCGCATCCGCTGGAAGGTCTCGGCCACGGCGTTCTTCAAAGCAGCGAGCTCGGCCCGAGCGCGCTCCGGATCCCGCTGGAAAAGCCGCTCGCAGATCTCCGCCTGCAGCACCAGGTTGGTCATAGCCTGAGCCGGCCCATCGTGCAGCTGGCGGACCAGACGCTGGCGTTCCTGCTCCTGGGCCTCGAAGAGCCGCACGATCAGGATCGGCTCCACGCCCGGGCGGGCAGAGGCTCTCTCCGTCTCCAGCGTTGCAAGGGTTGAGAGGATACGATCGAGGGCTTCCATATACCTTCGGAGGTGGGCCTCCAGGCTCTGGAACTTCTCCAGCTGGCCCCGCATCAGCCACAGGCGCTTCTGAATATCCATTGCGGACTGGTAGCTTTCAATGATCTCCCCGGGTGGGGTGCTCTCCGGACGGCTTTCCATCTGCTTGATCTGATTCATCAGCTGGAGGCTGCGCTGGGCCATACGCTCCACATCTGTAGAGGTCTGCCGAATGAGCCCCTGCACCTCCGCGAGCTGTCGCTGCGTGGCCTCCTGCTCATGCCGGCAGTAGGCCATTAGATCCTGGAGCGGGGAAGTCGACTCGCTCACGATTTCTCCTCCGAAGAGATGGGTTCCTCAGGCAGACGGACCCATCCGCGGCGGACGGCCAGGACGGCTGCCTGGGTGCGATCGCTCAGATCCAGTTTACGCAAAATGGCCGTCATGTGGTTCTTCACCGTCTGTTGACTGATCCCCAGCCGCTCGGCGATGGCCTTGTTGCTGTAGCCCAGAGCAACATACTGAAGGATTTCCCGCTCTCGGGGAGAGAGGCTCAGATCCTCTTCCGCCTCCGCTTCGTCGATGATCTGTCGGACCTCTGAGGCGGTCAGCACGCGGGATCCCAGCACATAACGGCCGGAGAGAACGTGGCGAATGTTCTGAAGGAGCCGCTCGGGAGGGGTGTCTTTAGAGCAATATCCGTTCGCACCGATACGAACGGCATACCGCATTTGCTCATCACTGTCGTATGCGGTGAGGACCAGGATGGCGCCTTCAAACCGGTGGGCGCGAGCCTGCCGGATCACGTCCAGGCCGTTCCGGACCGGGAGATGCACATCCATCAGCACCAGGTGAGGGGCCAGACGCATGATCATCTCCAGAGCGGCCTGGCCGTCCGCCGCTTCCCCGACCACCTGAAAGCCCGGTTCCAGGGCCAGGGTGTCCCGGACGCCTTTGCGGAACAGGGGATGATCGTCCACAATCAGGACCCGATACGACATCGCCGCGCCTCCTTTCCAGCGGCTCCGCGGCGTCTCCCCCTCCGGGTTGACGAAGCGGATCGCCCGCTTCTGGGGAGTTTGCCCTCATCGGGTTCAAAATAT
>Ga0272447_1001525_pt1 | contig 14303 bp, 13 predicted proteins | sample YNPCB0133_FD_194589 | JGI IMG/M metagenome (GOLD analysis project Ga0272447, IMG submission 194589) | Hot spring microbial mat communities from Yellowstone National Park, WY, United States - YNP-CB-013-3 | ecosystem: Environmental > Aquatic > Thermal springs > Hot (42-90C) > Sediment | place... | reverse complement strand
GTACATGCCTTCAATCTGCCATATCACTCCATTTCTGTCAAGAGTCTATGCGAACTATACATGCCTACACCCTGCAGCCCGGGAACGGCCCCGAAACCTGACATCGCGGCACTTTCAGCCCTCAACGTGGCGGGAACTTCGGCTTAGGGCAGCAGCCCCGCCACCGCCTCCACCCGGGTGTCCGGCCGTGCCACCGGAACCCTCGCTTCCCCCTCCGCGTACCTCAGCTCCTCCCGCCCCCCCGCCCCCCCCGCGTTCCTGGAACCGGTTCCAGGAACAGTTTCCAGGTCCCAGGTTCCGGGGACTTGATACCGATACCGGCACCCCCTTCCCCAAATCCCCGGAACGGTTCCAGGTAACGACCCGGCTTCGGTACCGGTTCCTGGCACCGCTTCCAGGTACCAGGTACCGGTTCCAGGTACCGATCCCGGAACCGGTTCCCGGCCCCCTACGTCCCGCTCGCAGCCCACCCAGAGGCCCCAGCGCACCTGGAACCGGTTCCAGGTACGCCCTTGCGGCTCCCCGCACCGCCTGCTACCGTACCCTCGACAGGCGCCGGAGGGAATCCGTGCCGACCCTGGAAGAGCGCGTGGCGTACCTGGAGGGAAAGGTCGAGGAGCTGTCCAACGGCTACGGCCAGCTCCGCGCAGACATCGCCGCCCTCGACCAAAAGGTGGACCGCTTCCGGGAAGAGCTGGCCGGGCGCATCGACGCCCTCGACCACCGCCTCTCCGCCCGCATCGACGCCCTCGACCAGAAGGTGGACCGCTTCCGGGAAGAGCTCTCCGGCCGCATCGACGCCCTCGACCACAGGCTCTCCGCCCGCATCGACGCCCTGGACCAGAAGGTGGACCGCTTCCGGGAAGAGCTCTCCGGCCGCATCGACACCTTAGACCAGAAGTTCAGCCGGTGGTTCGCCTGGCTCACCGGTATCCTCGTCACCGCCCTCCTGGCCCAGCTGGGCCTCCTCGGCGCCGCCCTCTTCCGCCGCTGATCCCCCGCGTGGGGTTCCTGGAACCGGTTCCTGGTACCCGTCCGGCACCCCTCCCAGGGTCTGTGCCGGTTCCTGGAACTGGTTCCAGGAACCGTGGAACAGCAGTTCAGCTGCCGCTACCCAGGCCTCGGGCCGGGTCCGGACGCACCACTTCCCCCTCCGCTTCCGCTTACCTCAGCAGCTCCTCCCACCACCCCCGGCGTACCTGGAACCGGTTCCAGGCACGCCCTTGCGGCTCCCCGCACCGCCTGCTACCGTACCCTCGACAGGCGGAGGAAACCCGTGCCCACCCTGGAAGAGCGCGTGGCGTACCTGGAGGGAAAGGTCGAGGAGCTGTCCAACGGCTACGGCCAGCTCCGCGCAGACATCGCCGCCCTCCGCCAGACCGTGGGAGCCCTGGACCACCGCCTCTCCGCCCGCATCGACGCCCTGGACCAGAAGGTGGACCGCTTCCGGGAAGAGCTCTCCGGCCGCATCGATGCCCTCGACCACAGGCTCTCCGCGCGCATCGACGCCTTGGACCAGAAGTTCAGCCGGTGGTTCGCCTGGCTCACCGGCATCCTCGTCACCGCCCTCCTGGCCCAGCTGGGCCTCTTGGGCGCCGCCCTCTTCCGCCGCTGAATCCCCCGCGCGGGGTTCCTGGAACCGGTTCCTGGTACCTCTCCCTGGGGTCAGACGCCCTTCCGCAGGCCGAGCCTGCGGGCAAGCCGGACGACCGCCCACGCCAGTTCGTCCGCCAGGGACCGGTACCCCCGCGCCCGTAACGACCTCGCCACGCGCCGGCCGGTCCGGACCAGTTTCCGGACCGTGGCAGGCTTTACCCGAGCCTGCTCCGACAAGAGGGCCCGCGCCCGCCGTACCGCGCAGGCCCCGTACACCACCAGGGCCAGAGGCGAGCACGTTTCCAAGCCTCCCGCAGGCCCGACTCCAACCTCGAGGCTACTCTCCGCCAGGATGTTCGCCACGCGGTCACCGAACCGGCCCTCCACCTCCGCCCTCCGCCGCTGCCCGTGGACGCCCGCGGCGTGCAGCACGGCCGCCACCGCTGCGTCCGGATCCTGGGTGGCGTCGAGGACGTGGGCTGCCGCTGCCAGGAGGTCGGCCAGCCGCGGCCGTCGCCCCGGGCGGCTCAGGGCGAACTCCACCGCCGCGGCCACGGAAGCGGCCACCCGTATCCGTCCGCGGGCAGGCCTGGCCGTGAGGCTCACGGCGGGCCGCACCGCGGAGGTGGAGAGGTAGGAACCCACGGGGCGGCCGGGGTCCAGCAGGGCGCGGTCGGAGACCACCCGGCGTAGCCGAAGCACCCGGCTCCACAGGCTCGCGCTCACGCCCAGGTCACGGCGCACGTGTTCGAGGACCCCGTTGAGGTACACAGGGCCCTGGCGGTTGCGTTCGAGAAACCGGAAGAACACGTCTCCCAGGTCCCAGTACAAACGTGGGTCCGCCCGCCCGCGGGGCCTGCTGCGGAATGCCTCCAGGAGGCCCCGGGCCTCCCGGAGCATGGCCTCGTACTCCTCCCCCAGCTTCTGGACGGCCTCTTGGAGGGCCACGACTCCCGAGCCCAGGGCCTCCAGGGGTGCCACGGGAACGCGCTGTGGCTGACCGTCGGGCATGCGGTACGTCCGGACCTCCACCGGTACGCGGCGGCTCATAAACGGCCCCACGCGGCGAAGTATCGGCTGAGCACGTCCAGGGTGTCGGACGGCCCGTCACCACCCCGGTGGTCCAGGAGGGCTACGGCCACGCTCAGCAGGTCGTGGTACTCCTTCAGCCCTGCGTCCCTGGCCTTCACGAAAGCGGGGTGGTCTTCGTTGATGAGGACGGTGTCGCCGTCCACCCACCCCATGAGCCGGTCGGTGCCGCCCTTCACCCAAGCCACTTGAAGCCCTCCGAGCCGTCTGCGCCTGGGCACCCCGGCACCTTCCCGGCGCTCCCCCGCCTCCCCCTGTGCCTTGGGTTCCTCGGACTCAGGCGGAAAGGCCGTCGCCCGCACGTCCTCTCCCGGCTCCGCCGCCGTCCCCTCCCGGGCCGGGCGGGCAAGGGAACCCAACAGCTCCCCCAGTTCAGGCACCGTGGACAGGATGTCCCGCAGGAGGCGCTCCAGCTTGCCGGCGTCCCGGGGCGCCCGGGGAGGGTGGAGGAGTTCCCCCAGGGACTCCAACCAACGGCCCAGCTCGGACTGGATCTCCCGGTAGACACGGTAGTAGCGCTGGCCCTCCGTGCCTGCTCGGTGGAAGTCGCACTTGTTCGTGGTCAGGGCGCTCACCAGCTCTGGAACCTCCACGAGGCCCGTGATCCGCTCGGGGTCTGCCGGGAACTTGCGGAACCAGTCGCGGAGGATCACCTTCCCGAACGTGCACAGCCCCACGCCCTGCAGCTCCTCCTCCAGGGGTGCGTCCGCCATCAGGAAGTAGCCCACCCCTGCGGGGCGCCGGCGTTTGCCCAACCGGAGGTAGAAGTCGTGCCGGCTCCTCGCGGCGGGCAAGGTGAGGGACACCGGCTGTCCGTTGATCCAGAAGGCCACCCCATGAGGGTAGACCCCAGCCTCCCGGTAGATTTCCTGGAAGTAGGGGTCCAGAAGCGGCATGTAATGCCGCGACAGCATCCGGCAGAGCTCCGGAGGGTCCAGGAGCCTGGAGGAGCGGTCCCGGAGCCACAGCTCCACCACCGTGCCCTGGGTGTGGATCCTACGGGCCTCCACCTCCTCCCACAGCAGCTGGTCTCCCTCGAAGAACCAGCGGGACGCACCCCAGAAGCTCTGGGACCTGGACTCCGTCACCACCTCGTGGCTCACCTTCACCCCCAGCTTGGCTCCCAGGCCCGCGAACCCGATTCCCCGCCCCTTGCGTTTGAAGGACACCGCGAAGTCGTGGTAGGCCCAAAACTCTTCGCGGCCCATGCCCCGTCCGTCGTCCCGCATCCAGAAGACACCGCGCCCCGGGTCCGTCTCCATGTGCACGGTCTGCGCTCCCGCGTCCAGGGCGTTGGCCACCAGTTCCGCGAGCACCGCTTCCTCCACCGGGAAGGGATACAGGTCCACCAGGTCGTCCAGCAGGTGCCGGAAGTTGACCGAGCTGGCGTGCCGTGTCACCGGGCTCCTCCCCGGCCTCCGAAGATCTCGCGCAGGACCTCCCGCCGCCGGACGGACTGTTCGGCGGGGTCTTTCCACCGCACCGTGTCCGCTTCCAAGGTCAGGTCCGGCGCCAGCCGCAAGCAGGCGGCCAGCGTGACCCGGTTTGCCCGGACGCCCACCGAGGCCAGCACCTTCGCGAGCGGGACGCCCTCGGGGAACCGCCCCAGGAGCTCGCACGCCACGGCATGGACGCGCCGGACCAGCCCCTGGCGCACCGACGCCAAGCGCCATACGTCCGCTCCCTCCGCCACGACCGCGGGGGAACACAGGGCCAGGGCCAGCCGTGCGAGGCCGTCGGGGAGACCGAGCCTGCGCGCTACCGCCGAGGTGCTGGCAACCCCTCCTTCCGCCCGCACCGCCGCGGCGGCCCGCCGCAACGCCCTGGCCGGTACCTGCGTCCTCATCCTGCGCAGGCCCCTGGCTTGGATCTGCCGCACCCGCTCTCGGCTCACCCCCAACCGTTGACCCAGCGCCGCCAGCGTCTGCGGGGTCCCGTCCCCGACGAAACCGAGGCGCGCCTTTACCACCTCTCGGTCTCGGTCAGACAGGCCACGCAGCGCTGCTTCCAGGAGGTCCCTGAGCTCCACACGCGGGGGACGCCGAAACGGAGGCCGGGCGGTCAGGCGATCCAAGAAGGGCCGAAAGACCCCGGCCGACTTCACCCCGGGGTTGTGGGATGTTGTAGGCAACCGTCTGTTCCCCATTGCCAAGCCGCGGCGGGCAAGCATATAATAACCGCGTCAACGGGAGTAGGTCCCGAGGGGTCGAACCCGGCGCAAGCCGGTGAGGTCGCTCGGGGCACTCCCGTTGACGTTTTCCTCCTCAACGGCGCTGGCGCCGAAGCCAGGTCCGGACCGCCTCCCGGGTCACCTCCCACGCGTGCCAGGCCGCGTTCCGGGCGATGCCGTACGCCGCCTCCTCGAAGCCAGACGGGAGCTTCCGCGCCCGCAGGGCTCCGGGGATGTCCAGGGGCAGGTTGGGCAGCACGTCCCGCTCGAAGTCCATGGAGTCCAAAAACCGCGCCACCTCCTCCGGCGGCAGGCAGCCGCTGACCTCCGCGGGCAGCTGCTCCAGGCGGTGCAACAGCTCCAGGTGCCGCTGCTGCATCCGCTGTTCCAGCCGTTCCAGGGCCTCTAAGGGGTCGTCGCCCCGGGGTGAGGCAGCGTACCCTTCCAGGAAGAAGGCGGGGGGCTTGTTCAGGACCTCGCACAGCCGCAGGAAGGTCTCGAACTTGGGGAAGGCCTTCCCCCGCTCCCAGTCCCCCACCGCCACCGCGCTACGGAGACCCAGAGTCCGGGCCAGCTCCCTCTGGGACAGGCTCGCCGCGGCCCGGGCCTCGTGCACCCGCAACCCGAAGGTGCTCCTGACTTGCGCCACCAGCTTGCCCATGGCCTAGATTCATTCTACGGACGCGCACGGCCTTGTCTAGTGGTCTGTCGGCTGAGTCTTTCGGATCGCTCGGCTTGTTCTTTCGTAAATGCGAACAGATCTTCGCTTTCTCGGGATAGCGTTATCTTTTGGATGTCCGGCCAGGATCTTCCGGTAGGACGGTCGAAAATCCGTGCCTGCCGCGTTTCCTCAACTGGGAGCCTGTCTGGGAGAAAGCGTGGCGCAGACGGGGACCGGGTTTCCCGAAAATCGCGAGCGCGATTGTTGGGGTGGTCCGGGAGGCGAGGATGGGCTCGGCCACGAAGACGCAGGAGGAGGCGAGAAGACCGGGGTTCCCTGAAGACCGCGGGACGGTTTTGCCATGGACACGCACGAGGACCGCGCCCTGGAAAGCGCGCTGACGAGGCAACTCTACCGCATGCACTGCCCCGAGCCGCAGGTGCTGGGAGATTACCACCTCGGGGTCCTGCAGGCTGGCCGGGAGGAGGTGGGGGCGCACGTGAAGGAGTGCCCGCGTTGCCAGGAGGAGCTGGAAACCCTGGAACGCTTCCTCCGCATCCGGGACCGACCGGACGCCCGGGTCCTGCTGGCCGAGTGGGTGCCCGCCCTGCGGGTGGCGGAGCCCGCCGCCGCCTACGCTCTGCGCGGTAGCCCTCAACTGAGTTCCGCCACCTACCGGGCGGAGGAGTTCACCGTGGGCGTGTCCATCACCCAGGATCCCACGGACCCGTCCCGGCGGATTCTGGCGGGGACCGTGTGGTGCGAGGGAGAGCTCGAGCAACCCGCCCGGGCGCGGTTGGTAGGTCCGGTCCACCAGGAGGAGGTGGACGTGGACCCCGTGGGGCAGTTTGTGTTCGACTCGGTACCCCCGGGAAAGTACACCCTGGAGGTGGAAGCGGGGCAGACCCTGGTGCAGATCACCGCGCTGGACGTGAGCTGACCGCCCGGGAAGGGTACGCTGCGCGGGTGCGGTCTTACGCCCTGGCGGGCGCGGCCCGCAGGTCGGGCTGCAAGGCTACCAGGGTCTCGGCGATCTGCACCGCGTTGAGGGCCGCCCCCTTCAGGAGGTTGTCCGCCACCACGAAAAACGCCAAATTCCCCGCCCCGTCAAACCGGATGCGGCCCACGTAGGCGGGGCCGCGGCCCGCGGCTCGCAGGGGGGTGGGGTATTCGCCGGACGCGGGGTCGTCCACCACTTCGACCCCGGGAGCAGCGCGCAGCAGCTCCCGCACCTCTTCCAGCTCCGGGGCTCGTTCGAAGGTGGCGTGTACCGCCACCCCGTGGCCCACCAGGGTGGGCACCCGGACGCAGGTGATCCCCACCTCCAGGGTGGGGTGCTCCAGGATCTTGCGGCTCTCCGCCTGGCCCTTCACCTCCTCGCTGGTGTGGCCGCCGTCCCGCAGGGAACCGATGGCGGGGATGAGGTTGAACAGGATGGGGTGCGAGAAGGCGCTGCCCAGGGACTCCTCCAGGGGCTCGCCGCGCTCCGCCGCAGCCCGCAGCTCGCGCCACAACTGTTCCACCCCCGCCTGCCCTGCCCCCGACACGGACTGGTAGGAGCAGGCCACCACCCGGCGCAGGCCCCACCGCCGGTGCAGGGGTGCCAGCGGAAGCAGGAAGGTGGCGGTGGTGCAGTTGGGGTTGGCCACGATCCCCCGGGGCCTGTCCAGCACCCGAGGGCCGTTGATCTCCGGGATCACCAGGGGCACGTCGGGCTCCAGGCGGAAGGTAGCGGAGTTGTCGATCACCACCGCCCCCCGTGATGCGGCCTTGGGAGCCCACTCCCGGGCCACGGGGTCGGGGACGTCGAAGATGGCGATGTCGCAGCCTTCGAAGACCTCCTCGGAAAGGGCCACCACCGGGTGGCCGTCCACCCGCTTCCCCGCGGACCGCGGAGAGGCCGCCAGCCGCAGCTCCCGCACGGGGAAGTTGCGGGCTTCCAGCAGGGCCACCGCCTGTCGGCCCACGGCCCCGGTAGCTCCCACCACAGCGACCACGTAGCCTTCCCGCACCGTGTCACCTCGCCATGCGTGTGTCCGTGTCATTCCAGGAGGTGCTCCAGACCCACCACCAGCTCCGAAAGGCCCCCCACACGCCGGACCGCCAGCAGCACCCCCGGAAGGAAGGACTCCTCGCTGTAGGCGTCGTGCCGCAAGGTCAGGACCTGGCCCGGCCCGCCGAACAGCACCTCCTGGTGTGCCACCAGGCCGGGCAGCCGGACGCTGTGGACCCGGACGCCCCCGTGCAGCCCGCCGCGTGCCCCGTGCACCTTCTCCTCCTCCGCCACCGCGGGCTCCGGAGCCGGTCCCCGGGCCTGTGCGATGAGCTGGGCGGTCCGCAGGGCCGTGCCGCTGGGAGCGTCCCGCTTGCGGTGGTGGTGCAGTTCCACGATCTCCGCGTGGGGGAAGTACGCCGCGGCCTGCTGGCAGAACCGCATCAGAAGCACCGCCCCCAGGGCGAAGTTGGGGGCCACCACCCCGCCCACCCGCGACCGCGCGCAGGCCTCCCGCAGCTCCTCCAGGGCCGGGGGGCTGTACCCCGTGGCGCCCACCACGGGCCGCACGCCCGCCTGAGCAGCTCGGGTGGCGTTGGCCAGGGCTGCGTCGCCCAAGCTAAACTCCACCAGGACGTGTGCCCTGTCGCCCAGCTCCGCCAAACGCTCTGCGGGCTGGATGGGTACCCCCACCGGGCCCACCCCCGCTACCACCCCCGCGTCCTCTCCGAGGTGGCGTTGCCGGCCGAAGGCAGCCACCAGCTGCAGGTCCGGCTGGCCGCACACCGCCTTCACCACCGCACGGCCCATGCGCCCCGCGGCCCCGCTGACCGCCACCCGCACCGGTCCCGTCACCTCACACCGCCGCCTCCAGAGCTGCGCGGGTGGTGGCCTCCGCGTCCGCGGGCCCCACCGCGGCCAGGGCCGGCCGTTCCCGCAGCAGCCGTTGGGCCACGGACTGCACCCGTTCGGCCGTCACCGCCTCCAGCTCCGCCAGCACTTCGTCGGGGCTGATGCGCCGCCCGTAGTACAGCTCCGCCCGGGACAGGAAGAACATGCGGCTGGCGGTGCTTTCCAGGGCGAGCATGAGGTTGGCCTTCAGGGACTCCTTGGCCCGGCCGAGCTCCTCCTCTGGGACCCTCTCCTGGCGAAGGCGGTCCAGTTCCCGCAGGGAGACGTCCAGCACCTGCCGGGCCCGCTCGGGGCTCGTCCCCGCGTACACCGCGAAGGCACCCGCGTCCCGGTACATCACGGAGACCGTCCCGATGCTGTACACCAGCCCCCGTTTCTCCCGGACCTCCTGGAACAGCCGGGACGACATGCCACCGCCCGCCACGTGGTCCAGGACCGACTGGACGTAGCGGTCCGGGTCTCCCTGGGGGAGGCCGGGGTAGCCGAAGCACAGGTGCACCTGCTCCGTGTCCTTGGCCCGGTAGGTGCAGTCCAGGGAAACCGACGGGGCCCGGGCACCCCGGGGGGCGGCTTCCGCGGTCAGGGGGCTCAGCAAGTCCGCGGCCTGTTCCACCACGCGGTCGTGGTCCACGTCGCCCGCAGCTGCCACCAGCAGCCGCGGGGACCGGTACTCCCGGGAGACGAACTCCAGGAAGTCCGGCCGCCGCAGGGACTCCACCGTCTCCCGGAGCCCGATCACGGGCCTGCCCAGGGGGTCGTGGGCCCACACAGTCTCCAGGAACAGGTCCTGGACCAGGTCGTCGGGGCTGTCCTCGTACATCTTGATCTCTTCGAGGATCACCTGCCGCTCCCGGTCCACCGCCTCCTCCTCGAACAGGGAGGCGGTGAGCATGTCCGCCAGGAGGTCGGTGACCTTGGGCAGGTGCTCGGACAGCACGCGTACGTAGTAGCACGTGTGCTCCCGGTCGGTGAAGGCGTTCAGCTGGGCGCCCAGGGCGTCCGCCTCCTCCGCGATGCGCTGGGCGGTGCGCCGCCGGGTGCCCTTGAACATCATGTGCTCCGTAAAGTGAGCAATGCCGCTCCAGCTGGGGGGCTCGAAGCGGGAGCCTGTCTCCACCCACACGCCCAGCGCCACCGTCCGCACCCCAGGGAGCGCTTCGGTGACCACCCGGATGCCGGAGGGCAGGACGGTCTTCCGGTACTCCGTGTCCCGGACGTGCACGGACCGCTCCACCGCTTCACCGCTCCGGCCGCGGGCCGGGCCTACGGGGCGGCCGCCGGGGGGGCCGGTCCGGCCGAGGCCGGTCTGCGGCGGGGAGAGCACCCACCGGAGACGGACTCCCTCCGTCCTCCGAGGTGAGGCCGCGGCGGGTGAGGTTGATGCGGCCCAGGGAGTCGATTTCCTTTACCCGTACCAGGATCTCGTCCCCCACCTTCACCACGTCCTCCACCTTGTCCACCCGGCGGTCGGAAAGCTCCGAGATGTGCACAAGCCCCTCCTTGCCGGGCAGCACCTCCACAAAGGCCCCGAAGTTCACCAGGCGCGTGACCCTCCCCAGGTAAGTCTGGCCCACCTCCACCTCCCGGACGATGTCCTGGATCATGCGCACCGCCTTTTGGGCCGCCTGCGGGTCGGTGGAGGCGATGATGACCCGCCCGTCCTGCTCGATGTCGATCTTGACCCCCGTTTCCGAGGTGATCTTGTTGATGACCTTGCCGCCGGGACCGATGACCTCCCGGATCTTCTCGGGGTTGATGTGGATCGTCATCAGCCGCGGCGCGTACGGGGACAGGTCAGACCGGGGAGCCGGCAGCACCCGCAGCATGGCGTCCAGGATCGTCAACCGCGCCTGCCGGGCCTGCTCCAGGGCCTGCCGGAGGACCTCCCGGGTGAGGCCCGGGATCTTGATGTCCATCTGCAGGGCGGTGATGCCCTCCCGGGTCCCCGCCACCTTGAAGTCCATGTCCCCCATAGCGTCCTCGATACCCTGGATGTCCGTGAGGATGGCCATGCGGCCGTCCTCCCCCGTGATCAGGCCCATGGCGATCCCCGCAACGGGGGCCTTGACGGGCACCCCCGCGTCCATGAGGGCCAGGGTGCTGCCGCACACGGAGGCCATGGAGGTCGAACCGTTGGACTCCAGGACCTCGGAGACCAGCCGGATGGTGTACGGGAAGGCCTCCTCGGGCGGGATCATGCGGCTCAAGGCCCGCTCCGCCAGGGCCCCGTGTCCAACCTCCCGCCGCCCGGGGCCTCGCAGGGGCCGGACCTCTCCCGTGCTGTAGGGCGGGAAGACGTAGTGGTGCATGAACCGCTTGCTCTCCACGATCCCCAGGTCATCCAGGATCTGCTCGTCCTCCCCGGTCCCCAGGGTGCAAAGGGTCAGCACCTGGGTCTGGCCCCGCTGGAACACGGCGCTGCCGTGGGTGCGGGGCATGAGCCCCACCTCGATGTACAGGGGACGGATCTGGGTGGGTGTCCTGCCGTCGGGCCGGACACCCTCCTGCAGGATCATGCGGCGGACCAGCTCCTTCTGCAGGTCCAAGAGGAGGTTGGCCACCTCCTGGACCCGGTCGGGGTAACGCTCCGCGAACTGCTGGCTGACCTCGTGCACCACCCGCTGGGTCTGCTCCTCCCGGCTCAGCTTGTCGGGGTGGCGCAGGGCCACCTCCAGCCTGGCCTCCGCGGCGTCCCGGATCTCCCGGGCCAGCTCGGGGTCGGGGGTGGCCAGGGGCACTTCCCGCTTAGGCTTGCCCGCGCGGGCGGCCAGGTCCCGCAGGGCCGCCACCACCTTCCGGCACTCCTGGTGGGCCAGCTCCAGGGCCTCCAGCATACGGTCCTCGGGCACCTCGTCGGCCCCGCACTCCACCATGATGATGGCGTCCTCGCTGGCCGCCACCACCAGGTCCAGCTGGCTTTCGTTCTCGATCTGCTGCAGGGTGGGGTTCACCACGAACTGGCCGTCCACCAGCCCGATCCGCACGCAACCGATGGGTCCCGCCCACGGAATGTCGGAAAGGCTCAGGGCCGCGGAAGCTCCCACCACCGCGGCCACGTCGGGCGGGTGCACTTGGTCCGCGGACAGGGTGGTGGCGATGACTTGGACGTCGTTGTGGAACCCCTTGGGGAACAGGGGCCGGATCGGCCGGTCCATAAGGCGGGCGGTCAGGATGGCCTTCTCCCCCGGCCGCCCCTCCCGCTTGAAGAAGCCGCCTGGGATCTTGCCCGCGGCGTACAGGCGTTCCTCGAAGTCGCAGGTGAGGGGGAAGAAGTCGATTCCCTCCCGCGGCTGGTCCGAGCAGGTGGCGGTGACCAGCACCACGGTGTCTCCGTACCGGACGGTCACCGCGGCGTTGGCCTGCTTGGCCAGCTTACCGGTCTCGACGACCCATTCCTCGCCCCCGACCTCGAAGCGCACGCTCCGAACGTCGGGTACACTCCACTCCACTTCCATGTTCCTCTCCTCCCTCGTCCTCGGCGGGAGACCGGCGCCGCGGCAGGAGGAGGGGATCGATCACCGGGAACCACACTCCCGCGGGAGTGTGCGTCTCGATGATCGAAAGACCCCCACGTCCTGGCCGGGGCGTGGTGCCGCCGGGTGTGCTCACTTCCGGAGTCCGAGTCTCTCCACGACCTCCCGGTAGCGCTGCGGGTCCTCCCGCTGCAAGTACCGCAGCAGCCTCCGCCGCTGGCCCACCATCTTCAGCAGCCCCCGCTGGGAGTGCAGGTCCTTGCGGTGGACCTTCAGGTGCTCCGCGAGGCTGTTGATGCGGTCCGTCAGCAGCGCGATCTGCACCTCCGCGGATCCCGTGTCCTGTTCGGACCTCCGGAACTCCGCGATGCGCTGCTGTTTGGCCTCCTTCGTCAGCGCCACCGTGCTTCCTCCTCCACAAAAAGTCGCCCGAGCCAGGGGCCCGGGGCCACCCTGATGGTAGCACGCCCGTTCGGCGCGGGCAAACTCGCGCTGCGCAGCCGGAAGGTCTGTCCCCGGGGTCCTCCAAAACCGCGGACCGAAGGGTGAGATTCCAAGTTCGTGCCCTCTACCCCAGCTGCCGCAGAGCCCGGTCCGCCACCCTCCGGTAAGGAGCCGCAAGCCCGCTTTCCTCCAAGCCCACCCACCGGGCGGGGGGCTTGAGTCTTGCGGGGTTCGGACGCAGGGCATACGCGTACCAGACCTCCAGGGTCTCCGGCACCGGCAGGCGGGCCAGAAAGAGCGTCTGCATGGACGTGTCGTCCACCTCCGCGGCCTCGGCCACGGCCCGGGCCAGGGCCTGCTCAGGGCCTTCCTCCGGGAGCACCGCGGCCTTGGGAAGGCGCAGCTGGCCGGAGGCTTCCACCGCCAGGACCCGCCCCGCCTGCACCACGCACGCCACCGCCTCGGGGTGCGCCAACAGCTCGCACGCCTCCTCCCCCTTGCCCTCCCGCAGCAGGGCCCGGATGCGGGAGCTGCTGACCCGCTCCCCGCCCGCCATCACGGGAGGGCACACCTCTACCACAAACCCCAACCGGCTTCCCACCTCCTCCAGCAGCCGCGGGTCCCCCCGCCGGTCCCGGCCGAACCGGAAGTCCGGGCCGCACACCACCGCTCGTGCCCTCAAGCCGTCCACCAGCACCTTCTGGACAAACTCCTCCGGCTCCGTGTTGCGCAGGCGGTCGTCGAACCGCAGCACCAGGGCCGCGTCCAGGCCCAAGGTGGCGATCCGCCGCAGCCGCTCTTCCAGGGGCAGGATGAGGAGGGACTCCGGAGCTCGGCCGATGACCTGCTGCGGGTGCGGGTGGAACGTGAGGGCCACGCTGCACCATCCCCCTCCTTCCGCCCGCCGCACCGCAGCCCGCAAAACCTGCCGGTGTCCCTGGTGCACCCCGTCGAACACCCCCAGGGCCACGCAGCTGCCCGCGGGGTGCGGGGGGACTTCCTCCAGGCCTCGGTACACCCTCATGAACCCGGAGACCGGAAGACCTTCACGGGCTTCAGCTTCCCGCCCTCCGCCCGCCCCAAGGCCAGGAGACGGCCGTCCTCGTCGAGGACCTTGACCAGGGACCGGGGCGGGACCTGCAGGTGCGGGGCCACCTTCCACAGGGGGACCGGCTGCCCGTGCACGATGGCGGCCCGCAGGGTGCCCGCCACCTCCACGTCCGGGAGCCCGGGGAGCGCTTCCGCGCCCGGGGTGAGGACGCGCTCCAAGCGACCTGCCGCCACCTCCTCCTGGAGCTCCTCCAGGGTCACGCTGTCCTCCAGGGCGTACGCCCCCACCCGGGTCCGCACCATGAACCCCGCGTGGGCCCCACAGCCCAGCTTCTCGCCCGCGTCGTGGCACAGCTGGCGGACGTAGGTGCCCTTGGAGCAGGTGATGTTGAACAAGACCCGCGGAGGCTCGCAGCGCAGCACCCGCAGCTCGTACACCGTGACCTCCCGGGGCGTGCGGGGCACCTCCACCCCCTTTCGGGCCAGCTCGTACAGCCTGCGGCCTTCGTGGTGCACCGCGGACACCATGGGGGGCAGCTGCTGGATGCGGCCCACGAAGCCCTCCAGGACCTCCCGGATGCGGCCGCAGTCCCGCTCCGGCTCGCGCCGCTCCACCACCTCCCCGTAGGCGTCACCCGTGTGGGTGCTCACCCCCAGCACCAGCTCCACCCGGTAGCTCTTGTCCGACTCCACGAGGAACTCGCTGAGCCGGGTAGCGGGGCCCACGCACAGCACCAGGACGCCCGCCGCTCCGGGGTCCAGGGTGCCCGTGTGGCCCACGCGCCGGATCCGCAGGATACGCCGGACCGCGTCCACGCAGTCGTGGGACGTCATCCCGGGCGGCTTCAACAGGTTGATGACGCCGTCCAAAGGTCCCCTCCTCACGGAGACGCCCGCACTTCCGCGGACGCGGCC
>Ga0272447_1001523_pt1 | contig 14304 bp, 14 predicted proteins | sample YNPCB0133_FD_194589 | JGI IMG/M metagenome (GOLD analysis project Ga0272447, IMG submission 194589) | Hot spring microbial mat communities from Yellowstone National Park, WY, United States - YNP-CB-013-3 | ecosystem: Environmental > Aquatic > Thermal springs > Hot (42-90C) > Sediment | place... | reverse complement strand
TGCTATAATCTTTAGCTGAGATGATCCCTCTAAAGGATATAAACCCAAGCAGAAGCTTTCCAATTGTCAATTTAACCATCATCCTTATTTGCTCTGCGCTGTGGCTGTATGAGGTAAGCTTGGAAGAGTATGAGTTTAACGACTTTGTTTATAGCTTTGGTTTGGTGCCGGTGGAAGTCTTCTCTAAACCTTACCAGCTGTTTACCCACATGTTTTTACACGGAAGTTGGCTTCACATCATTGGCAATATGTGGTTTTTGTGGGTTTTTGGAGATAATGTGGAGGATCGTTTAGGAAAGTTTAAATACATACTGTTTTATGTGCTGTCTGGTCTTGGTGCGGCGGTTGTTCAATCCCTTGTTAGTTTTTTAACGGGTGCGGTGCATGTGCCCATGGTGGGTGCCAGCGGGGCTATAAGCGGAGTTCTGGGGGCATACCTTTATCTTTTCCCACATGCCCGTATTCTTGCCCTTGTGCCCGTCTTTTTTTTCCTAACCTTTATGGAATTACCGGCAGTATTTTTTATAGGCATGTGGGTGTTTATTCAGATTATAAACGGGCTGATCACACTGCCCTTTGCGGGTATGGGTGGAGTGGCTTGGTTTGCCCACATAGGGGGATTTTTTGTAGGCTACAAACTCGTTAGAGTGTTTTACAGGAGGAGGTCGTATTGATAGGACTGGAACTTTTGATAAGCGGTTTGATATTCTTAGGCTCACTATTGGCTTTGTTGTTAGTTAGAAGGCTGTTTTTTGGCTTTATAAAAAAATCTTCCCACGACTATGCTTTAATGCTTCTTCGGGTGCTCCGCCTACCCTCTTTGTTTTGGGTAATTGTTATTAGCCTTTACCTCACAGTAGAACTCAGTCCTACAAAGCTTTTGAAATACTCCTCAGTGATAGAAAAGGTTTTAATATCCCTATTAATCCTTTCCATAACTTCTTTTTTTTCTAACTTACTCCCTGAACTTCTGCAGGTTTATATTTCAAAGGCAAACTTAAAATTTCCCAGAACTGGTATCGTCTTTGTGATAATAAAATTGGTTGTCTTTATTTTGGGTGTTATAACCCTCCTGTCCTATTTTGGCATTCAGGTAGCACACTTTATAACTACCCTGGGCATTGCTGGACTTGCGGTCTCCCTTGCCCTTCAGGGCACGCTTTCCAATGTCTTTTCCGGGCTTAACCTAATTGCCAGCAGACAGATTGAAGTGGGAGATTTTGTTAGGTTAGAAAACGGTGAAGAAGGTTATGTAGAAGACATAACATGGATGAACACCGTCATTAGGAGAAGGGACAACAACCTTGTGGTGGTGCCAAACTCCCGTTTGGTTAACTCCATAGTAATAAACTACAAAAAACCGACGCCCTCAATGAACATTACAGTTTCCGTTGTGATCCCTTATTCCTCAGACCTTGAGAAGGCAGAAAGGCTCGCCTTAGAGGTTGCAAGGGAGGTGCAAAAAACTGTTGAAAGTGCGGACCCAAGCTTTGAGCCCTCCGTGCGCTACAGTGCCTTTACAGAGTTTGGGATCTCCTTAAACACCACTCTTAGAGTTCTTAACCCGGACGATCAGTTTTTTATCCGTCATGAGTTTATAAAGAGGCTCAAAAAAGCCTACGAGAGGGAGGGTATAGCCTTCATTCAACTTTTAGTACCACCTTTCCGAAATGCTTAGAGCTTTCCAAGTATCTGTGGGCTTCCTGGGCATCCTTCAGGTCAAAAACCTTATCCACCACCGGCTTTAAGAGTCCTCTCTCAAAGAGTTCGGTGATCTTAAAGAGGTCCGCCCTCGGTCCCATATAAACACCCAAAAGTTCAATTTCCCTAACAAAAATATACCTTATATCTATCTCCGCCTTTGAACCCGTGGTAGTGCCAAAGAAAACAAGTCTTCCACCCTTTTTAAGACATTCCACGCTCCTCCAAAAGGTTGCCTCCCCCACATGGTCCATAACAATATCCACTCCCTCTTTGAACAGTCCTCTAACCTTCTTTACCACATCCTCTTCATAGTGGTTTATGACCACATCTGCACCAAGGTCTTTGCACATCTTTGCCTTCCTTTCGTCCCCAGCAGTGGCTATCACAAAGGCACCAAATAACTTGGCTACTTGTATTCCCGCCACGCCTACACCAGAAGAGCCAGCCCATATTAAAACTCTACTGTGGGGCTTTAACCCTCCCTTTTTAACCAGGGCATTCCAAACGGTTAAAAAGGTAAGGGGATAGCTGGCGGACTCTTCAAAGCTCAAGCTTTTTGGCTTTGGCAAGACATTCCTTGCGGGCACCTTTACAAACTCCGCATAACCACCCTTGCTTTTTAGCCCAAGTATATCGTAATCTTTGCAGAGGTTGTCCCTTCCAGACTGACACTCATAACATACACCACAGGACAGACCGGGGGCAACTACTACCTCCTCTCCCACCTTTACATTTTTCACCAAAGAACCAACCCTTTCCACCACACCACTAACATCTGAACCAAGTATGTGGGGAAGCTCTGGCTTGACCGCCAAAGCACCCATTCTGACCCATATATCCAGATGGTTAAGGGCAACCACCTTCACCCTAACAAGGACTTCATCCTCCCTTACATCCGGGATGGGGAAATCCTCCACATACTTTAAGTTCTTTTCGTCCCCGAAGTTTTCTAAAATTACCGCTTTCATAGAAGGATATTATAGGCCTTTCTTCTTTTTATCCATATACATCAATCGGTCTGCCTCTTTAATCATATCCAACAAGCTTTGAAAGTTTTCTCCACATTGCACAACACCCGCGCTTATAGACACTTTAAACCTCCTGCCTTCTGCAAGTATTTCCATTTTCCCTAGTTGGGACTTTATCCTTTCAAGGACTTTTTTTGCATTTTCTAAATCCGTGTTGGGCATTATAGCTATAAACTCATCCCCACCCCAGCGACCCACTATATCCTTTGCACGCATGTTCGTTCTTAAAACCTTTGCCACCCTTGCTAACACAAGGTCTCCCACATGATGCCCATAGTTGTCGTTTACATACTTAAAATTATCAAGGTCTATAAGAACCAAACTAAAAGACATCTTGGATTGTTTGCATAAGGCAAAAAACTCCTCAAGAGCCCTCTCCAAAGAACGCCTATTGAACATAGAAGTTAATGGATCAAGATTTGCCTCCGCCTCAACCTTTTCAAGTTTGGATATCAACTCACTTATAACCTTCTGCTGAGCTTCCACTTTTTTCAAAAAGCTTTCGTTTTCACGCCTTAAGTCTCTTACAAGCGTTAACAGCTCCAAAAGAAGGGAGGCTACGAGATCCTCTTTATCTTCTTTCTTTTGTAGCTCGGTAATCCTTTGCTCTTCTATGGATGCTTGCTCGTAGCTCTCTTTTAAGAATTTTTGAAGCTCAGTAATTATATCGCTTAAAATTTGGGCAGTATGCTTGAGGTCTATTTTAATATTTACAAGGTCGCCTTCTTCCTTATAAATACTGTTATAGAGTTCTATCAGAGCGCTGTCCTCAAACTTTTGCCTGCTTGCAACAAGATTACAAAATATATAAAACCATCTTTCATAATCTTTGGGTGTGGGTAGTATATGATTTCTCAGCAAGAATTTTATTTCCTCCCTAACTATATCCGCCAAAAGCTTTTTCTCAGATTGGCTAAGGGGCTCTCCTCTACTTAGCTTTTCGTAAAGAGGACAGGTTTTTATGTCAAACATTCCAACTCTCCTCTACTCTATAATTATACAACATGAGGTTGGAAAAAAAATTTTCGCTTTCCAAATATACCACCATAGGGATCGGGGGGGTAGCAAAGTACATGGCTTTTCCAGAAAACGCAAAGCAAGTAAAGGAATGCCTCAAAATAGCCCAGTGGGAGGATATTCCCCTCTTTGTTTTGGGTAGGGGAGCAAACACCATCTTTGGAGATTTTGAAGGCATAGTGATCAATACAAAGATGTTGAGAGATTTGAAAATAGAGGAGTGCGATGGAGGTTTGGAGATCGTAGCCCATGCAGGCGTTCCTTTAAACACTTTGGTGGAGCTCGGGGTCAGGGAAAACTTGGAGGGTATTTACAGACTGGTGGGCTTTCCTGCCACCGTAGGCGGAGCAGTAGCCATGAACGCAGGAGCCTTTGGTTATGAAATTTCCCAGCACTTAAAGGCGGTAAAATTTCTCTCTTATGAAGGTGAAGAAATTCTTTTAAAGAGGGAAGATCTTAGCTTTTCCTATAGAAGCTCTCCTTTCCCTTCCATGGGTATAATCTTGGAGGCGACCTTTTTCTTTCCCAAACTGAATTATGGCATTTATGAAGAGTATGAGAGGATAAAAAGCAAAAGGAAGGAGAGCCAGCCCATTCAGATGCCCACCGCGGGTTCTACCTTTAAAAATCCACCCATTGACAGTGCGGGGCGAATTTTGGAAAGGGTGGGGATGAAGGGCTACAGGGTTGGGCACGTTGCCTTTTCGGAAAAGCACGCAAACTTTTTGATAAACTTAGGCGGGGCGGTCTTTGAGGATGTTGTTAAAATTATCAATCACGCAAAGAGAAGGGTTTTTGAAGAGTTCGGCATTGAGCTTGAAGAGGAGGTGAGGTTAATTGAAAGTAGTAGTGCTTATGGGTGGAAGGTCAGCGGAGCGTGAAATATCCCTGAGAACTGGTGAAGCTATCTTAAAAGCCCTAAAAGAGATAGGTTGTGAAGCTATAGCCCTGGATTTAGAGGAAGACCTCTGCGAAAGGTTGAGAGGGATAAAACCCGACAAGGTTTTTATAGCATTGCACGGTCCTTACGGAGAGGATGGAAGGGTGCAGGGGCTCTTGGACCTTCTTGGCATTCCCTATGTGGGTTCTGGCGTGCTGGGTAGCGCCTTAGCTATGGACAAGGACTTTACAAAGAAAATTCTCAGGTTTCATCAAATTCCCACGCCCGATTGGGTTGCCATAAGGAGAGGGGAAGAGGTATCTTGGGACCGCTTTCCTGCGGTGGTAAAACCCGCCGACCAAGGCTCAAGCGTTGGATTGTTTGTGGTAGATGATAAAAAAGAGTTAGAAACTGCCATAGAAAAGCTATGGAGCATAACTCAAAAGGTTCTGGTGGAAGAGTTCATAAAGGGTAGAGATATCACCGTAGCCATTTTAAAGGAGGAAGCTTTACCTCCCATAGAGATAAAGCCCAAAAGGGATATATACGACTATGAAAGCAAATACACAAAAGGAATGAGCCAGTATGAATTCTTGGAAGACGAAACACTGGCAAGAGAATTGCAAGAGTTAGCACTGCGTTCCCATAGAGCCCTGGAGCTTAAGGACCTATCCCGGGTTGATTTTAGGGTGTCCGATGAAGGTAAGCCCTTTGTCTTAGAGATCAACACCATACCGGGTATGACAGAGCTTAGCCTTTTCCCTATGGCTTGCAGAAAAAAAGGTATTGACTTTAACAGAATGATATCTATGTTAATATTTTAACTTGTGGCTATGAAAGAGGAGGGGAAAAGAAAATGGGTAGCCGCCCTTGAGATAACGTTAGCTTTAGTATGGCTAAGCGCTATGGCACTTGCTGGTTTTTTCTTTCCTGGCTTTTTGACCTCCCTCCCAGTTTTTAAAATAAAGGAAATTCAGATATACGGCGCTAACAGCATCCCTCCTTCTGCCATTTCCTCAAGTGTTTATCAGGTCTCAAAAAACAACTGGCTCTTTTTGGATTCCAAGAGACTTTTGGCAAAAGCCAACGAATTAACAAATAATTCTCTAAGGGATATAAAAATAGAAAGAATACCTTCTTTGAATGGTGTTCATGTGAATATTTATGTTCAGGAGAGGGTTCCCATAGCCTATGTGGTGCATGATAACATCCTTATGATGATAGACAAGGAGGGAGAGCTTTTTTATAACCCGGCTATTGAAAGCAAATTACCCACCATATACACATTTTCTTTTGACTACATAAAGAAACATCACGCCAATTTAAACAATTTAGTGGGTTCCATTAAGGATATGGGTTTTGGCATTAATGAAGTATATGTCACCGATAGAAATACTATTATTTATATATCAGGTGGGAAAGTGGTCCTGCCCCCACTTAGCCAAATATCTCCGTTAGTTTTTGATAAGATGAAAAAGATTTATAATAAAATTGGAATGGGGAAAGTGGACGTTCTTATAACTTCCGAGAATATAGCGGTGATAAAGGAGGAAAAATAAAGGCATGAAGGTTGTAGCTTCCTTAGACCTTGGCACCAGCAAAACTGCGGCCCTCCTTGCGGAGATAGACAGCTATGGAGATATGCACATTATAGGTGTAGGGGAGGCACCAAGTAAGGGTATAGAGAAAGGACAAATAACCCGATTGGACCTGGCGGTTGCCTCTATACTAAAGGCTATGAAAGAAGCCCAGGAAATGGCTGGTGTCAAGTTAGCCTCTGTAAATCTTGGAATATCCTCCCCCGTTCTCAAAAGTCAAAACGAAAGGGATACAATAAACGTATCGCCACAGCCGGTGGAAATAGACGAAAGTCAAATAGAAAGGCTGTTGGAAAGGGCTACCACAAGGGCTAAGGAGGAGGGCTATGAGATAGTAAGTACCATTCCAAGAAAGTTCATATTGGACGACCAGGAGGGAGTTCTAAATCCCGTAGGGCTTTTAGGCTCAAAGCTAACTGCAGAGGTGCACCTTATAAAGGTAGGCACAAGCCTTTTAAAAAACATTGAAAAAGCTGTTCTTTCCAGTGGTTTAACCATAGCGGGTAGATATCCTTCCATCCTTGCCAGTGCGGAGGCGGTTTTATCACAGGAAGAAAAGGAAGAGGGTGTGTTGCTCTTAGACATGGGGGCAGGACTTACGGACTTTATACTGTTTGTGGAAGGTTCCCCCGTGCTCACTGGCGCAGTACCCAGGGGTGGGAACAGCATAACCAAGGACATAGCCCACTTTATGAAAGTAAACATAGAACAAGCGGAGAGGATAAAAATAGAACACGGCTTTGCCTTGGCAGACATGGTCAATGAATCGGAGAGAATAAAGGTAAAACCAAGGGGAGAGGATAAAGAAACTATGGTGGGGAAAAAGGAAGTTTCTGAGGTTATACAGATAAGACTGGAGGAGATAGCGGACGAAGTTCTTGAACAGATAAACAATCAGGGAATAAATTTGTCCACCATAAACGCAGGGATTGTCATAACGGGTGGTTCTTCAAAGCTTGCGGGCATAAAAGAGTTTTTTGAAAGATACCTGGACCTGCCCGTTAGGCTAGGCAGTCCGACGGGTGTTATAGGTTTGAGGGAGAGGGTTCAGGACCCTGCTTACGCCACTGCAGTAGGCTTGCTCAAGCTAAAGCCCCAATTGGTGCGGGGCTACTCTTTTAACCAGAACCCAGAAAGTTTGGGTGGGGAGGGTAAAATTAAGGTTGGTTCTCTATTAGAAAGGATAAAATCTTTCTTTAAGGAGGTGCTGTGATGGAAATAGTAAACCCAACAAGGATAAAGGTCTTTGGGATAGGGGGCGGTGGATCCAACGCGGTAAATAGAATGTACTTGGACGGTATTGAGGGTGTGGAGCTTTTTGCAGTTAATACGGACATACAGCATCTTACTTCCCTCTCTGTGCCCAACAAAATACAGATAGGAGAGAAGGTCACTCGGGGGTTGGGTGCGGGGGCAAGACCTGAGGTAGGAGAGCAAGCAGCTTTGGAGGATATTGACAAGATAAAGGATGTGCTAAGAAACACGGACATGCTATTTCTGGCGGTGGGCTTGGGTGGTGGAACTGGAACGGGCGCCGCGCCAGTGATCGCAGAGACAGCCAAGGAGATGGGTATTCTCACCGTGGCAGTAGTTACAAAGCCCTTTAACTTTGAGGGACAGAAACGCATGCAAACCGCTCTGGAGGGTTTAGAAAAGCTGAAAGAGATGGTTGATACATACATAGTCATAAATAACCAAAAATTGGTGGAAGTGGCAGAAAAGAACTTTAGCATAAAAGATGCCTTTAAGATGGTTGATGATGTGCTTTCTAAGGCGGTTAGGGGTATAACCAGCATAGTGGTAACGCCAGCTTTGATAAATGTGGATTTTGCGGATGTGCGCACTGTGATGGAGAAGGGAGGACTAGCCCTCATAGGTATGGGTGAAGGGAAGAAAGATTTTGCCATAGAGCAGGCTATTGCCAGCCCACTTTTGGAAGGGAACACCGTTGCGGGGGCAAGAAGGCTGTTGGTGACCCTTTGGGTAAGCGAGGATGTGCCTTTCAGAGATGTGGAGGAGACCATAGGCAGAATAAGAGAATCTGCCCATGATGACGCACTGATCATATTTGGCGCTATATTGGAAGAGGATAAAGAAAACTTTATGCGCGTGGCGGTTGTGGCTACGGATTTCGAAAACGCAGTCCAGCAAACACAACTTCGCGTTGTTAAAAAGGAACAAAAGCCCCTCCAAAAGGTAGTTCCTGAGCCTACGGTGGAGCCCGTCCAACCTGACATAGAAGAGTTGCCCGCTTATCTTCGTAGAAAAAAAAGAATTTAAGATAGCATGGTTTTTAAAAGGATCAAGGTTATATGATGGATGAGCAAAATCAAACCTAAGGTGTAGTATAGCTTGGTATGTTTGTTTATCCATCGGAGGATGATTTGAAAAAGTAAAAAGGTAAATAGCAGGGCAAAACCCACATTCATCACTTGCAAAAGGTAGGCTTCTCTATTTTTTTTCTCAGGAACAAAGAGCTTCGATATGGTTAATTCGTAAGTCTTAAACTTGGTCAGATAGTATTTATCGTCCCTTTTAACAACCAAAGAACCATCTTTTAAAATCAGTTCATCACCTTTGAACTGAGCCTGTCCTGCGCTTATTGAAAAGTCATCCATCTTGAGAAAAACACCCTTTAAAAGGTCTTCTTCTCTCCTTTCAATTCTTATAGTTATTCCGCCAAAGGTGTAAAAGCTCTTCTCAGGGACTGTTTTTATAACCTCCGTGTAATACTTATAAACAAAAAGCTTTCTCATGTAAGATACATCCTCTTGCCTTATGAAGTAGCCTATAAGCAAAACAGAAAACAGCAGAGGGGAAGACACCAAGAAAAGCTTAAAAAATAAAACCTTTGGGTCTATACCAAAGGAAGCCAAAACGCCCAATTTTTTAGACTCTTTAAGTTCAAAAATTAGCCAACTGGAGGAAACAAAAAAGGAGGATGGTAAAAAGTAGCTAACAAAATACAAAAACCAAAGGCTAAAAAAGGCGAAGGATTCTATGAAGGGAGTTTTGAAAAGAACTTGGTCTAACTGAACAAGCTGAACGAATAAAAAGAGAAAAGACAAAATTATGCTTATTAAAAGGGATAACTTTACTACCTTCCAGCTTAGAAAGCTGTATAGCATCAGGGCTTTAATTTTTCCTTTAGTCTCTCTTTTTGCCCCGGTTCGCCCCTTTTACCCTCCTCCAAAAGTTGCCAGGACTTTCTGTAGGCGTCAAGGGCTTGGTCTTTTTTGTTTAACTTCATCAGAACATCCCCTATGTGTTCCCATATTACGGGGTCTTCCTTTTCCTTTTCAAGGGCTTTTAGCAAAAGCTCGTATGCCCTCTGGTATTCTCCCTTATAGTAAAGCACCCATGCGTAGCTGTCAATGTATGCAGGATTTTCTGGGTCCTTGCTGAGTGCCTTTAGTATGAGCTCTTCTGCCTCTGATAGCCTTGCACCCTCATACCACAAAAGGAGGGAGTACCCAAGATGGTTAAAAAGTTCAGGGTCCTCTGGGTTTAGTCTTATGGCTTCCCTTAGGTTCCTTTCGGCTTCTATTATCCTTCCCAACTTGTCCAGAACTATAGCTTTAAAGAAGTATCCTCTGTAATCCCTGGGGTTTAGTTCTATTGCCTTATCAACAAAGGGCAAGGCTTCTGCGTTCTTCTCCTGCTCGCTTAAAAAGTTTGCCATGAGCAGATTAAGGTCTGGGTTGTTGGGTTCCAATTCCAAAGCCCTTTTAACCAAAGCCTCAGCCTTCTTGTAGTCCTTCTGGTCCATATAAGCCACTGCGAGCCTTTCCATGATTTTGGGGTTGTTGGGCTTCTGTTCCAAAAGCTTTTCATAAACCTTTAAAGCTTGGTCTGTTTTTTTGTTGGCTTCAAGGGCTACGCCGTAAGCAAGGGCTACGTCTAAGTTATCGGGCTCTTGAGAGTAAAGCTCCCTTGCCAGCTCCTCCGCCTCCCTAAAGTCTGAAGTTCTTATTAGGAGGTAAATGTATCTTAGCTTGTAGCCCTGCTCCGGGTAATAGTCAATGAGCTTTTTATAAACATCCTTAGCTTCCTGAAAGCGCCCGGTTATTGTGTAAAGGTTTGCGAGCCTTTCAAGGGCGGTGCGGTTGGTGGGCTCCTCCTTCAACACACCCAAATACAGGCTCTCCGCCTTTGAAAACTCTTTTTCGCCTTCGTAGATGCTTCCCAAGGTGGTAAAGCCTGCCTCAAAGGTTCTTTTTATTTGCAGAGACTTGTTTAAATACTCTATTGCCTTTTCCTTTTTACCCTCAGTCAGGTAAATCCGAGCCAACATATAGTAGGGCAGGGGATTATCAACCGCCAAATTTGCCAACCTTTCCAACACGCCCTTTGCATCCTGTAGACGGTTCTTCCTTATGTATTCATCTGCCAAGAAAACCATGATCTCTTTGGAGTTTGGATTTGCCCTGTAGCCCTCCTCTAAGGCTTCCAAGGCTCTTTGACGGTCTCCCTTGAGAACATAGACGCTGTGAAGCACCAAGTAGGGCTCTTTGTCTTGAGGATATTCCCTTTTAAACTTTTCCGCATAGACAAGGGCTTCTTGGAATCGTTTCCGCACCGCCAAAAGCCTTATAGTATCCACATACAGGGTGGGAGTGGGAGCCTTCTGCAGAGCCCTAAGGCAGAAGTTGACTGCGTTTTGAGGATTACTTTCCTGCAGATACCTGCAAAGGACATAATCCCTGTAGGGGTTGTATGCAAAGGCAAAGTATAGAAAAAAAGATAGAAAAAGCAAAAGCTTCATGAGGGCATACCTTTATAGATCAATATAGGCACCTCCACCCTTCTGAGAACCTGAGAGGACGTGCTACCAAGTAGCACACGCTTAAGACCCGAAAGTCCTCTACTGCCCATCACCAAAAGGTCGTAATCGCCCTCCTTTATAAACTCCACTATGCCATCGGCTGTGCTGCTGTGCTTTTTCACCACAAGCTCTGCCTTCCATCCCTTTTCTTTAGCCCTTTCCAAAAGGGAATTTAGATAATTGATTTTCTCCTCTTCTATCTTCTTAGTTAGCCCTTCCGTTAGGGCGTCCACCATAGGTAGTTCTACGGTTTCTTCCACATGCAAAAGGGTCAGTTTTCCATCCTCCTCCGGTGGAATTAAGTTGAGGAAAAATTCAAAGGCAGATTGGGCATGCTTTGAGAGGTCGTGGGCAAGGCATACCTTTTTAAAGCTCTCCGGGGCTTTACCCTTCAAGACCAAAAGGGGCTTGTGGCAATACCTTGCCACCCTCTCGGAGGTAGAACCTATCAAAATCCTTTCCACCAAACCCTTGCTGTGGCTCCCTAAGATTATAAGGTCTGCCATCTCTTCCTTTGCCAATATAACCTCCGACGGCTCTCCTACATCCACTACTATATCCACGGGCAGTTCTGCTAAGAAATCCCTCAGGGCTTCAAGGCGCTTTTTGGCGGATTCAATGCTTTTGGCTTCTAACTCTGCCAATTTGGAAAGGTCAATGGGACTAACTCCAAAGCTCTCAGGGTATGGAAGGTAAATAACAGGAGATACCGCGTGCAACAGGATCACGCTGGCGTTGTGCTTAAGAGCCAAGAGTTTGGCTACTTTCAAAAGGGGGTTTGTTATGTCAGTAAAATCCACGGGAACTAAAAATTTCATCTTCACACTCCCAGTTTTAATTTTACCACTTCCCATAGATAAGGGAAGAGGTTCGGAGTGCCCGCCACAACGTCTGTGCCATCGTTTAAACCCTTTGTAAGCTCCGCTGTCCCTCCCGCCTCTTTTACGATAACCATTCCCGCAACCACATCCCAAGGGTTCAACTCAAACTCAATAAGCCCGTCAAAGACCCCCTCCGCCAAAAGGCACAGATCTACCGCTGCCGCACCCGGTCTTCTCATGGAGCCCACCTTTTCAAAAACCTCTCTAAAAACTTCCCAGTAAAGGTTCAAGTCCCTTATTGCCCTTGAGGGAAAACCGTAAGAGACAGACATCCTTCGCAGTTCTTCCCTTGTGCTCACCTGGACCCTTTTTCCATCCTTGTAGGCACCAAGTCCCTCTCCCGCATAATAGAGACTGTTAAAGTAAGGGAGATAGACCGCACCCACAATGGGCTTGCCCTCCAACACCAAACCCACCGACACACCAAACATAGGAAACCCACACAAAAAGTTCTTTGTGCCGTCCAAAGGGTCTATATACCAGACCGCCTCTCCAAAGATGGACCCACCGTTTTCCTCTCCCACCACCGAGTGATGGGGAAATTGCTTTAGGATGTAATCTCTTATTCTCTCCTCCGCTTTCTTGTCTGCCTCACTTACCACATCCTTTTCGCCCTTGAAATAAACCTGGTTGGATAAAAGTTTGCGGAAGTACTCTTTTAGAACCAGACCGCCAATTAATGAAGCTTCCTTTGCCACCTGAAGAAATTTTTCTGAGTTCATCAAAGTAAAATATTATCACACATGAAAAAGGCTTTAGTTTGGGGCTTAGGAGTAAGCGGAAGGTCTGCCATTGAACTTTTAAAGAGTAAAGGCATTGAGGTTTATTGGGGTGATGATAAAGACAAGGTAGATTTTAGAGAGTTTTTGGGGGTTGTGGATACGGTAGTTCTTTCACCGGGTATCTCCCCAAGCCATCCCCTTTGGACGGAAGCACAAAAAAGGGAGATAGAAGTTATCGGAGAGTTGGAGTTGGCATGGAGGTTCTTTGAGGGAAGGGCAATAGCCATCACGGGCACTGACGGGAAATCTACAACCACCAGGCTAACCTACCTTATGCTGAGCTCTTGTTTTGACGATGTGGAGGAGGGTGGAAACATCGGCGTTCCCTTTTCGGATATAGTCCTAAAAAAACCAAAGAGCTTGGCTGTCTTGGAGGTTTCTTCCTTTCAGGGTAAAACCTTAAACACCTTCCGCCCTGTGGGAGGAGCCTTTTTGAACTTCTCTCCAGACCACTTAGATTGGCATCCCACCTTAGAAGACTATCTACATAGTAAATTCAACATCTTTGCAAGGCAAACGGAAGAGGATTTTATAGTGCTAAACGAACTCCAAAAGGAAGTGGCAGAAACACCCACAAGGGCGCAAAAAATTTTCGTAGGGCAGAGGGATGCCTTCATCAAGGATGGCAAAGCCTACCTTTTTGGGGAACCGCTCTTTGAGTTGGAAAAACTCAAGCTCTTTGGTCTTCATAACGCATACAATCTTCTGTTTGCCTCCGCCATAGCAAAGAGGATGGGGGTGCCCACCGATAATATCCGGGAGGTTGCCTACACCTTCAGAGGACTTCCTCACCGTTTGGAGTATGTGGGAGAGATAAGGGGTGTGAGGGTTTATAACGACTCTAAGGCTACTACACCCCATGCCCTTCAATCTGCCTTGGAAAGTATGCCCGATGGCAGGGTAGTCCTCATTGCAGGGGGCAAGGATAAGGGGTTTAACTTTGAGGAACATCTACCGCTGGTTAAGAAAAAAACAAAGGCTTGCCTTTTGATAGGGGAGGCAAAGGAGAAGATGGCAAAGGCTTGGAATGAGGCTTATCTTTGCCACGGGCTTGAGGATGCGGTAGAAAAAGCCTTTGAATTGGCAAAGGAAGGAGACATTATCCTCTTTTCGCCCGCCTGTGCATCCTTTGATATGTTTAAGGATTATAAAGAGAGGGGAGAAGTCTTTAAAAGGCTTGTGTTGACATATGCTGAGAAGTGATTTATCCAAGCCCTTCCAAACTCCGTTTAAAACCCACTCCTTATCCAACTTTTGAAGCCTCCATAAATTTATTTTTGTAGAAAAAATCCTTTTCCGTATCAACCTTCGCCAGACCCATCTCTAACATTTTTTTATTAATAAAGATTTTGTTTTTTAGATACACATAAGCATCCACAGAGGTATTGTGATAAAAATCTTTTCCCGTTTCAAACTTCAAAAAAACTTGTTTGCCTTTCACATACTTATTTAGATAATCCATAGCTTCTTTTGCCTTACTCTTCGGCACTTCCAAGCCTAAAAGCCTAACTACCAATCCAGTATCTAACAGCAATTCTTTTTCTGATATTACTTCTACCACTTTGTAAAACTTTTGTTTTCCAAACCTT
>Ga0272447_1001518_pt1 | contig 14334 bp, 10 predicted proteins | sample YNPCB0133_FD_194589 | JGI IMG/M metagenome (GOLD analysis project Ga0272447, IMG submission 194589) | Hot spring microbial mat communities from Yellowstone National Park, WY, United States - YNP-CB-013-3 | ecosystem: Environmental > Aquatic > Thermal springs > Hot (42-90C) > Sediment | place... | reverse complement strand
TGTGATCTGGTCTATCCTATACCTTGGCAGGGTCCAATGTAGCCAGAGAACGAAAAGAAAGAGCAGTGCCACCTTTAAAACGAACCAAACAAAGGGAGAAAGCGGTCCCAAGAAAAACAGCGGGTCTATAAAGCCCAAGAAGGGAATGTTTATGGGAGACCATCCGCCCAAAAAGAGAACCACCGCTATGGCAGACAGAGAAAGCACCTCCACATACCACTCCACCAAGGGAAAGAGACCAAACTTTATGCCCCCGTACTCTACGGTGAAGCCCGTCACCAACTCTGCCTCCGCCTCTTGAATATCAAAGGGAACTCTTCCCGTCTCCGCCAGCATGGCAAACATGTATATCACAAAGGCTATGGGCTGAAGCCATATATACCAGAGCTTTTGGTTAATTTGTTGTTGGACGATCTCGTAGGTGGAGAGGGTGCCCGCAAGGATGATGGGACCCATAACCGCAAAGGTGATTACCACCTCATAAGAAACTATTATGCCCGCCTTTCTCATACTGCCGATGAGTGCGTATTTGGAGTTGGATGCCCAACCCGCCAAGGCTATGGCATAAACCGCCATAGAACCTAGGGCAAAGACCAAAAGTAGCCCCACGTTCACATCCGTCAGGATGGGCTTTACCTTTACACCAAAAACCTCAAACTCCGGACCAAAGGGAACCACCGCAAAGACGAGGACCGCGGGCACAAGGGCAAGCACCAAGGCTAAGTTGTATAAAAACTTATTGCCAGCGCGCGGGAATATATCCTCCTTGGTAATGAGCTTTAGTCCGTCCGCCAAGGGTTGCAAGAGCCCGTGCCATCCCACCACCATAGGTCCAGGTCTTCTTTGAATGTGCGCTGCTACCTTTCTTTCTACCAAGGTAAGGTAAGCACCGATCCCAAGGACCACCCCCAATATAACCAGTATTTTTATCCCTATCACTAATAGCTGGACAAAAAGGCTCTCCATAAACTCCTCCAAAAGGGCTTAATAAGTTTATCACATCAGCGGTCTATTTCACCCACCACCGGGTCAAGGCTAGCCAATACAGCAACCGCATCCGCAATGACCCTATCCTTCATAAGCTTAGGATAGATGCACAGGTTATACATAGAGCCCGGTCTTATCTTTACACGGTAAGGCTTTACGCCACCGGTGGAGTATATGTAAAAGCCCAGCTCTCCCCGTGGATTTTCGCCAGAAGAGTAGATTTCACCCTCCAGCACCTTTAGACCTATCCCATCCAAAGGCAACTTTAACTTTTTGGGATCTGGAGATTCCGCAAAGAAGGGAGCAGATTTGGGCATCTTTTCCAACTTGCTTACGCACTGTTCTACGATCCGAAGGCTCTGACGCATCTCCTCCAACCGCACCAGATAACGGTCATAGACGTCGCCATTTTCTCCCACTGGCACATCAAACTCCACCCATGGGTAAGCATCGTAGGGTTCAAACTTCCTTATGTCGTAGGGCACACCAGAGCCCCTTGCCACCGCCCCAGTCAGCCCATAAAAATACACATCCTCCTTTTGTATTATTCCCACGCCCACATTTCTTCTTAGCCACACCCTGTTCCTGCTCAGTATGGTTTCCCAATCTTTCAACTCTTTGGGAAATCTCTTTACAAAGGCTTTTATAACCTCAAGGGCACCCTCCGGTAGGTCCATCCTAACACCCCCCACCCTTGGATAGCTTATGGTAAGCCTTGCACCGGTGATGCCCTCTATAATGTCCATGAGCTTTTCCCTTTCCTTAAAGGCATACAAGAATATGGTCAGGGCTCCAATATCCAAGGCGTAGGTCCCAAGCCAAAGAAGGTGGGAGTTGATCCTCTGCAGTTCGGACATCATGGTGCGTATGTATTTTGCCTTCTCGGGCACCAAGTCCTCTATACCCAAAAGCCTCTCCACCGCCACCACCCAAGCCTGGTTGGAGCATAGGGCTGAGATGTAATCCATCCGGTCCGTATAGACCAAAAACTGGTTATACATTTCGTTCTCCGCCAGCTTTTCTACACCCCGGTGAAGCTGTCCCAAGATCACATCGCACTGGACAACCCTTTCCCCCTCCAAGTCAAACAAAAACCACATGGTGCCGTGGGTTCCCGGATGCAAGGGTCCCCAGTTCAAAACCAGCTGTGCCTTTTTCTTTAACCTTCTCTTTTCGGTGATCTCCAAATCCTCCAATGTGGGCACGGGAGTATGCATACGGTCGTAGTTCATAAGTCCCTGCAAGTTTTCACCCCACATAACTTCATTGAGGGATGGAAGGTATTCGTTGGCATAACCCTCCAAGGGAAAGTCCTTTCTGAGAGGGTGATACTGATAAGTTTCCCACATAAAGGCACGCACCAAGTTTTCGTGCCCCTCATACTGAATGCCAAACATATCGTAGCATTCCCTCTCTGCCCACTTGCCCGCAAACCAAAGCTTTTCTATACTGGGAAGGGTTCCATCTGTCCAAGTCTTTACCACAACCCTCTTTCTCTCATCCACATTGTAGAGTATGTAAAAGGCTTGGAACCTCGGAGACCTCTCGGGAAAATCCACCACCGAGTGGTCTATAAAGAGCTTGTAGCCCATTTGTTTTAGTTCCTTGAGAAGTTCAATGAGCTGGTGCTTTGGGATATGAAGGTTTGTAATGGTGGGCTTTACCTCAATCTGTAGGTCTTTAAACTTCTTCTTCAGCTTCAAAAAGTCCTCTTCCTTAACCCAGGGCATTGTTTAACCTCCGTAATATTTTACAAGCTTTTCCCTTAGATCATCCGCCAGCTGTTTATATACTCTGCCTTCCATCTTGCTAAATTCCTCCTGAATAAGCTTTAAGGTATCACCTGTCCTGAATAATGCTTTAATTATACCCTCTTCCCATAATTTGTCATTGTTTATTATCTTCTGCCAAATGCTTGCGTTTATATCTTTAATCTCCATAAAACTTTCATAAGGATTTGCATCAAAGCTGATCTCTGGTATTTCCGGTAAATCTTCTTTCCATTTCTTTAACCAACCGAGCATTTGATCCCAAAAATCGGCAATTCTAAGATATTCAAACAGTTGCTTGCCGTAGAACAAATGAAGCTCAACTTGCTCATATTCGCCTCTAAGTGTCTGTATTTCTTCTTGGTAATAGTTTTTATTTTTTGAGAAATCAGGGTCAATGAAATACATAATCCCTACCAAATTACTGCCATGCTTCCGATATAAAGCTTTAAGCTTTTTCTCAAAGTTTTGCATTTGCCCTCTCTTCTTGGTAGAATCATGGCCATCTCTTATCTTTTGTTCAATAAAGTAATACTTTTCCCCATCAGTAAAGTATTGGTCTAACCTTAGGAGCTCATTGTTCTCACCTTGTATGTTTTCATCAAGCAGGCTGTATCCTTGACCTTGAATAACCAGACCTATTATCTCCTCAAGAGCGTCGCCCATGCGAATTTCGTAAGATTGGAGTAAATGCTGTAAAATCTTGGTAGAAGGCTTTGATGGTCTAAATAAACCTATAAACCTCTCTGGATTGCTTGCCAATCTAACCAGAAGTTCTCTTTTATTGCCGTAAAAAATATGTTTGTTTAGAACTTGGACAAATTCCTGATAATCCATCAATCTTCCTCAAGCTTCATATAGTTCTGTATGAGACTCTTGTTTATAACATTCTTGTCCGTTATCCTTAAGGGCTTTTTAAACCTCTCTTCTATCCCTTGCACATATTTTGGATTGACCTCTATCATTACGAAATCTCTCCCCAGTGCCTTTGCCACATATCCGGTAGTCCCTGTGCCCGCCATAGGGTCTAAAATTAGGTCTCCTTCCTTTGTGGAAGTCAAGATAACCCTCTTCAAAAGTTCTATAGGCTTTTGGGTGGAGTGAAGCTTTTGCCCCTTCTCGTCAAGCAATCTTTCACTCTTGCCGCATATAGGCAAAACCCAAACGTTGGCACCAACTTTCCCTATGCCAAAGCTTTTAGCGTATTCTCTATTAAAGGTGTATTTTTTGACGCTTTTGTCTTTGACAGCCCAGATGAGGGTCTCGGTAGCGTTGGTAAATCTCACCCCCAACCAGTTAGGCATAGGGTTTGTCTTTACCCAGACCACATCGTTCAAAATCCAAAAGCCCAAATCTTGCATGATTTTTCCCACTCTAAAGATATTGTGGTAAGTTCCTATGACCCATAGGGTAGCATTGGGCTTCATTACCCTTTTAACCTCAAGGAGTAAGTTTTCAATGAAACGATCATAATCCTCAAAGGAAGAGAACTTATCCCACTCGTCCAAAACACCATTAACGGTTGTCTGGACATTCCAGCGTTTTAACTCCTTTTTGCTTAGCTGTAAAAAGTAGGGAGGGTCTATAAAAACCATGTCAAAGGTCTCCTGTGGTATTTTTTTAAGCACCTTAAAGGCGTCTCCTTGGATCACTTTGTTTTTTATGTCTTGGACGCTGTCCAAAAGCACTTCCTCGCTGTCCCTTATGACCAGATCATTTTGCTTTTCCTCTTCAAAAAGCTTTTTGTTTAGAGCCTGAGAACCTTCCTTATTCCAAATCATCCCCATCTCCTTTAAAAGTAATACCAAAAAGCTCCTTTACCAGTTCATCGTTTTCATTCTCCAACTCCTTGATTTCCTCTTCTTTACCTTCTTCCTTTTTTAGCTGGTGGCACCTTTTGGAAATTTCGGCAAGTTTCAGGTGGAGTTCGTTCTTAGGGTCAAATTTAGGAATGCCAATATGCTCCATCACCGACGGTGTGCCAAAGCCCCTTCCGGCGGAGGAAAAAGATTTAACAAAATCCCTAACAGGTTTTGAATTGATAATAGCACAAAGATAGTGGGCTTCTAACTCGTTGTCAGTGGGAATAAAAGCTGTTGTTTCAAGCGGGATAACAGCTTTCCACCCAATAGGAGTTTTTACTTGTGAAACCACAGCCGCAACCAAATCGTTTGTCATTCTTTTCCATACGACTTTAAAGTTGGAAAAGGTTCTTTTTGAAATGCCAAACTGGCTATAAAATGGTGCCTTTATATCCGCATAAAACTTTTTGTATAAGGGACGTTCCAAAAGAATATCTTTAAACCTTGTCAAATACACAAAGGTTCGCGGATAGCCCTTTTTAAGAAATTCTTCTGAGTAGCCTTTGCGAGTTTCTGGATCTTGAACTACCAACATATAAATCTTTAAGTCAACTCCCCATCTTTGTATATCTTTTCCTCTGATCGCAGGATATACCAAATCTGATTCAATCCTTTCTTCCAATTTTGGAATTCCCTTTCTACCTGTCTCAGCGAGATTCCTGATTAAAATGCTTCCATCAGAAAAGACATGTTTTATTTCAAGCCAAAAAACACCATATGGACTACCATTAGCACCCGAAAATGCTCTGTAGTTATTCTTACCCTTTATTTTTGATAAATATTCATCTGTAGCTAATTTTGTTTGCCAAGGTCCGACCGATGAATCAATTGGCTTGGCAACAAGCTTTTTCTTTTGTAAAAATACTATAGCATCCTTTAATGGTATATTAGTAGGAATTTTTCCAACACCTCTTTTTTTAGTCCATAGGACATATGGCACTGGATATTTTGTTTTTTCTCCCTTTTTAAGCACTATTAATGCAGTTTTGTTGGTTGCCCCCTCAAAAGGTTGAATAGTTGTCAGGTCGTGGGCTTTTAGCACTTTAAGGTATTCACGGTCTCCAATTTGAAACCTCCTGAATCCCTCACCAGCACCCTTTGACTTAAAAACCTCTTGTGTTATAAGGAAGCCCAACTTTCCACCATTTTTGAGATAGTAATCTGCAGAAACATAAACAAATAGCATGGACAAGTCTTTTTTACCTCCACCTAATCGGCTTTGAAAACCTCTTAGTGAAAAAAGTCCATAGTCTTTCCAAAGTTGTAAGGTAGCATTTCTATAGTCTTGAGATAAATAGTCCCATCTCACCCACGGCGGATTGCCTACCACGAAATCGAACTCCCCCGCCGCCACTGGAGCAAAGGTGTTTTTCAAAAGCCTTACCCATATACCGTTTTTACCCTGTTTTTCAAGCTCTAAAATCTGAGTGTAAAAATTTTTTACAACCTGTTCGTTGTTTGAGACGATCAGTCCCTCACTCTTTAGCCTTGTTATTGCCTCATCCACCGAGTATTCACTCTTTACCATCTCTTCAATAAGCGGTGCGGCGATAGATAACAAAAATCCACCGTTTCTTATCCACTCCACTGGAATTTGGAATTTACCAACGGATGTGAAGACTTCCAAAAATCTACCAAAAAGGTTTCTGCTTGTTCTGGTAGGCGTCAAAACGGAGTCAGTTAAATAAATGGGAATCTCTATGCGTGGAAGTTCCTTTATCAGATCACCCAAGGCAAAAAGATAGTTAGTGCGTGCAGCGATCACTGCTAAAGGATTTAGGTCAAAGCCCCAAATGTTTGCAACGACCCTTTTTGCAATCTCAACTGGTGGCAAATTTTCCCTTTGTCCGCGCTCCTTTGCCCTTTGAATGGCTAAAACAAGGAATGTCCCTGAGCCACAGGCAGGGTCCAGAAGTCTTTTACTTACATCACCATCATACCCAACCTCATCAAGCAACAATTCTGCCAACCAGTCGGGCGTGTAATACTCACCAAGGCTATGACGGATACCTCTTGGGACTAAATACTGGTATAGCTTTTTAAGCAAGTCCCTAATAGATGTTGGGTCTATGGTGCTGGTTGCAGGCTCAAACTCAGAAAGTCCTCTGGCGGTTTCCTTTATTGCATCCCTTAACTCTGGCGAATCAAAAGCATCAAGATACCATTGGAAAAAGTCCCCCTCTAAGAAGTTAGAAATTCCATTTCTGGCGTAAATCCCACCCTTTTCTATATCATCAAGCACCCTTCTGAGTTCATCATCCTTCATATGAACAAGATCAGAGGCAAAGGATGAACCGAGAGATGTTTCCCTTAGAGTTAAAATCTCCGCAGCTATGAGCTTGATCAAAAAGGCAAAGTAGGTATGTATGCAGAATAAAAGCTCGTGAAAGGTGGGTTTCCCTCCGACCTTATAAAGCCTTGAGAGGATTACCGCTTCTTTTTGTAGGAGGCTTTCTGTAAATTGCTCTCCATAAACAATGCCGAAAAGCCTTCGCCATTCGTCAAAAAAGGTATGTATTCGTGTCTGGTTGCCCCAGTGCTTTAAGGCATTAACGAGGGCGGAGAGCATTTTTTGGGCTGAAGGGCTCTGAGGACCAAACTTCTGGGCTAAGTTCTCAGCGTTAAGAGGTAGCCGAGACAGAGCCCGCAAATGGATCAAAAAGGTTATGGCACTTTCTGTGTTAAACTCATAGGGTCCGCGTAGGACAAACTTTGATGGATCTATTGGAAACTCACTTTCCCCTTCATATTTAACAAAAAAAATCTGCTCGCCATCAAAACCCACTCCCACCATCTTGGTAGTTTTTTCCGCTTCCATTTCTGCCTTTAAATAATCCACCAACTGTTTGTATGCATGATCAACTCTACTTTTGGAGAAGAGGGACCTTGGTGCTTCATACTCAATGATCAACTGTCCATGCACTGCATCTGAGCGTCCTTTGTATGCTGATTTTTCATATTTGGGAACATATTGAAGGTTTAGCTCTGACCTTATTGACTCCAAAAGTTTTTCAAAACCGACCCTTAAATCTTCTTCCGTTTTTGCCCTCTCAAGCAGGCTCTTCGTCTGACGAACCAACCCATCCGCCAGGTCATGAAGGGAAATGTTTGTTTTCAACCCACCTTCCATTTGTTTTTTATCTAATCAATATACTCTTCTTCAAACTGCCAATCAAGGGCGCCCTTTCTCCAGGCGTAAAGTAGCCCGTAGGTCAGTATGAATATGAACAAAAACATCTCCACAAAACCAAAAACTCCCAAATACCTATAGACCACCGTCCAAGGAAATAGAAAGGCAGCCTCTATATCAAAGAGCAAAAGGAGTAGTCCCAAAAGGTAATAGCCCTGATGAAAGGTTGCCTGTGCGGATTTATCGTAAAGGGGCACACCACACTCGTAAGGATAGTCCTTTAGGGCTGTTGGAGCCTTTGGTCCAAGCAGGTAGTTTAAAAAGACCATAAGCAGGGCAATGCCGAGCATAACAAAGCCAAAGATCACAAAGCCCAAGTAGTCCATCTCCTTTACCTCCTAAAGAGCATCTCTGAAGTAGGGCTAATGTAGTTCCAAAGGAGCATGGGAAGTATGCCAAGGATCAGCAAAGACACTGCCATCAGAACCATAGACGCCTTTTCAAAACCTGTGGGATTGGTGATCGCCCGCCTTTCTCCCTCCTTCATAAACATGAGCACAATCAACCTCAAATAATATCCTGTGGATACACCCACTCCAACGATCATCAAAATACCGACCCACCACAGTTTACCGTAAGCCAAAGACATAAAAATTAGAGCCTTTATCAAAAAGCCAACTGTAGGAGGAATACCAAGCAAAGATAAAAGGGCTATGGCAAAAACCCAAGCCATAAAGTCCTGCGAGTGCTTTAGCCCGTCAAAGTCTTCCAACTTGTTTTCCCAATTTCCGCTACGCTCCAAAACTGCCAAAACCAAAAAGCCAAGCATACCCATTATGGAGTATGCCAAAAGAAAGTAAATAACTGCCTTTAATCCTATGGCACTGGCTACGGACACACCTGCCAAAATGTAGCCCGAGTGGGCTATGGAAGAGTAGGCAAGCATCCGCTTTACATCCTTTTGGACAAGTGCCACAAAGTTTCCGTAGAGGAATGTAATGACCGCCAAGGTGCCAACTGCTAAAACCCAAATGTTATGAAAGCTCTCCTGAACCAAGGGCATTACCCTTAGCACCGGTGCAAAGAAGGCTATTTTTCCCACGCTGGACATGTAGGCGGTTATGGGCGTGGGCGCACCTTGATAGGCGTCCGGGAGCCAAAAGTGAAAGGGCACAACTCCTATCTTTATAGCCAAGCCAAAGAGAAAAAAGACCAAACCCAAAATCAGTAAGCTCTTATCCGGTGCATTGAAATGTAGAACTTGCCTTAAATCAAAAGAGCCTGCGTATATGTAAAGAAAAACAGCACCATAGGACGCCAAGGCTATGGCAAGCCCACCCAATATTAGGTATTTGAATGCACCCTCCTTTGAGGTGAAGTCCCTCCTCTGCAGGGCGGTAAGGATATAAAAGGACACAGAAACCGCCTCAAGGGCTATGTATATGAGAAGCAGGTTATAAGAACTGACAAGAACCATACCACCCAAAAGGGAGAAGGACAGAAGGTAATAAAACTCTCCATAAAGGGACCTTTTAAACCTCTGATACTGAAGGGTGAAGGCAAGAAGTATTATGGTAAGCAGTATCATAAAAACCTGAAGCAAGGAGGAAAAGGAATCCCTAACATAGAGCCCGTAAAAGGTCTCTCCTCTGAGGTCAAAGTTAAAGACCAGATAGAGCAGTGCCAAGGTGTAGCCTATCACACTAACGCTTATCGCTAAGCTATGGGAGAGTCTTTTGTATATGAGGTCAAGGCTAAAGAGCACAAAGCCCGTGATCAGAACAACCAACTCTGGAACAAAGAGGGCAAGCTTTGGAATTTCAATCTGGATTAGGTCCTTTAGTTCCATAAGCCACCCCCCAAGCTTTTTAATACCATCCTAAGAAGGAGGTCAATGTGGGCGTCAAAGAAGGCAAAGAAGAGGAAAGGTAAAAGCCCCACCAAAAGCATGGGCACCACCACCAACAGGAAGGCAACCAACTTAAACCCCCTGACATCCGTAAAATGGACAAGCCTACCCTCTTCTTTAACATCCAAGTATAAGGTTTTTAACAGATAAAGCACATAAAGGACGCTGAAGAAGGCACCCGCAAGGACAAGGAGCGCCAATTGCAAGGTGTATTCCCTAGCTCCCATTATGGTCAAAAACTTACCCCAAAAGGAAGAACCACCCGGAAGACCCATAGAAGAAAAGCCAGTTATGGCAGTAAGAACCGCAAACACTGGCATAAACCTTATGGAACCCCTCAACGCCTGCATGTTAAAGCTGTGAAGTCTGTTGTATATAAAACCTGCCATCATAAACAGAGAGGCGGAGGTAAGTCCATGGGCAAACATCTCCATTATGCTCGCCCTAAGGCCTTCCTTGTTGAGTAAAAACATACCCGCTACCACAAAACCCATGTGGCTAACAGAAGAGTATGCGACAAAACGCTTAACATTGCTCTGGCTTATGGTGAACCAGGAGGCAAAGATTATGGTGGCTATGCCCCAAAGCACAAGGACGGGCATCAAAAAGACCGCAACCTCTGGGAAAAGCCCAATGTTGAACCTTAGGAGGGCATAGGTGCCCATCTTTAAGAGGATCGCCGCCAGCACCACAGAACCAGCGGTGGGAGCTTCACCGTGGGCATCGGGAAGCCATGTATGAAAGGGCACTATGGGCGTCTTTACCGCAAAGGCAATAAAGAAGAGCAGGAAAAGGAAAAGCCCGAAAGCCAAGCTATACTGGTTTTGCAAGAGGTCAAAGTAGGAAAAGGAGAATTTACCAAACTGTCTGTAATGCTCCACCGTAATGCTCACTATCCCCAGAAGTAAAAACAAAGAAGAGACAAAGATATAAACAAAGAACTTGTAGGCGGAGTAAAGCCTTAGCTTGTAGCCCCATATGCCTATAACAAAGAACATGGGCACAAGGGTAAGCTCATAAAAGACATAAAAAACGAGCATGTCCCAGCTGGTGAATACACCCACAAGGGAGCTCTCAGATAGCAAAAACCAAGCGTAATATTCCTTCAGCCGATGGTTTATCTGATGGTCCCTTATAGACCAGCATATGGCTACAAAGGAAACCAAGGTGGTAAGAATATACATAAGGTAGGAAAGCCCGTCTGCACCAAAGGAGAGATTCAGCCTCAGTTCTTCAATTAGGGTGATGCTCTGGTAAAACTGAACCTTTTGAGCCTGAGAAAAGTCAAAGTAAAGGAGGGAAACTAAAGAGAGAACAAGGACCGCACCCGAAAAGACAAGGGCAATCCACTTGGCAAATTTTTCCTCAAGAAGAACAATGAGCACTATTCCTAGCAGAGGCAGGACTATACTCAAAGGGATAAAGGGAAAAACCGCAGGCACAAGTTCCATGGCTCACCCCATAAAGTAAATAATTATTCCCAGCAGAACAACCAATCCAAAGAGCAAAAAGGCTACATAATTGTTTAGAAGCCCAGTTTGTATTAGGCTTGCTTTTCTCCCAAACCTAAAGGAAAACCTGGCAACCCCATTAACAAAAAGATCCACCGTGTATATGTCCAGCTTGATCCACAAAAACTTAACCACTCTAAAGTAAAGAAAGTTTAAAAGATTTATAAAACCATCTATTAAAAACCTATCACCCACCAGGAAAAGACCCCTGGAGAGTTCCATATAGCCCCTTGCGAGCCCCTTGTGGTATAACCTTTCTGTGAAAAACTGTTCTCTGAAGGTGGTATGAACGGGCTTTAAAGACTGATACAGCTTTTCTGGGTCTAAAACTCTCTTGACAAACACCAAATACGCTAAACCTATACCCAAAAGGGCTATAGCCACCGAACTTATGGCTATGTTCAAATGTATCTCCTTGTGATCCTTTAATGCACTCATATACCAACCTTCAAAAAAGCCCGCTACCGCCGAACCTATGGCTAACACCACCATGGGCACAAGCATCACAGAAGGTGCTTCGTGCGGTTCCTCCTCAAAGTGTCCTTTGTGCCTCTCTGGTCCGTAAAACATTACAAACCCTTCCCTGAATATGTAGTATGCTGTCAAAAAGCTTACAAAGCTTACAAACACTCCTAAGCCAAAGGATGAGTCATAGCTACTGGCTATTATCAGGTCCTTACTCCAAAATCCTGCAAAGGGAAATATACCCGCTAATGCTAACGCTCCCACAAAAAAGGTGGCATAGGTTATGGGCATGTGCTTTTTTAGTCCGCCCACCCCATAAATGTCGCGGACATGATGGTGAAAGGCATGTATTATGGAACCAGCCGACAAAAACAGTAGTGCCTTGAAAAAGGCATGAGTAGTTAAATGAAACATGGCAGAACTTTTGTCTCCTATACCCAAGGCTAAGAACATAAGACCCAATTGACTCATGGTGGAAAAGGCTATGATCTTTTTTATGTCTGTGTGGGAGGTTGCTGCCAGCGACGCAAACAACGCAGTAAACCCTCCAATCAGGGCTACTACCTTCAAGCCCTGCGGTGCAGACTCAAACACGGGATAAAGCCTTGCTACCATATACACGCCCGCTGCCACCATCGTGGAAGAGTGCAAAAGGGCTGACACGGGCGTGGGACCTGCCATGGCGTTCGGTAGCCATGTGTGAAGTGGAACCTGCCCTGACTTTCCCACTGCACCTCCAAAGAGTAGTAAAACCGCCAGTCCAAGCAGGTTAGGGTCTATTTCCTTGACCTTGGAGAATATTTCCAAAAGGTTTAAACTTCCAAAGAGGTAAAAGATGGAGAATATGCCAAAAAGGAATAGCCAGTCTCCTATGCGGTTCATAACGAAGGCTTCAAAGGCTGAGTTTGTGGCGTATTTTTGCTGGTGGAAGTAGCCGATTAAAAGATAAGATGCCAATCCCACACCTTCCCAACCGAAGAACATGCCAAGCAGGTTATCCGATAGCACTATAAGTAGCATGGAAAAGAGGAAAAAGGAAAGGTATGCGTAGAATTTGTAGGTCCATTGTCCGAAAAAGTTTTCCATGTATCCTATGGAGTAGATGAAGATCAGGGTTGAAATAAAACATACGAGGGATGTGGTGATGGCAGAGAGTGGGTCAAAGTAGAGACCGAGGGTGAGGGTGTAGGAGCCGAGGCTTATAAAGTCGTAGAGTTTGACGGAGAAGGGAGAATTCAAAGCTTTCAAAAGGGCAGGGATTGAGAAGATGAATGAGAGGGCACTTCCCAAGACTGTTATGATGGCTGAGGGTAGGTCTCCCAGCCTTCTGCCAAAAAGTCCTATCAGCAAAAAGGCAATAAGGGGGAATAGAATTATAAGAACCTCCATATTATCCTCCCATATCCGTTAGCTCGTCGCTGGATTCTACCTTCCTTAGCCTAAATATGGCTACTATTATACCAAGACCTACCGCCGCTTCCACCGCCGCAAGGGCTATGATAAAGAGGGCAAAAACCTGACCATCTACCAATCCCAAGTGGCTATCCGCACCAACGAAGGCAACATTAACCGCGTTCAGGGCAAGCTCTGTGCTCATGAGTATGGCCACCAAGTTTCTTCTGACGATCATTCCAAAAACGCCAAGTCCGAACAAAAGCAGGGACAGGATCAGGTATGCCTCAAGGGGAACCATCTTCATAGGTTTTATCCTCCCTCCTTCCTACGATTACCGCCCCGATCATACCCACCAAAAGCACCAGGGACACCAGTTCAAAGGCAAAGAAGTATTTGCTAAAGAGAATGGAGCCCACCACCTGTGTGTTGCCAAGGTTTTGGATGAACTCCCTTATCTGACCCTTGGGAGACACACTAATACCTAAAAGAAAAACCAATATGATCTCCAAGTAAAAAGCCAAGAGTATGGGAAAGGTCAAAACTCCCTCAACACGGTAATGACTGTCCTTTTTAAGGGCTTTCTCCCAGGGCACCGCAGTTAACACCAGCACGTAAAAAACTGCTATGGCAACCGCATAGATGAGAAGTTGCAAAGCTCCCACCAGCTCCGCCCCCGCCACAAAGAATATACCCGCAACCATAACCAAAGTAGAGAGCAAGGAAAGGATCACATAGATTATATTTGGAAGCAAAACTACACCAAGGGCGGACAGAAGGGTCATAGAGGCAAAAAACAGGAAGGCTACCCACTGCATCATTGCTTTTTCACCTCTGGCAACTTTAGGTCGTTTTCGTACCAAAGGCGCATCCTTTGAGCGTCGTCTATCCAAATTCTGTCTGGTTCCTTTTCCCTTCTTCTCTGCCAATCCCTACCCACACGCTCCAACACCTCCAAGGTTAATACCGAGTCCTTCCTGCTGTAGCTGGCGGTTTCGTGAATGTCGCTCTGAAAGAGACAATCCACCGGGCAGGCATCCACGCAAAAACCACAAAAGGTGCAAAGAAGCATGTTCATGTTAAAGACGCTTACCCTTCTTCTGCCGTTGGGTAGTTTTTCTCCCTCTATTTCAAAGAGCTGAGGAACAGGGCAAGCCCTTTTACACAGCAAACATACCACACACCTACTTTTGCCGGGTTCTACCTCAACCTTAAACCTCTCCACCCACTCGTCAAAGGCAGGCTGTGGTTCCCTGCCATCCACCACCTTATGACCAAAAAAACCCCTGAACCTTTTGGGCGGAGTGAG